>Ga0181604_10001436_pt1 | contig 21181 bp, 18 predicted proteins | sample 041ome_12_FD_148663 | JGI IMG/M metagenome (GOLD analysis project Ga0181604, IMG submission 148663) | Coastal salt marsh microbial communities from the Groves Creek Marsh, Skidaway Island, Georgia - 041410US metaG (spades assembly) | ecosystem: Environmental > Aquatic > Marine > Intertidal zone...
AGCAAAAAAATATTCCTCAGTTGAAGGTTGTTCAAAAATTGCTCTTTCAAAGACCAAGGTCAAAGGATTTACATTCGAATCTAAATCCCAAAAATGTACTCTGTACAAAAAAGTCAGAAATATTAAACCAAAAGATGGGTTTGTTTCTGGTACTAAATAAAAAAATTTTAAATTTTAAAGGGAGCATTAGCTCCCTTTTTTTCTTAAATTAAGTTGGATTTATTGTTTTTTTCTTGCATACTTCCATCACTATGAACATGTCATCAAGGTTATTTTGCCAAGCAGTAATGCCTAAAAAGCTTTACAGCACTGCTGCGCTTGCTTCATGTTCAACCTCAATTCAAAAAAGACGTAGATCTATCTAATAACCCCCAGTAATGGCGTGGTTTCATAAATTAAAATGAAGAATTTTATTACAACTCAAAATTGGTCTCGAAAAGAGCTACAAGACATTGTGGATTTTGCGATTGAGCTTAAAAATAAGCCTCATCAACCACTTTTAAAAAATAAATCAATTGCAATGTTATTTTTTAATCCATCCCTAAGAACCAAAACTAGCTTTGAGGTTGGAATAAGCGAACTTTCAGGGACAGCAGTTATCTTGCAACCTGGCAAGGATGCATGGCCAATTGAGTTTGAAGGAAATACCGTCATGGATGGTCATCCAGAGGAGCATGTAAAAGAAGTTGCCCAAGTTTTATCTTCCTATTGTGATTGCATAGCGATAAGAGCATTCCCTCACTTCAAAGACTGGAATCATGATAGAACAGATTCAGTCATTAATAGCTTCGCAAAATATTCTTCTGTGCCAGTTGTAAATATGGAGACAATTGAACATCCATGCCAAGAGCTTGCACATATTTTAACTTTGCAAGAACATTACGGAGATCTTCAAGGCAAAGAGTACCTGCTCACGTGGACCTATCATCCCAAACCATTAAACACAGCAGTTGCTAATTCTAGCCTTTTGATAGCTAGCAAGTTTGGTATGAATGTTAAATTATTGTGTCCCTCCGAAGATTACCATTTGGACAATAGATACCTTGAGGCTGCTAAAGCAAATTGTGAATCTGAAGGAGCTTCATTTGATATTACTTATGACATTGATAGCGCGTATTCAAATGCAGATATTGTCTACGCAAAAAGCTGGGGCTGCCTTACTCACTATGGAAATATAGATGAGCAAATAGCCAATAACAATCAATTCAAGCACTTTATCGTTGATGAATCAAAGATGGGCCTAACTAACAATGCTGTTTTTAGTCATTGTCTCCCATTAAGAAGAAATGTTAAGGCAACAGATGAAGTCATGGATGCTGACTATTGCATAGCAGTTAAAGAAGCAGCTAATAGAAAGCATGTGCAAAAGTCTATGCTCAGTAAAATTTTGTAGGTATTAAATAATGAATAAAAAAGTAGTGTTAGCATTCTCAGGTGGTTTGGATACAAGTTTTTGTATTCCATATCTAATCGATCAAGGTTATGAAGTTCATACCCTGTTTGTAAATACTGGTGGCATCTCATCTAAAGAGCAACAGGCAATAACAAATAGAGCCAATGAATTAGGAGCAAAAAAACACATTAACATAAATGTTGAAAAGAGCCTGTGGTCTGAAATTTTAATTCCACTGGTTCAGTCCGGCGCTCTTTATCAAAATAAATATCCTGCGCTTTGCTCAGATAGATATTTGATCGTTAAAGAGTCAATTAAATTATGTAAAAAATTAAAAACAAAAGACATTGCTCATGGTTGCACTGGTATGGGTAATGATCAAATTAGATTTGATCTGTCCATAAGAGCTCATGGTAATTTTAACATTATCACTCCAATCAGAGAGATTCAAAACATCACTAAAAATGTTAGAGGCTACGAAGAAGATTATTTACAAGAAAGGGGCTATAAAGTTTCTTCCTTGCACAAAAAATACAGCATCAATGAAAATCTTATGGGTGCAACAATTTCGGGAAGTGAAATTGATGAATGGGAAGAGCCCTCAAACGAAAGTTATGTGTTGTGTAAATTACCTCATCAATACCCTAAAAAACCAAAAACTTTAAAAATAAAATTTCTTAGAGGAAAAGTCGTTTCTATTAATGATCAAAAAATGCAAGGAGCTGATTTTTTAAGATCCTTAAACACGCTCGGAGGCTCTTTTGGGATTGGACGTTCAGTTTTTTCAAGCGATACAATCATTGGATTAAAAGGTAGATTTGTTTTTGAAGCTCCAGGTATTACGATTTTGATGTCAGCTCATAGAGCGCTTGAGGAAGCTGTCTTGACTGATAAGCAAAATTTTATTAAATCTCAAGTCGGTCAGGAATGGGTAAATCTTGTTTATCGGGGGTTTTATTTTGAACCATTAAGAGAAAACTTAGAGGCATTCTTATTTGATTCTCAAAAAACTGTTTCCGGAGAAGTCACCTTGAAGCTTACTCCCGGAAGAGTTGATGCAGTTGCTGTTAAATCGAAAAATATACTCAAGAGCCCAGAAGGAGCATACGCTCAGTCTGCAACATGGTCAGAGGCTGAATCGAAAGGATTTATTAAGCTGATTGGTCAGAGCACTTCAACATGGGCTTCTATTCATAATAAAAAATGAACACCGATCTAGAGCTAACTCTTCGACATCTCAAAGCTCTAGTTGCATGTGATACTTCAAATCCACCCAGAAAGACCAAAGAATCAGGATTAATTGAGTATTTAAGCTCTTTAGACTTCATTGCTCCTCAGATAACAGATTTAGGAGAGGGCTCTTTAAATATTCTCCTTACCAAGGGCTCACCAAAATATCTTATCAATGTGCATTTGGACACAGTCCCGGCAGGTGATGGTTGGCAGTCTGATCCATATGACTTAACGATCAATGACGGGAGGGCTTTCGGGTTAGGTGCCTGCGATATAAAGGGAGCCGCAGCCTGTTTATTAACTTTAATTGAAAAAGGTTTAGAAAATTACGCAATCTTATTTTCCACTGATGAAGAGGCAGGACAAAGCACTTGTATAAAGGAGTACATTAAAACTCAACATGCCTTTGAGGGAGTAATCGTTGCAGAACCAACTCAAAATAAGGCCGTTACATGTCACAGAGGTATTCTGACAGGTACTCAGGAATTTTTTGGTTTAGCAGGCCACAGCTCTGAACAAAGAGCACTAAATGATAACGCCATTCACAAATTAACCAAATGGTCAGACGCAGCTTTGAAAGTTGCGGAATCATACAACAGCAAATCATTTAAAGATTTACAAGGCATTGCTTTTAATTTGGGTCTAGTTGAAGGCGGCATAAAGCCAAATATTATTGCAGATCATGCTCAGGTGAAATTTGGCATGAGGCCTTTGCCTGGTCAGTCTTTTGATGAATTATTAGGTGAATTCAAGGCTTCGACATCTGAAAATAATGCAAAATTTACTGCTGGATTTATTGCCCCTGCATTGCCAGCATCTGGAGATGTGAGTGAGGCAGAATCTTTTGCAGATGAGCTTGGCTTAGCCTTATCTCCTCCAGTAAATTTCTGGACAGAAGCTTCTTTATTTAGCGAGGCAGGTTACCGAGCTATCGTGTATGGCCCAGGTAACATTGCAGATGCCCATCAGCCGAACGAGTCTGTTGATCTAGGTGAGTTAAATCAAGCATTGATTGATTTCAAAAAGATAATCCAATGAGCAAACCTTCTAATCAATTTATAAAAAGCACCATTTTAAAACTCCTTGGCGCTATTGGCTCTGAGAAAGAAATAAACAAGTACATTGAAAAATTTTCTTCTCCCGAACAGCGCTTTGCTGTTATCAAAGTAGGCGGATCAGTGGTTGAAAATGATATTGAAAATCTTATTTCATCTCTAGTTTTTTTAAATCAAGTGGGTTTGAAGCCTGTCATACTTCATGGAGCTGGTCCAATGCTCTCTGAAGCCTTGCAAAAGAAGAAAATTAAATTTTCTTTTATTGATGGTCAAAGGGTGACTTCTCGAGAAGTTAGAGATGTTGCTTATTCAGTTTTTAAGGAAACTAATAAAAAAATTGTTGATGCCTTGGAGGCTCAGGGAGCAAGAGCAAAAGGCCTAATTTCCAATATCTTCGAATGTACCATGGCTCAACCTGATCTAGGATATGTAGGATCCGTCGAATCTGTTGATGTCAATCTTGTCAATGAGGTGTTGGAATTAGATTCAATACCAGTAATTGCGCCTGTTGGATTTCAGGGCAATGAGATGCTGAACATTAATGCAGATATTGCGACAGTTGAATTAGTCAAAGCAATCAATCCTTACAAAGCTATTTTCCTATCAGAAATAGGCGGTATTTTTAATAAAAGCGGTCAATTGATAACAAACATTAATTTGGCCTTAGAATATAATGAACTTATGCAAGAGGAATGGCTGCATTCCGGAATGAAATTAAAATTAGAGCAAATCAAAGCTTTATTAGATCATCTTCCAAAAACAGCATCTGTGTCGATAACAGAGCCAATCAATCTTCCCAAAGAATTATTTACGGATTCAGGCTCTGGCACACTCATTAAATATGGTTACAGGGTTGATCAATATCAACTCCCAGACAAAGATATAGAAGATCAATTTAGAAAAATTATTGAAAGTTCATTCAATGGGAAGCTGGTTGATGATTTTTTTAGCTCCCCAAAAGACTTAAATATTTTTATGACTTCATGCAAGCGAGCTACCATCGCTATATCAAATGATTTTGCTATTCCGTACATGGATAAATTTGGAGTTATTCCTGAGGCTAAAGGCGAGGGTTTGGGGGCTGGTATTTGGTACGAGATGCGAAAAATTTATCCTCAAGTTTTTTGGCGATCACGACCCAATAATCCTATAAACAGTTTTTATACCTCAATTTGTGAGGGTTGTCAGAAACAAGATGATTGGCATATTTTTTGGATTGGTATATCTGATTACAGTGCTCTTAAAGATTGCATTGAGTATGCTATCAACAAACCAAAAAGTGTGATTTAAATGGAAGTTAAAAAAGTAGGGTTACTAGGAGGCAGAGGTTATGTTGGTCAGGAAATTATTAAGTTATTGGCTCAGCATAAGCACTTAAATATAAGCTCAGTTTTTTCTTTATCAAAGGCTGGCCAACCATTAGAGCCGGATACTGATAGTGGCTTGTTATATCAAGATTTAGGTTTAGAAAATATTGTGTTAGCTGATGAAGATGCTTTTATCCTGGCTTTACCAAATGATGAATCTGCAAAATACATTGATTTAATTTTTCGGCATAATTCTAAAGCTATTATTATTGATTTAAGTGCAGATCATCGTTTTGATGATGCTTGGGAATATAGAGTGCCTGAGCTGTCCAATAAAGCGATGTTAAGTAGAATCAGCAATCCAGGATGCTATGCTTCTGCAATGCAATTTATGCTTGCTCCCTTGATAGATAGTTTAGTTGGTTCGGTCAATCTATATGGTATTTCAGGATTTAGTGGAGCAGGGGCTTCACCAAATGCTAGAAATAATCAGGAAACACTTAAAGATAATGTTCTTCCTTATTCACTCGTGTCACATCTGCATGAGAAAGAAGTTAAAGCTCATAGTTACCCAGATATATTGTTTACACCTCACGTTGGCAATTTCTTTAGAGGAATAATGATGACGGGTAATTTTATTCTGTCAGAGACTATGTTGGCAGAAGAAATTTATAATTTATTTATTAGCTACTATGATCAAAAGCCACTAATTTCCATACAACGAGAACTTCCAAACATGCAAGACGTACAAAATACATCCAATGTAATAATTGGAGGCTTTGAAGTGGATAAAGAGATCAATAGGCTGACATTTTGTTGTACGCTTGATAATCTCCTTAAGGGTGCAGCAACCCAGGCTGTGCAGAATTTAAATTCTGCTTTTGGATGGGAAGATAACTTAGGAATAACATAGACATGAAAATTTGGAACCAAAGCTCAAAAGGTAAAAATTCTATAATTGATAATTTCTTATCTGGTGAAGATATAGTTTTAGACCAAGAATTATTTTTATATGACATAGAGGCATCTATTGCTCATGCCAATGAACTACAACATATTAATATTTTAAACAAATCTGAAACCAAGAAAGTTATTTCAACTTTAAAAAAGCTTGCTAAGTTATTTCAAGCCAAGAAATTCAAATTAACTTCTAAGTACGAAGATTGTCATTCTGCAATAGAAGATTTCCTAACAAAAGAACTCGGATCGGTTGGGAAGAAAATTCACACAGGCAGAAGTAGGAATGATCAGGTGATGGTGGCTATGCGTCTTTATGCCAGGGCAAAGTTAGATGAAATTCAATCTATCAACTTAAAGATTGCTAAATCTTTTTTTGATAAAGCCACAAAACACTCATCCGATCCTATGCCTGGCTATACTCATTTACAAAGAGCCATGCCTTCGACTTGGGGCTTGTGGTTTGGAGCTTTTGCTGAATCTTTTCTTGATAACATCGATTTGATTTCAAGCACTCAATCATGGATGAATATAAATCCTTTGGGTACAGCAGCTGGATACGGGGTTAATCTTCCTCTTAAGCGAGAACTTTCAACAAAGGAATTAGGTTTTAAAAGAAAACAATTAAATAGTTTGTATGTTCAAAACAGTAGAGGTAAGTTTGAATTAGAGATGATTGGTTCCTTGAAACAGCCGATGCTTGATGTCAGAAAATTTGCATGGGATATGAGTATTTTTCTAGCACAGGAGTTTAACTTATTGAGCATTGCATCAAGATACTCAACTGGGTCATCTATCATGCCTAACAAATCTAATCCAGATGTTATAGAGATCATGAGGGCTAACTATGCAGAGATAGCAGGGCATTACTCTGAATTAGAAAACTTAATATCTCTTCCAAGTGGTTATCATCGTGATTTACAACTCACCAAGAGATCGCTGATATATTCGACTCATTGCGTTATAAAGACCTTAAGCCTGCTTCCAGACTTAATTAAATCGATCAAAGTTAATGTGCAACGTTCAACTGAATTCATAGATCAGGACATGCTCATGACAGATCATGCCTATAATTTGGTCCAGTCGGGAATGCCTTTCAGAGAGGCTTATAATAAAGTGAAGTCTGCTCAAGATCCTCAATTAATTGAACAACCTCTATCAAGAAACAATTCCTCGTCCGGCTCTGCCTATAATTTAGACTTAAAAACTCTAAAATCGAGACTCCAAAAACTGTCTTAGCTAGAGTAAATTTCTTTTTGCTTTTCTTTTTTCTTTATGAGATTATTTAAGAAGAATGAATAAAGCTATCAGAATTCAAAAATCTGAAGCAGCTAGAAATAGACGGCATCGAAGGCGTGATTTAGCAGAAAAAAAGCTACAAAATGAATACGCTCGTCTTCGCAAGCTAAGAAGAAAGAAATAGTTTTCTAGCCGCTTTTTAAATTTTTAACAATTCAGTTGCAAGGTTTTCTTTTACCCTAAAAACCTAACTTGCATCTTCTCAATCAAAAGTTTTTAATACATAGATGAATCAAACACGATCCCATTTAGAGAAGTGGCATAAGGGTTTAAGATCCAATAATCAGTCATTTCTAGATGACATTCTTGACGATGCTTGTGTCTTTACCTCACCAATAGTTTTTAAACCCATTCAAGGCAAAGAGATGTCTAAGCTCTATTTGATGGGAGCTGGTCAAACTTTTGACATGGAACGATTTAAATATGTTCGTGAGCTGGTTGATGGGCTGGATTGCGTATTAGAGTTTGAAACCTATATTGGTGACATTTCTGTTAATGGTGTTGATATTATCCGCTGGAATGAAGATGGTAAAATCATCAATTTTAAGGTTATGGTCAGGCCGCTCCAAGCTATTCATGCGTTGCAGGCAAAAATGTCGGAGTCTTTGGACGCGCTCCAAAAGCACTCATAAAAAAAGGAGCCCATTTGAGCTCCTTTTTTAAAAAATAAATTATTTAAAACATATAGTTTAAAGTTAATCCATATGATTTAAATGCATTTGGATATCCAAAGAATGATGTAGATGTTGGATCAGCTACAGCAGGGAAAATTGTTGTCAAGAACTCATCATCATTTATATTCTTGCCCCACAGTGTCAGAGAAAAGTTTCCTCTTTCAATTCCAGCAGAAAAATTAAGCGTGTCTTGTTTTCTTCTTCCATTACCTTTGGAATCAAGTAACGCCTGCCATGTTGGATTCTCGCTAAGAATTACTTCACTTGAATACAGGTGACTTAGTCTCACGTAACCCTCATATTGACCTCTTGACCAGTTCCAAGTAGCAGTTGTAGAGAATGTTTCCTCTGGAATGTTAGAAGGAACTGTACCCGATAAATCTCCAGCAGCTGATGCAGGGAATGAATCATAGATTGGATCCATGACTAAGCCACTAATTGCAAGATCAATGTTCTCAATTGGTGAGATCATTAAATCAAACTCAAAACCATCAGCTGATTGTGAACCAGCGTTAGCTAAAACAAAACCAGTACCGATAAAAGTATTTGATTGAAAGCCCTTAATTTTTTGATCAAAGAAGGCAACATTAAGATATCCATTTGAAAGATACATCTTTGCACCCAGTTCAATAACTTCAGCCTCTTCTGGATTAGCAAATCTAGTCCCCAGGCCAGTGTTTGGGCCCACAGGAGTCCCAGCAGCAGCTAATGCAGCTGTCTCTTCAGCGTCTGGTAATGAATTTCTGGAAATGTTCCAAGCAGTAGCCTTAAAGCCTGTTGAAACACCACCATAAATATTCACAGCATCATTGAATGCGTATGAAAGTTTAGCAGTGTAGTCGAGATTGTCATCTTTGCTTTTTCCATCTTGAGCAGCATTAGGAAAGTCTACAAATTTAGGAATAAACTGAAGAGCTTGGAGTGGAATCAGTGGATTGTATGCTGGGTCTTGAGCCAAGACAGCTGCTTGAGCTGGAGGAAATCCTGCGGCAATAAGCCCTAGTGTTCCTGCGCCCACAAAATCTAAATTAGAAAAAACAGCGTTATTAATCTGATTGTATGAAACCTCTTTTTCATCTTCCATGTAGCTGACTCCTAAAATAGCATTTAGTTTATCGTTCAGCTGGATGTCTACCTGAGCAAATAAAGAGATGGTTGAGTTATCTTGTGTTGCGGTTTCAGTATTACCTTGTCCTGCAGCAAATAATAGGGAGTTTGGTAGACCAAAAGCTTGAGCTACTCCTGCAAGTGCGCCAGGTAAGAATGCATCAATGTAGGGTCTCCACATAGTGCCATAGTAGATAGACTCATTGAAATCCATATCTTCTTGGTAATAGAAACCACCAAGCAGCCAGTTAACCTGATCATTATCCTCTGAATACCATCGAATTTCTTGAGTAATCCCAGATAGTTCTTTAGAGATGGGGCTTGGAGCAATCACATCAACTGCATCAAAATCAACATCCTGCACTTCATAATTATCAGACGTTCTATATGAAGTAATGCTTTCAAGAGTTGTGTTGGTAAAGTTTTTTTCTATATGTAATGAAATGCCACCATTTTCTCCCTTTGAAGTTGGATCAAAATCAAAGAATGCTGTCTGTGAAAATGGATCATTTGGAATTACTTTTCCACCCATCAAGGCAATAACTTGGTTTGCAGCCCCATAAGCTGTACTTCCAATCACGCAACAAATTTCATCAAATTCATCATAGTCAACTGTCACTCTTGCAGAGAAATCATCCGCAGGAGCAAATAGCAATTCACCTCGATAGCCAAACCTATCTCGGTCATTTAGCTTATTTCCTGTAGTTGGATTATCAGATTGCCCATCTCTTGTATTAACATTTGCACTAAAGCTATATGCAACAGAATCATTAATAGGACCTGTGTAATAGATCTTTGCTACCTTTGAGTTATAGTCTCCAATTTCAAAAGTTGCTTTACCAAAACTTTCAAATGAAGGCTTTTTAGTTACGATGTTAATTACACCAGCAGAAGCATTTTTTCCAAACAATGTACTTTGCGGGCCTCTTAAAACCTCAATGCGCTCAAGCATTGGTAAATCTGAGATTTGACCTTGTATTTTTGATCGATAGACACCGTCAACAAAAACTGCAACCGAAGGCTCAACGCCAGGATTATTGGAACCATTTCCAAAACCACGAATAAAAAATGTTGCATTGGTAGTTGATTGATATTGTCTTGCATCTAAAGAAGGTACAACCGCTTTTAGATCAAGCAAATCCACTACATTTGCTTTTTCAATGGTATCAGCGGTTACCACAGAAACTGCGACGGGGACTTCCTGTAATGTCCTTTCTGTTTTTGTTGCTGTCACAATTACTTCTTCAACAACCTGCGTCTTTGCTATACCTGATAACGAAATAGCACCCACGATAAATAAAGAAATTATTTTCTTATTCATTGTTAACTCCTAATAAATTAATGTGAGAATAGTATAAAAATTTAACTTAATATCAACATTTTTGCTAATAATAAGTAGGATTAATTTTGTCGCATTTAGTTGACTTGCTATCATTTTTTTAACGCAAATGAGGTACATATCATTTATTTTCAAAAGGTGCATAGTGCTATGTGTTTTTTGATCTCTAATTGGCATATTATTGATAGAAACTTACGATGTTAATAAAAAAATTATTAGGGGGTACGTAAATGAGTAATGAAATTAAGGGAGGGGGATGCTTGTGTGGCAACATCGAGTATGAATTTGATAGCTCTAAAGTGATTTCTGCGCATCATTGTCACTGTAAAGACTGCCAGAAGTCTACAGGAAGTGGCAAAGCTACAATCGTCATGATTTCGGAAGAGGATCTCACCTTAAGTGGCAATCTCAAATTTTACACCGTTACAGGAACTGCTGGCTCTCATATCAGCAGAGGTTTCTGCGAAGAGTGTGGCTCTCCAGTAATCAGTTTTGTTGAAGAAAATGCTGGAATCAAATTTATCAAAGCGGGCACACTGAATGACTCATCGTGGCTTACTATTGCATCTAATTTTTGGAGCTCCACAGCGAATCAATGGTCGCCAATAGATGAGAGTCTGCATAGCTTCACTCATAACCCAGACTTAGGTTAGCTTGTATGCCCGCTGGGTTTTTTAAAGCCTTATAAATATCAGGCTTTTTAAGCTTGAATGCTTATTGTCTTGGATGTATATTATCGGACTCAAAAGCGGGAATAGCTCAGTTGGTAGAGCGCAACCTTGCCAAGGTTGAGGTCGCCAGTTCGAACCTGGTTTCCCGCTCCACTTTAAAGCAATAGCTAATCTCTCTGAAACCTTTATTTAACAGGCGATAGAGAGATATTGGTAAGACTCTATAAACCAATAGTAAGGCTTCAACTTTTTCCAAAAAAACTAATTTCAGACACACCAAAGCGTGTGTCTAGCGTGTGTCTGGCTGATTTCTCATATAACTTCAAATAACTTAGAAAAAGACCTAAACTCTTAGGATGGCTAAGGTAACTCGAACAATAGACTTTCTGCATAGAAGATTTCACACAACTTGGGAGCTTGAAGAAATGAATCGTCTCCTTGAAATGATGTTTGAAGAACTCAAACGAATTGAAAGCACTGGCGATGAGCGAGAAATAAATAGAGCTAATGCGATTATTGAGAGGCTTGTTGCTTAGATGAAATATAAAAAAGTTCCTTACAAGGATTTAAACAATAAGCAAAAAGAAAACCACAACTTTCACAAGTTAGCCCAGCTCTTATCTTTGTTTGGTTTCAACTGCATTTGGTTAAATGATGATGTGCATGGAGCTGATTTGTTATCAGTATCACTGAAAGGCAATGTCTATAAAATTCAGCTCAAAGGTCGTCTAACTTTTGACAAGAAGTATTTGAAAAAAAACTTATACATGGCTTGTCCTGTTGATGATGGCTTTTACATATACCCTCACGATGAAGCTCTAAAGCTATTTCTGAAGAGATTTAATAAAACCTCATCGTGGAAAGACAAAGGCAGTTATAGCACCACAACTAAGTATGAGAAAATGGAAAAATATTATGTTGATACTGAAAGCAAAGAGATAAATTTTTAGCAGTATCTTGAGTCTTTAACCAACCTATGAAGATTACTAAAGGTAAATGCAAAATCATTTATAAGAAGGAAGGTACAACCTTTAAAAGCTATCATCTAAAAATTACTGGATTCAATGAACGACACATATCAGCAATTGACCTTCAAGATAGAGAAAGAGAAAAAACTTTCAATATCACCAGAGTTGTTGAGATTTTAGATGAGCTGACCTCTGATGACCTCATTAAAGAAAAGCTTGAACGTCATATAGAAAATTATAATCAGAGAAAACTGCCATCATCATTTGTGCATGGTGGCTTTTTTTCGAGGGCTAAAGGTCATGTCACATCTGATGGTAGTTTGGTATTAAAGCTTGCAAGGTCAAAACAAACTATGTATCGAGATATTAAGGTTTTCAAATTATTAATTTATTACTTTCAAAATCATGGCAAAGCTCCTATGGGAGAGTGCAAGAAATTTATTAAAGAGGTTGCTGCTGGATTACTAGGGTACGATTCAGATTATGAATTTGATGATTATGACTTTACAGCCGACGGGAAGAAGGAGTTAATTGGCTATATTAAAGATGAAGTATCTGAAAATAAAGATTACCTAAAAGAGCTCATACAAATTTGCAAAGATGAAGATATTGACCCCCTTGAAGATGACGAAGTTATCTCGATAAAGGAAGAGATTGAATCTCAGGAACAATACCTCAAGATTGTAAGAAGTGATTACAGGCAAGAGCTAATAAATTTTTTCTGTCGAGAGTATTATCAAAAATATAATGACTCAATCTTTCATGACATCACAAGAAACTTCCCAATTAAATTTCAGATAGAATGAAAACACCCCAACAAATTATCTACGACTCAAGAGATTGGAAGGCACTTGAAAAGAAGCTTTCTAAAATGGACTCTGGTCAAAGAGGAAAGGTATTTGAATGGTTTTGTGTTTTCTATCTTCAGGTCGAATCAAGACATGCAACAACTTATAAAGCAGTCCTTCATTCCGACCAATTTCTTAAACAAACCAAGATTAAGAAGATACTCGGATTTAGCAAGAACAAAGAAGAAGGTGTTGATGCAATAGGCAAAAGACATGACGGAAAGATAGATATCATTCAATGTAAATATCTCGATAGAACAGACAAAAATCTTGCCAAAACACATGTTGAATCCTCTTTAGACATTGCCAATGGCAAAACAGCCAAGCCCTATGTAGATACAATTCTTATGTGTTCGAATGCAAAAGGATTAACAAAGAATGAAGATTTAAGAAACAGACACCCAAACATTCAATTTAGAACATTGTTGTATGGAGACTTTAAACATCTTACAAAAGACGACTTTGATAACATTCGAGCTGTAATAGATGGAGCAATTCCAAAACATGAACCAAAAAATCCAAGAAGTTACCAAGAAGCAACGAAGAATAAAATCATTGAACACTTTAAAACAGAAAGCAGGGGGCAGATTGTTCATGCTTGTGGAACAGGAAAAACTCTTACTTCCTACTTTACATACCGAGAGCTAAAACCAAAGATAACTCTGTTTGCTGTTCCAAGCTTGCAACTGCTGAATCAATCACTGCTGGAATGGACAAGAGAAAGCCTTGCAGATAACAACCCAATATCTCCTTTTGCTGTTTGTTCTGATAAATCAAATGAAAAGCTTGGAGAATGTGAGCCCGAGCTTTGGCTTCAAGAAATGGGTATTCGTGTTTCAAATAAAAAAGAGGACTTGGACGTCTTTTTAAAATCAAAGAGAAAAAACAAAGTCATCTTCGCTACCTATCAATCAGGTGATGTTCTAGCAAAGAATATTAGAGCTTTAAAAAAGAAAATTGATTTAGCCTTCTTTGACGAGGCACATAATACTGCAACAGGAAAAGGCAAACTTTCATCTCATTTGTTGTATGACGAGAACATTCCAATCAAGAAAAGACTTTTCATGACAGCCACACCTAAGGTATTTAAAGGAGATAGCGAAAAAGACATAGCTTCTATGGATTCAGAGGAGTTATATGGCGCCCGCATAGATGAAATAACTGTAAAAGATGCTATTAATGGCATCAAAGGATTCAAACTTCTTAATGATTACAAGATAATCACTCAAATCATTGATAATGAAAGATACCAGACACTTCTTGAGGACAATCCTTTTGTTGTAGATAAAGAACGTCTGCCAAGAGATGAAGAATTAAAACTCCTTGCTTCAGCAATCACATTAAAAAAGATAAGAAAAGATAAAAACATCAAGAATGTTGTTTCTTTCCATAGCTTTCGAACAAGAGCGAGAGCTTTTGAAAGAGGGGCAAAACTTATTGATAGCGAACTTAATACTTATTATGTAGATGGAACACAAAGCGGAACAGAGCGATTAAATATATTAGATGATTTTGCATCTAACTCACCCAGCCTTGTTACAAATGCTCAATGTCTTTCAGAAGGCGTCAATGTCCCATCCATTGATGCAATTATATTTGTCGACCCAAAGCAATCCCGAATAGCAATTACACAAGCCATAGGCAGAGCATTAAGAAAAGGTGATTCAAATAAAGGAATTAGTCACATCATTGTTCCAACAATAGTTGATACTAAAGACCCTGAAAATAACGATAAAAGATACGAAAACATACTTATGGTTCTTACTGCAATGGCACAACATGATGGAAGAATAACGGAATACTTCACCGCTTTAAAAGAAGGCAAAAAACCACCAAAGCAATTCTTAGAAATTGATTCTGAATATTCAACACAAGAGCTTAACTTAAAAGAGTTTGAAGAACAGCTTTCATACAAGGCATGGAATAGACTAAGACGTTTGTCCTGGAGGCTTTTCCCTGAAGCAAGAGAATATGTAAAAACACTAGGATTAAAAGGATATACCGATTGGCACAGATTTAAGGCAACGAAAGATGCACCTGCTGATATTCCATACAATCCTGACAGAGCATATGGAAAAGAATGGACTAACTGGCGTGATTTTCTTGGAAATCCAACGCAGGAAGAAGAGCTTGAAAACTTCATCAAGAACTTTTTACTTCTGGCAAAGAAAAAGGATTTAAAAGGAAAGCCATATTTTCCTGGTGACCAAGAAATAACTCCTTCGGGATTCAAACTTGGCAGTCACGCCAGAAGCATTCGTAACTCAATTAAAAAAGGCGCTCTTCCTAAATGGAAAAGGAAAAGACTTAAAGAGGCGCTTGGTGACTTGTGGGCTGAGGCAGGATTAGAAGAATGGTCATGGAATACCCAATATGAGCTCTACAAAGAATGGAGAAAAACAAGCAATACTCCATTTTTTCCACAAGGTAAAAGATACAAAGGATATTTATTACATAGATGGTGTCAAACACAGACAAGAAATATCAACCATCTTGGTAAATGGAGAATTGTAGATACCAAAATGAGACAGGAGCGTGAAAGAAAACTCCGCAAACTTGGTTTCCCACTTCCCAATAAACTTGAACATGATTGGGAGCAAATGTTTAAGTTTGCTAAACGACTCACTATAAAACACAAAGGAACCATTCCTGTTAATAATCCTGATACTGGTAAACCTTATAAACTTGATGGAAAACATGTAAGACGATGGGTATCTAAACAGAGGACAAGATACGAAGATGGAGAGCTTGAGCAGAATCGCATAGAAAAATTAGAAACAATCAAATATTGGAGCTGGAATCCATTCGATGATGCATTCAAAAAGAATCTTGAGATGTTAATCGAATATATAGAAAAAAAAGGAAAACCAAACCCACCACAAGATACTAAATACAAAGGAGTTAGTATTGGTACATTTTTGACAGGGTTAAGAACAGGCAAATATAAAGAAAGGTTTTCATCCAAGATAAGAAAACAATTAGAAAAACTTGGAACAAACTTTTCACCTACAAGAAAGCAAGGAGCTTTTGTTTATTATGATTAATTCCTCATACATCTCAGACCTTGTGGAAAATCCCAATAAAACCTCTAAGATTTCTTTATATGTTGCTAGACAGAAAAAAACTCGTAGAAACTTCTTATTTCTTTATAGCGGACATTGTTGAAAAGAACCTAGTTGTCCTCACACTTATAAGTCAATTCAATAAGAGCTTCCATATCACCCTGAACTTTAGATCTTATAAGAGCTTTAACCGAGCATATGTCTAGCGTGTGTCTCAACTCGAAAGTTAAGGCAAACAAATTCCATGCCCACTATAAAACCTTATGAGCTAAGAGATGTATACAAAAGAAAACTAAGGCTAATAAAACAATTTAAAACTTGCCAAGGTTGAGGTCGCCAGTTCGAACCTGGTTTCCCGCTCCAACTTTAAGCAATAGCTAATTTCTCTGAAACCTTAATTTAACAGGCGATAGAGTGATATTGGTAAGACTCTATAAACCAATAGCAAGGCTTCAACTTTTTCCAAGAAAACTAATTTCAGACACACCAAAGCGTGTGTCTAGCGTGTGTCTGGTTGATTTCTCATATAACTTCAAATAACTTAGAAAAACACCTAAACTCTTAGGATGGCTAAAGTAACTCGAACAATAGACTTTCTGCATATTAAATATGCAAACACTAAAGTTATATTCTTGAATTTGTAAGTTAAATCTTATCTAATATTCAGTAGAAAATTAAACATTTAAAATATTGCCGATGAATGAGATCTCTTCTAAACAAGCCAATGTCCTTATTGGTACGAGTATTGGAAATGCATTTCTTTCCGCTAAGACTAATAAAAGTCTTTCGCAAATAAAAGCATTGCAAGCGCAGAATCTTGCTGCGCAAGAAGAAGCAAATCAAGTCACCGAAGAGCAAAACCAATTGCTAGCACATCAAATATTAGACAGAGCTAATGAAAAGGAAAAAAAAGAAGCACAATTAGCTCTCAAAGATTTAATTTTTTGTTTAAATGAAGAGTTAGATTTAATAGAGAGCACTTCATCTAATTTAGCCGAATCTTTTTTTAGATCTAGATCACTATCGAGCACCTTAGATAGTGAACATCTTTCATCTGAAAGTTTTGAGGAGATTTCTGATAAAGCTTATTGGTCTAATTTAAAGAAAAGGATAAAAAAAATTGAGGAAGATGCTTTAAATTCCAACGATAAAAATCTTAAAACATTCATTCCTCTTGTGAATGCTTTATTTTCATTGGGAGATCGCCCAGAAGAAAAAGAATTTTCAGGACGTGAATCTATTCTCAGAAAGATTGAATTTAGGAAAAGATTTTTAGAAGAGTTTTTTTGGAAAAATGGAAAAGCCTCATCTGGAGTCTTTCTTCCATGGCATGATTCTGAGTTGGTGCCAGATGAATTGGACCTTTTTGCTCCCGGTTTACTTCATTTCCCACATTTGAGCTATCAAGTATATAATTCATTTTTGAGATTACTCATGCCTTTACAAGCACTTTGTTTTGTTATCGCTGCTGCTTTGATTTATTTTTTTTGGTGGGAACCAGTGGGAGAATGGTTTCTAGCAGTCATTCTTTCTTTATTAATCCTTCCTATTATTTTAAGCTCATATGTTAAGAAAGTAATGGATGTTAATTCACCCAAAGATCAACAGTTCGATATTATACAAAAGTCTATTGCAGCAAGTGAAAAGCAAATAGTAGAAATAGATAATCAGAAAAAGTTATTAACTGAATTCCAAAAGAATCATGATGATCTTATTAGGAAAATTTTAGACTTTTCTGACATTTACCCATTCATTAAAGAAAATGGAATTACCACAAAAAAAACTCTGTAACACGAATCTTTGATAACAATAAGTACTTGTCAGAACGTTTGGTGTAGCAGTATCTTGAGTCTTTAATCAATAGCAAGGCTTCAACTTTTTCCAAAAAAACTAATCTCAGACATACCATAGCGTGTGTCTAGCGTGTGTCTCAACTCGAAAGTTAAGGCATACAAATTCCATGCTCATTCTTAAACCTTATGAACGCAGAGATGCAAACAAAAGAACACTAAGGCTCACAAAATAACTTACAACTTGCCAAGGTTTAGGTCGCCAGTTCGAACCTGGTTTCCCGCTCCACTTTTAATTTTCAAAGATTTAACTTTTATTCACAGAATTGTAATTCAATTGATTCAATCAAAGTATTAAATAATTATCATATGAACTAGATAATCACGTTCTCCCCAAAACTGGTTAATTCTACCCTATGGTTCATATTAAATAAGGGGGCTTTTTTAGCTCCCTTATTCTTATTCAGAAAGCACTTGACGCGAGGCTACTATGATCTCTTTAATTTTATTGTTTTCAATCCGCACATCAAATGATTCTCTTGCAACCACCTCTTTTCCGTCAATGGTATCGGTTACCTTGTATGAAGAGGTTACCCAATGATGAATAGAGCCATCTGCTTGAGGCACATCATTAGCCATGGCATAGACGAATTCCCATGAAGGGTTAGATGTTTCAAACCAATTCTTAAGAAAGGCAACATGCTCAGCAGAACCATTCACGATAACCCCATTAGGAGCCTTGCCCACCATGTCATCAGCATTAGTTTTATCAATTGCCTCAAGATCGCGCTGGTTGTGTGCTTCCACATAATCAACCCAAATTTTTACAAGAGATGGATCCCCAGCAACAATGTCTAACTTTTCACCATCTTCAGATATCTCATATCCAATCACGGCTCCTTTTTTCATATGACCTGATTCATGATGACCAGCAAATGTAATTTGAGTTAAGAAGCACAAGCTGATAATTGTTAGTAACTTATACATAGAATCTCCTTTATTATTTTTATATCTATATTCACCAATGCCAATAACTTTAGCATAGTTGCAGGTGATTATTTCTTGTCTTTATCAATTTTATATCGTTCAAACCATGCAAGGATATGATCTACTTTTGAAATCAATCTTGAGGGTCTGCTAGCTATGCCATGAGAGGTATCAGGCAGACGAACCATTGCGCTATCCACGCCTCTTAATCTGAGAGCTTGGTAGAATTGTTCAGTCTCAGAGATAGGCGTTCTCCTATCATTCTCACCAGTGATTAACATGGTAGGTGTTGTGACATTACCCATCAAGGACAAAGGCGATCTTTCCCAATAATGCTCAACATGCTCCCATGGAGGCCCCGGAAATTGATGGTAGATTTGACCTACCATCGAGTCGGCCGTCAATGGTTTGCTTAACCAGTTAATGACTGGTTTTGCGGCTACAGCCGCATTAAAACGATCAGTTAGCCCAACTGCGTAGGCAGTAGCTATACCACCAGCGCTTCCTCCTGCAATAAAAAGGTTTTCATCATCTATAAAGCCAAGATCAATCAAAGCATCTATGCCAGACATATGGTCTGCAAAGTCTTCTTTACTAGAGTATTTGTATTGCAAAAGCAGAGCAAAATCTTCTCCATAAGACAAACTACCACGATAATTATTGTAAAACACAACATAACCAGCCGCTGCCATGATTTGCAATTCAGCAGAGAAATAGGGGCCATATGCCAGATGAGGTCCACCATGAATTTCAAGAATCAATGGATATTTTTTAGATGGATCAAAGTCGGGCGGGGTGATATACCAACCTTGAATTTCTTGTCCATCGAATGAAGATTTGTATGTAATTTCTTTTACTGGTCCAAGTCTTCGATGCCCTAGAAGATCATCATTCAGCCTTGTAAGAATTTGGACTTGACCATCTTGCATTATGGCAATATTTGCTGGTCGATCAGATGTGCCATGAGTAAAAGCTAGGGTGTCATTGTTGGTATGAAAACCTCCCGAAAGATAAGGTCTTCCAATGGTTGTTCCGCCTACACCTTTGATCACAGATCTTAGGTTGCCCTTGATCGTTGCTTGGCCAATTTTTCTGATACCCCGCTCATCATAAGTGTAATAAATTGATTCGCTGTCATCTGCCCAGATAAGGTTGCTTGCATCTCCATCGAGGTCTTCAGAAAGCATGCGTAAATTTTGTCCATTCAAATCCATAACGGCAATTCGATCAGGTGAGTAAGCCAAAGGGCGACGCTCCTCTTTGGTAAAAGCAATCATCTTGCCATTAGGAGAGATAACGGGTGAGCGTTCAGCACCAGATTGGTTGGTTATCTGTTTTAATTTTTTGGTGCTTATATTTACAGAATAAATATCTGCTTCATCGCTTACAAGCTCCCAATCATCTGAACGATATGCTGAAAAGAAAACTTGATCGCTGTTAGGGGACCATGCAAGTGACCCATAATGATTGAAATTACCTTCCGTTAGTTGACGCGAGGTGCCTCCATCAGCAGGCACAATAAATACGTGACGATAGGCTGGTTCTACTATCCCTCGTCCATCATATTGATAGCGAGTTGTTGTAACCGTGATTGGTTTTTTAGCCCAAGTAGCTCCTTCGGGTTTTGTTCTTGGCTCTGCAATAGATTTGGTTGGTGCTTTAACATTCATGGTAAAAGCAAGCCACTTTCCATCTGGTGACCAAGATAGATTTGAGGGCGAGGCTTGTAATTGAGAAATGACAGCCGTATCTCCATTATCAAACCATCGAACATGAATTTGTTGCGAGCCTGTATCGTTTGAAATAAATGCAAGTTTTTCTCCAGTTGGAGACCAACGAGGAGATCTAATGCTATTTAATCCTGAGTAAAGCGGCCTATGGTCTTTTCCATCTGCTGAAACCTGCCATAAGTTAGAGCGCTCTCGATCTTTCATAATATCATTTGATTTGCGAACATAGACAATGGTTTCACCGTCTGGCGATACACGAGGGTCACTTGCCCACTCAAGATCAAAAACATCCATTGGCTCAAACCTAGAAAAATTTTCTTCCGCGTTTATTGCATGGGCAGATACAAACATTAAAGAGGCAGCCAGAAGTGTTTTTTGCATTAAAGGAGATTTATTTGTGAAGCTATTTTTTATTTTCATTGCCTCAGCATAATAAATTACAACGAAAAGTGATAAATTTATTTATAATACTTTCAATTTTTTTCTTAAGATTTATTTCATGAACCGATTGCTTTTATTGCTTTGCTTTTTCTTTTCACTCTCAGCTGTAGCTGAGCCTTCGAAGGTTATATGTGAGTTAAATGGAGAGTATTCTATTACCTATAAAGATCTCAAAAAAACCTATCTTTCTGAAGGTATAGAATTTTTTAAAAACCTAGCAAGACAAACCCAACAGTCTTTATTTCTTTTAAACAGAGCGAAAACTAGTTTTGCTGAAAGTGATTGGTCACGAGATAAGGTCTATGCAGTCCAGTATTGGG
>Ga0181604_10001460_pt1 | contig 20974 bp, 21 predicted proteins | sample 041ome_12_FD_148663 | JGI IMG/M metagenome (GOLD analysis project Ga0181604, IMG submission 148663) | Coastal salt marsh microbial communities from the Groves Creek Marsh, Skidaway Island, Georgia - 041410US metaG (spades assembly) | ecosystem: Environmental > Aquatic > Marine > Intertidal zone...
AAAGGACGGGTTTAATGCATCGCTATAATCGGTTTCGGGGTTGGAATTATTGCGTAGTTGGTCGGCTGTTTCATAGCTGGCAGAGGCAGTTGACGGCTGTGTTGTCGGCTCTGCTTGGTTTTTCCAGATAGCATTTACTTTTTGAAGATAAGGAACGTTTTTTTGCGTATCGGCTGAATGATAATGCTTTATTGCTAAATCCCATTCACCGTGATTTTGATATAATTCTTCTAAGAAAATAGCGGCATATGCAATGTTAGTATAAGGATCTAACATGGATGCGTGTGAACTAAAGGCATCGGCATGCCATTTCACACTAATTTGCATACACCCAATATCAATTCCTTTATTTTTCAGCTCTTCTTGTTTGTTAATATAGTCAATAGCAGATTGACGTGTGTCAAAGAATAGCCCCTTACCATTATCATTTATCGTCCAAGGCCAAGCTTTGTAGCCGCCATCTCGCATTTTACGACCAGACTCAACGCGTGCGATAGCGGTAAGAATCCCCTCAGGCAGACTAAAGGCTTCCTCGGCTTCTGATGCGACTGCCTCGCAAGAATTCTCAGCGGTAGCATCAGTGCTTGCGTGTGATTTTGAACAGATAGCGCTAATAACGATAGAAAGTAACATAAATGATGCAAGCCATTTAGCTTGATTTTGCCAGCGTAAGACCGGCAGAAGTATGTTTGAATTATATATTTTATTTGCCATACGTGCTTACTAGCAAACAACATGCCAATATTTGGCTCTAATATTCTTCATTCCGATTTGTGAGTATGCTTATTCAAGTGGCAGGCGTTATTTGAATGTATTGTTCATTGATTTGAATATATTCATCATACGCTCTGATACATCACAATATGATTTGAGCGTTATTGAATTTGTAACAGGTTCAAGATCCCCGTCATATTGAACGTCTGGAAATGCGGGGTTTGCGATTAGGCGAAGTCGATGGTCAGAACGCGCAGAGAGATAGGCAACCCCTTTTTTAAAGGTAGATACAAAACCTGTTTCATATACTTCCACAGCAAAGGTGCTTTCATCAAAATCACACCCATTATCCAGCTTCGCTGTTACGAAAATCATTTCAGGCGGTTTGGGCTTTAATGCAAATTCCCATAATAAAAAGGCTGATACGCTGACCAACATAATAATGAGGACGAAAGTAGCAGCTTTTTTCATCTATGTTTCCTGGAATAGTGTTGTTAACCAAGTTAACTTTTTTGCAGTTTTGAAATGCTTCCGCTGACTTCGGCACCAACATCAATCGCAAGCTCATCTGTGAAAATTGATCCCTCAAATCTTGCAGAACTAGTAAGTTTGAGACTTTTGGTTTCAATATCACCATTCATTTTTCCGCCAACCTCTGTGGAGTGTGCGAAAATCTTGCCATTAAAGGTGCTACCTGTTTCGAGTTTAACATCAACAGCACGCATCTCGCCTTTAAAATGACCAGCCAAAACAACTGTTGAGCCCTTTGCAGAGGTTACATCTAATGTGCCCTCCATCATGATTTCTGGTGAAATATAGGTTACTTCTGCCATGATTTACGCCTTTACTTCTGAGCTATCTTTGTTATTAGTCGCAGCTATTTTTGCCTCTTCAGAGGCGCTATCAGATGGAGTTTTTTCATCCCAATTCTGGATCACTCTACAATTGAGAGCAGCTCCTCTATCTAGCTGTAATGATTTATATTTTATCTCCCCACTGACACGTGAAGAAGGCATCAGCCATACACTATCAGCAACCATATTGCCATCATAGCTTCCAGATACAACCACTAGCTTGGAATGGATTGAGCCATCAAATTTACCAGATTCATTAATGGTTAGTTTTTCGGTAGCAACATCTGCTTCTACAATGCCACTAACCTCTATGGTAGAGGCATTTGATATTTTACCCTTAAAATGCGCGCCTGCGCCAATCGTGGTCATTTTTTCTGCCATTTTTCATTCTTCTTTCTTTCTAATTAACTTAAACTGACATAGCCTCCCAGCGAAGCATGAGAGATGTTAACGTGTGCCGTCACTGGTTGGATTGCCTGTTCTGGCTGGTTTGAGGTCAGTTTCGCTAGCAGCTGGTTTTACAGATTTACGGGCTTTATCGCCAGAGGGGTCATGATTAAGTTTTGCTTCTAAATTGGCACCAGAATCAATCGCGATTCGCGCATAATACACCTCGCCACTGAAAGAAGCGTTGCTGCTAATCTCTATTGCTTCTGTTTTAATTGTTCCTGTGACATCCCCATCAATGCTAACCGAATCAGCAAAAATCTCGCCGATAATTTTGGCATTTTCCTCCACGATAAGTTCGCTGCAGTTAATAGTGCCCTCAAGTTTTCCGACCACCCGCATGATTCCATTGCATTTTATATTACCTACAATTTCCATTTCCGAACCGATAACTGATTCAGAGCTCATGCCATTAGTTGCATTTTTTTCTAATTTAGCCATTACATTTTTAACCTATAAAAGAGAAGCCTTTATTATAAATAAATAATTATACTGGTCGTTATTTAACATAGAACTCAAATACTATAATATTAAGTTGTTTCTAACATAATACTTGTACGCCGAAAACTTCAACAAGCGTTGCAACGATTATGCCAAACACACAGGACGTTATATTTGGTTGGAAACAATCTTCTGAAAGACACAAGGTGGTAGTCGTGGTTAATGATGTGATTGATATTCGTGAACGGATTGAGAAGATACGTGAAGCAGTTGAAAATAATCCAGTAGGTCAAACAGGTACGGACAAAATAGTGCCCGTTTCAAGCACGATTGAGCTAGATACCATTGTGGCTGAAAATCAACGGCAATTAAAAGCAGACATCAATACAGAAATGTTGCAATCACCGAAAGTCGAAATGCCGGCACAAATACAATCATCAAGCTTGGAAAAGCAGCCATCATCCTATCCGTCGATTAAACTTGATATAAGCAATCAGTCTCGCAATCTGGGATTATATGCAATGCTTGTAATTCAGATATTGACCAATATCGCACTGATTTTTTTGATGTATAGAATGGCTTTGTAATGAGAAATTGGCTTTGGTCAAAAATTAAAAAACGCTTGCCGCGTATTGTGGATAGCACGCAGGTAAATCACGCCGTAGTTGGACAGGATAAGCCATGGTATTTCTCAGAGAGAAGGTTTCTTGTTTTTGGTAAACGCGGGCCTTGGGAACTGGTTATTAAGCCATCTCATGTTGGTGCTTGTGCGATGTTTTTTACCGGAAGCGTTTTTGCATTGGGCTATTTTTCAGTACAAACATTAAACACAGCCTTTACGGTTGCAAATCAAGAATTAATTAGCCCAGCTGATGCAAGCTTAATAACAAGCCATAAATCGTCGGCGGAGTTGGATAGAATCGAAGAAAAAATATTAGGTGTTCAGATTGTTCCAAATTTAGGACCGCGTAGAAAAGAACAATCTATCTCAAACTATCTATTTGCAAAGAACGTGAGAGATATTCGCAATGCAGCTCGTATCAATAATCTTGCAAAACAGGATGATGATTGGCACGAACAACCCTTAGAAGCCGCAAGTGATGACATAGATTTAAGCAAAAAATTAAATGAGATAATCAATTTGCGAGAGCAGATGCTGTCTTCATTTGAAATAAAAAATTCAAATTTGGAGGAAGAAGAAATCCAAATTATATTTGATTTGCCCAAATTCGAGAGAAACTTTTCCCTAGCTTCAGATCAAAATAAAAAAATTAAGGTTCAACCATCAGGCCAGATGCAGGCTGGTATCGCGCCGCAATCGTCACATGTTAATCCAATGCAAATAGACGATGGACACATGGCAGCTCCCTCGCACTTGGCGCAAAAACAAGATGATCGTAACGTAATAAATGAAGCAGAAAAACAACTTGCAGGGGTATCAACAGATACTGTGAAGGGTATAGATGAGACTATCATCTCGCGAGAGAGTGACATACCAGAGAGTGATACAATTAGCAGAATTACTGCTAATCTGAGCCTGCCAAAAGATATGCCTTTAAGGATGAATGAGACAGCGCATGGGGCACGGTTTTTAAAGTCAATCGACCGTGAATTAAGGGTAATAGAAAATGTGTTTGAACAGTTGGGTATCGAATTGCAAAAGCCAAAATCTTCAGAGATATCGAGAGTTAATCTAAATTGGCCAATGGAGCCAGGCTCAGCAGATTACCTAGAATATATGAGACAAAAATTTGTCGAATTGGATATTTATAGAGACGCTTTAACATCTCTGCCGCTTCATTCGCCTATGAAATATTATTATATCTCTAGCAAATATGGTAAAAGAAAGCACCCTGTGACTAAAAAGTGGGCCATGCATCATGGCATAGATCTAGCTGGTACCTGGCAGGAAAAAGTAAGCGCGACCGCAGATGGGACAGTTGTATTTTCTGGCTGGGAAGGCTCTTTTGGTCGCGTGGTAAGAGTGCAACACCGATTTGGAATACAGACTGTTTATGCCCACCTTGCCCGGTTAAATGTAGAAAAAGGGGATTATGTAATCTCTGGAGATGTAGTTGGCTCTATGGGGTCAAGTGGAAGATCAGATGGGGCACATCTTCATTATGAAATTCGGGTGAATAAGGAATCCAAAAACCCAAAACAGTTTTTTGATGTAGGACAATCTTTATTAAGCCCAAATAGCTTGAGGCTTACTTCCTATCAATAATATGTATCCCGTTATTACAATGTGATATTTATTTAATGAGAATCTGTACTTTCTCAGCTAAAAAAAATACCAAACCAGACGTTGTTATAAGACACTCTTTACGATCAAGAATTTTTGGTTTGGCGTGATGTTAATTGTTATCAAATAAACGAATTAAGTGGGTTTAGATAATGGGTTCTGTTATTTATTTAAATAAACGAAAAAAAGAGGTTCCTGATGAAATGGAAGCTTTGGCATTTACTGATAACTCAACTGAGCAAGAGCGTCTTGAATCCATTAGGGACGGGGTGGAGTCCTTGCTTACTCTGATTTCAGGGCTTCGCAAAGATCCAGAAGCAGTAGCGCTATCATCGGCTAGATTTGGAATTATGCGCATGTGCCAGCTTTATGGTCGGGCAGAAACAATGGCGTTTGTGGCTAGGTGTATCGATACAGTGGAGTTGGCAGAGGATGTGCTAAAAGATACACCTTAATCCTTACATAAAGCACATTTTCATATGCGAATATTCCTGATAAATAACAGCTTTCCTAAAATACCAGCTCTAAAAAATATGCAAGAAATTTGTGTTTTTTTGTTGGTGGTGGCATGAAAAATGCATCGTTTCCTGTAATAAAATGAATACAGGGAAACCAGATTATGCAAAGCCAATCACAGGGAATTATAATTCCAGCAAACCATAAACCGGAAAACCATAAAAAAAATTCTAAAACAGATCATAGTATTTCGAAGACAGAGCCAGCGCTTATGGGCATTGAGTTAGTAAGGTTCGATGATGAGGATAATGAAAAATCATCAACGCAAGTTTCTATCGCGCCCTTCTTGGCACCTTGGACGCAATCAGAACCAATTTTTGAATGAGAAATAAGGGTTGTTCAATAAGGCCAGTTTCGTACAAGCTAAAATTGCTTCGCTCGGTTTTTTGATATTTACAAATCTAATTTGTAGAATTGGGTTTGTAGAATTTGTTTTGCGAAAAAACCTTTAGGCATTCACCCCTTAGCATTAATTTTGGGTATTAATTTCTAGTATGTTAAGCCCGAATTCTATTTAAGCTTTTACAAGTAAAAATTCAAATTCAACTAGCCATATTTAATTTTGCTTGGCGCCTACGTTCTGATGAAGATGGTATGCGCATCATTTCTCTGTATTTTGCAACTGTTCTACGTGCAAGCTTAATGCCTTTTTCACTGACTAAGGCCGCTATTGCATCATCGCTTAATGGCTTTTTGGGTAATTCATTTGAAATAATTGTCTTGATTAAATCGCGAACCGCCGCCGCCGCTGTTACATCGCCAGATTCTGTTGCAGCAATGGATACACTAAAGAAAGATTTTAGTGTAAAACATCCTTTTGGAGTTGCCATAAGAAGCCCACTTGTAACTCGGCTAACCGTGCTTTCATGCATATTTACAGCTGTTGCAACATCTTTTAGAGAAAGGGGCTTTAAACCAGACAAACCTTCTCTAAAAAAGTCTGATTGCTGATTAACTATTTCGCCTGCGATTTTTAATGTTGTATTATTACGTTGCTCAAGCGAGCGCTTTAGCCAGCGCGCCGCGCCAACTGAATCAGACGTAAACGATTTTATCTCCTCATCTTGACTGTTCCTCGCACCTTTATTTATTTCGTTTACATATGCTTCATTAATTACAAGAGAGGGTAAGGTGGAGCGATTAAGATCTACAACCAATCCATCGGAGCTCTCACGCACAATAATGTCTGGCGCATTTACCGCTAGATATTCGGTGTCGAACGAGGCCGTTGGTTTTGGATTAAAGCTCCTGATTATCTGTAATCTTTTGGTGATATCTGCTATTTCTGCATGTGCTTTTCTTGCCAAGATTGCGAGCTCGCCCTTACCAAGCAATTCAAGATTTTCAAGAATAGTTGCCATTATGGTATCATAACTTCCCTGTTCTTTTGCCTGCAATGTCAGGCACTCGGATAAGGTTCTTGCAAATATGCCTGCAGGCTCAAAAGTTTGTAGCTTACTTAAAACTATTTCTATCTGTTCCACCTCGCAATTACAGTGAGAGGCAATTTCAGAGCAAGATTGACCAAGCCAGCCTGATGCCTCTATTGCATTAGCAAGCATACAGGCGATGAACTTTTCTCGTGTATCCTTAATATTGAGATCAATTTGGCGTAAAATATGTGTGTTTAAATTATCGGGTTGTCCGGCCACATTTGACATAATGTCATCCCAATTAGAATCAGCAACATGGTTTTTGGGTTGGCTATTTCCTAAATCTAAGGAGGATGAGCTATAGCGATTATCAAAATCTGCATGCTCTGTCGGGTCATTACTTACAGCGGCGGAGGTGGAATCTACTGGTTGAATTTCTGGCTGATTTTCGGGTTGGGTGTCAGAGGTTGGAGAATTTTGAGAAGATGGGAGCGATTGGAGGAGTGTTTCCTGCGAGAGCACCTCCAGAAAAGGATTTTCGAGAACCTGATTTTCCAGATAGTTTTTTATATCCAGATTCGTCATCTGCAACAGCTTTATCGCTTGCTGCAATTGAGGTGTCATGACCAGTGATTGTTTTTGTCTTTGACCTAATGATGGCATAAGTTGCATTGGAACCTCCTTTTGATGCTGCTACTCTAGATAAGTATTATATTAAATAGCAAAATCTTAATTTGACGTTGCCTATAGTTGGTTTTTTGACAAAAAAATATATTTAAAACAGTTTGTTACATCATTTACTTCCAGGATTAATATATTTATATGTCAAATAATAGACATTCCATTTTTCTATAATAATGCGATTTGGCACGGAATTTGATTTGTGATACTGACAAGTAAAAAAAATTAGACTACTGTAAGCGTCTATAATTAAAGGACAGGAATAATTAGGGTTTTTATATGATTACCTCAAGTAGAAATGCGGCTCAAAGAGGAGTTGGCTGTAAACGGTGCAGAATAATTAGAATGTTTATAATAGCTACGATGTTTATTGTGATATTGGGCTTAGTGGGCGGGGATAATTTGCGTTTTTTGAGCATGGTGACTGCTGAGGGAATCGCCGCTGCAATCTGGGTAGCTGGTGGATTGTTGTTCTTAATAAAATTTTCTTTTTGGTTGCTGGATAAATCGAAAGAAAACGCTAACGGTCCCGAACAAGCCTAATCACCAAATCTTGGAATGGCATAAACCTGCCATATGTATGACCTGTGAAAAAATTGACAGACCATACATGACGCGGGGAATATTTATTCTGCTCTCCTGTCCAAAATGGTTCTGCAGGTGTGTTGGGAAAAATCGATGCATCTATTTTAGGCTGGCTACATTCATGGCAGACGATGTTTTCCAACTCTTCACGTGTTGGAAGGCGCCAGTTACCGCCCAATTGTTCATCTGCAAGATTAATAGCCTGAACAGACATTTCTTGATTGAGTTTGATTATGTCACCCACACATTGCGTACCATTCCATCGCTGCCCAACGCTGCATCTAAGCCATTCCACTCCAGATTTCAGGTCAATGACAATATGATCCTTGGCTATAAATTGGGCATTATTGGCAAGTGCAGGCGTTATTGCTAAAATCGAGCACAAAATGCCTATTAACCTGAAGATTAATTTTATTGCGCAGAAAACGGGCATACTTGCATCCTTTCCAAAAAATTACCATAATCTAATAAATTATATTCTAAGTCGTAATTATAAACGATATCAAAAATTAGTGTTTATGTCGAAACTTGGTATCAATCTTGCAACTTTAGTACCAAATTATTCAAATTAGGTTGGTTTTTTTATTATGGATTTAGCTTCGCTTATTGGACTTCTAGGCGCGATCGGAATGATTATCTATGCTATGATTAGTGGTGGAGGTGTGGGTCCGTTTTGGAATGCGCCATCTGTACTTATTGTGTTTGGCGGCACATTTTTTGCCGTTATGTATATGGCTCCTATGGGGGTTTTCCTTGGAAGTTTTGGGGCGATGGCAAAAACATTTATGCCGGGGCTTGGAAAGCAGGAAGATTTAATTACACGCATGGTAGAATTAGCTGGTATTGCGCGTAAGGACGGTATGATGGCACTTGAGGGACAGGACGTGCCAGACAAGTTTTTTGCCAAAGGTTTGCAAATGCTTGTTGATGGCGCCGATGAAGGTAAGCTGACCACGCAATTAAATCAAGAAATAAAAGCTATGAAAATCCGCCATGAAGCTAGCCAAGGTGTTGTGAAAGCATGGGTGGATACAGCGCCAGCAATGGGTATGATCGGAACGCTTATTGGATTGGTTTTGATGCTTGGAAATATGGCAGATCCAAAAGCGATTGGACCTGCTATGGCAGTTGCACTTTTGACCACGTTATATGGTGCGTTTATCGCAAATGTGATTTTTGGGCCGATGGTAACAAAACTGGAGAATTATACCGCTTACGAAGTGGTTTATCGTGAAATGGTGGTTCTTGGCTTACGGAATATCTCCCGCGGTGAGTCGCCAAGAAACATCCAAGATATTATGGCAGCAAATCTATCGCCAAAAGTACAAGAGGCGCTGGAAGCAGCTTAACAGCCGTTAGATAATATATAACAGGGTGATGATAAGTCTGATTACGCGAGGATAGCATGGCAGAAGCCGCTGAAAAAGAACAAGAAATTGAAGAAGAAGAAGAGGAATGTCCCAAATGCCCCCCTGTAGGAGCGCCGGCATGGATGGCGACATTTGCGGATATGGCTACACTTCTAATGGCTTTCTTTGTTCTGATTTTGTCGTTTGCGGAATTTAATGTCCCTAAATTTAAGCAAATTTCAGGTTCTCTTAAAAATGCGTTTGGGGTACAGCGTGTAGTTCCTGTTATGGAACCACCCAAGGGTACGACCGTACTTTCATTGAATTTTAGCCCATCTCCTGACCCTGCACTTATTAAGGAAATAACCCAGCAAACCACGGAAACACTAAAGCCAGAAGTTCAGACAAAAGTGGAACAGGGTAAAGGCGCTGAAGGCGGTGAAGCTGGCGGCGAGGGTGATGGTGCTGGCAAAATGCTAGAAACGGTAGAACTAGCAGACCAATTACAATCGGCAATAGACCGGGGGGATGTTGAAATTGAATCCCTTGGCGAGAATGTAGTTGTTAATTTTAAATCAGATACAGATGAAAACTTACCACAGATGCTACAGGAAACTTTGGATGCGATTGAGCAGGTAAAACAGGCTACAGGCAAAGAAGATCAAGAAATTCTGTTTGGCGGTCTAGAGGAAAAACTCGAGAAATTAGCATTAGCAGCCCAGCGCTTAGCAGATAATACACAAACATCTGATAGCGATATTGATGGCGCGCAACAACAAGAAAAAGAACAAAAAGCAGAGCTAGCAGAACAAGCCTTGCAGGTCGCTTTAAAACAGGAAATAGATCAGGGGCTTGTCGCTGTTGAGCGAATTGATGATAAGGTAATTGTAACAGTTGGGTCTGGCGGAGCGTTTCCATCAGGGTCGGCAGAGCTTACCAATGAAGCTAAGCAGATAATGTCTCAAATCGCAGCTGTTAGTGCAGATGGCACAAGCACGATAGATGTGTCAGGACATACTGATAATGTGCCGTTAATATTTGGCTCCAGATATAGGGATAATTGGGATTTGGCTGCTGCTCGTGCCTCAAGTGTTGTTCAGTCGATAGAAGAAACCGCCCTGGTTACTGCCGACAGGATGCAGGCCATTAGCTTTGGTGAGTCGCAACCAATTGAGCCTAATAATACAGCAGCAGGTCGTGCTAAAAATAGAAGAATCGAAATCGTTATTAATTATTAGTTAAGATAGCGCGTCTGTTACCAGCCCGTCTGTCACCAGATAGTGCCAGCTTTATATCTACAGCTCGATAAAACTTACTCGATAGGGTCAGAATCCAGAACCTGCCAGAATATATCAATTCAGAAAAAACCAATTTGTTGTATTTTTGCAATAGATAAATACTTAAAGCTATTAAAAAAAACAAAAACCGCGTATATCCAAAATATTAACGCCCCTAGCCAATCTCTCTTAGTAAGAATGTATGGCAAAAGATGGTGCTGCCGAAAATTAACTTTATTTCGGCGGCGTATTATGAGCATAATTTTATTAACAACAACTGCTCTTGTCGCATTTGGTTTAACAAATGCAGCAGTAGCCAAAACTATGTCCCACGTTGACAAGGGGATTACTATCTCTGGCAGTGATGAATTTGCATGTTATTCATGGTCTGATGATGTAGATGATACTGGCGGTGCAAATAATTCGAAGAATGAGAGTGAAAACACACTTAGTTATGCATACAACGGTGTGACAGATAGTGGGCGGTCAATTGGTATTGAAAGTGCTATGAAATCGAACCATTATGGTGTTCAAAATGGTCTTGATAATGACGGTTATGAATTCTCTCTAGGTGGTGATTGGGGTGGTATCCGCACTGGCGATACAACAGCAGGCGATAACTGTGCTGTAGATGGGACAGATGTGCTTTATGATAGATTTAATTTATCAGTAGCAGCGGCAGGCGTATTAGTAACCTTGATAGATGATCATTGGATAAATAAATCTGATCATAACACCCTTACTTATACCTCACCGAATTTTTGAGGTTTTGTTCTAGGTATTTCTTATGATAATGGTGGCAGCGCATCCAGCTTAGACAATACTTAGCCTGGTTTTAGCTATTCAACAACAGCTGGTGGCCTTGATATTGAACTTGGTGCTGGTTTGAGAACTGCCGGTAAAGCGAATGATGACGAATATAGCGAAATTGTGTATCACTTACATATACAATTCCTAGTAGATTACAAACAGGCCTTACATACCAGTCAATGGATTTAACAGATGATAGCAATCCAAATGGTGACAATGATGGAACTTATACAACCTTCTACTTGAAGGCATCATTCTAATTTGATTTTGCTACTTTGTGACAATCTTAATATAAAGGCCATCTGAACTATCAGGTGGCCTTTGTTTTTACTTAGTAAAAAAGCTCTCTTTTATCGTTTGAATATTTATCTTCATAAAGGTAGCTGACCTCTTCTTCATATCCATTATAAAGCTGTGTTTTAACATAACCGCCCCCTAATACACGCTCTCTATCTTGAGGCCACCTAGGATGTGGAACCCACGGGCTTACATTGGCCCAGAAACCATATTCTTTTGGGCTCAACTCTTGCCAGAAACTAATAGGACGCTCATTTGTAAAGGTAAAGCGCGTAATAGATTTAATGGATTTAAAGCCGTATTTCCAAGGAACCACTAATCTAATGGGGGCTCCATTCTGATTTTGCAGCGCTTTTCCATATAAGCCTACTGCAAGGAAGGCAAGCTCGTTTTTAGCTTCATTAAGGGTCAATCCTTCGACATATGGCCATGGGTACCAGCTTTGTTTTTGACCTGGTGCAACATCAGGGTCAAAAAAAGTTTCCATACGAATATATTTTGCGTCTGATTTTGGGCTGGCAAATTTAACGAGGTTTGAGAGGGAGAAGCCAGACCAAGGTACAGCCATTGACCATGCCTCTACACAACGATGTCGATATAAACGCTCTTCCATGCCGCCAAGCTTTTTAACAAGTTCGCTTGCATCAATTTGAATAGGGTAGTCAACAAGCCCATCAATTGTGACAAGCCACGGGTCTGTGCTAAGTTTTTTTGCTTTCCGCCAGATGTTTTTTGAGGAACCAAATTCATAAAAATTTGTATAGGTGGTTGCATCTTGCTCAGAGGTAATCGCTCTGTCTAATGTATATTCAGGATTTCGTGCTGGGGGAAAACCGCCAATAGGAGCTGAAAAAGAGGAGGAGCCGCCAATCATTAATCCAGCACCTGCTAGACCTGCTGCTTGAAGTAATTTGCGCCTATTTAAATAAAGAGATTCAGAGGTAGCCTCATTTTCGGAAATTTCCCATGATTTTTTTTGCTTAATGTACATCCTGTTTCCTTTTATTTATTTATTTCAGGCTTGAAACCGAAATAAGCCAGAATCTAGCAGTGTCAATTAGTGTTAAGGTTAACGTAATTTTATAGTAGCACGTTCAATCCGGTTTAAGGCATCGTCTAAAAGCGTATCACTTGTGGCATAAGATATTCTAAAATAAGGGGATAGTCCAAATGCAGTCCCTTGAACACAAGCAACACCCTCCGCTTCTAATAGATAGGTTACGTAATCAGAATCTGTTTCTATTAATGTTCCATCAGGTGTTTTCTTGCCAATCACACCAGCGCAGCTTGGGTAAACATAAAAGGCGCCATCTGGCAAACTGCATTGCAAACCATCAATTGAATTTAATCGAGATAAGACAAAATTTCGCCGTCGTACAAAAGCAGCATTATTATCTGCAAGAAAATCAACTGGGCCATTAAGGGCTGCGAGTGCAGCATATTGTGCAATTGTATTTGGGTTAGTAGTTGACTGAGACTGAATTTTTGCAATCCCTTTGATAAGCGGCTTGGGTCCAGTTGCATAACCAATGCGCCAACCTGTCATGCAATAAGCTTTGGACACCCCGTTACAAGTTAAGGTTCTATCCTGCAGGTCAGGCGCGATTTCTACCATTGTCGTAAATTTAAAATCATCATAAACAAGATACTCATACATATCATCTGTCATAATATTTACATGGGGATATTTACGCAGTACCTCTGCCAGAGATTCAAGGTCTGTTTTAGTATATCCAACACCAGTAGGGTTTGAAGGGCTGTTTAAAATAACCCATTTTGTCTTATCAGTGATGGCATTTTCAAGTGCATCAGCAGTTATCTTGAAATTTTTATTCTGCCCACATTTTACAATTACCGGAGTACCCTCGGCTAGAAGCACCATATCTGGATAAGACACCCAAAAAGGCGCAGGTATTATGACCTCATCTCCTGAGTTTATGGATGCCATAAGCGCATTATAAAGAACCTGTTTCCCGCCAGTGCCAACAGTTATCATATCTGGAGTGCATGAAATATTATTATCTTTTTTGAATTTATCACAGATAGCCTGTTTTAACTCTGCAATACCATCGACCGCAGTATAACGTGTTTTGTTATCTACCATTGCTTTTATAGCGGCCTGTTTAATATGTTCTGGCGTATTGAAGTCAGGCTCACCAGCACCTAGTCCAATGACATCATGCCCTGCTGCTTTAAGCTCATTTGCTTTTGCAGTAACAGCAACAGTTGGGGATGGTTTAATACGAGATAGGCGATCAGCAAGCATAATTTTTCCAATATAGTAAGCGGTTTTGTATGGTTTTAAAATACGCTCTCATTCTACTAGATGTCCATAGATTTTTGCGCAATTTGAATTGGGAATGAATGATCACCTCTTATAATATAATCCAAAAATTCTATCCAAGGCCACTAGCAAATTTTCACTACAAGACATAGATTATGGGCATGAATACTCAGATGGATATATTGCCTCCAAACAGACCTCGTGAACCTGCTGATTTTAAACTTGTGTCTGATTTCGCACCAAATGGCGATCAGCCTAAAGCGATAACATCATTGCTGGAGGGAATTGCCGATAATGAGAGGGATCAAGTTTTGCTAGGGGTTACTGGCTCTGGTAAGACTTTTACGATAGCGCATGTTATTGAGCAATCAAAAAGACCAGCTCTAATCTTGGCACCGAATAAAACATTAGCTGCACAACTATATGGTGAGATGAAAGGACTATTCCCAGAGAATGCTGTAGAATATTTTGTTTCTTATTATGATTATTATCAGCCAGAAGCTTACGTCCCTCGTTCAGATTTATTTATTGAAAAGGAATCTTCTATAAATGAGCAGATAGACAGGCTTCGCCACTCAGCGACACGTTCCTTACTGGAACGTGATGATGTAATTATAGTTGCGTCCGTATCATGTATATACGGCATTGGCTCTGTTGAGACTTATTCAGAAATGACCTTATCGCTTCAGACTGGCGGCGAAATAGAGCGGCAAAAATTACTTCGCCGATTAACCGAGCTTCAATATAGAAGAAACGATCTTAACTTTGTTAGGGGAACATTTCGAGTAAGAGGGGATAATATCGAGGTTTTTCCAGCACACCTTGAGGATAGGGCATGGCGGATATCCCTGTTTGGGGACGAAATCGAACAAATATGGGAGTTTGACCCTCTTACAGGTGAAAAAATAACTAGCTCAGATAAAATCATTGTGTTTGCAAATTCGCATTATGTTACCCCAAGACCAACCTTGCAACAGGCTGTAAAATTAATAGGCTCTGAGTTACAAGATAGATTATTGGAATTTAATGAAACTAGTAAATTACTAGAGGCACAACGGATTGAGCAAAGAACACAATTTGATCTCGAAATGATTGAAGCAACTGGTAGTTGTAACGGTATTGAAAATTATTCCAGATATCTGTCAGGCAGAAAACAAGGAGAGCCGCCCCCAACCTTATTTGAATATTTGCCTGAAAATGCCCTTCTTATTGTTGATGAAAGTCATGTTACTGTTCCTCAAATCGGAGCCATGTATAAAGGGGATTTTGCCCGTAAATCAACCTTGTCAGAATATGGTTTCAGGCTTCCCTCTTGTCTTGATAACAGGCCATTAAAATTCGAAGAATGGGATCAATTCAGGCCACAGACTATTCATGTCTCTGCAACCCCTGGAAAATGGGAGTTAGAACAAACAGGAGGGGTTTTTGTAGAACAAGTAGTTCGGCCAACAGGGCTGATTGATCCTGAATGTATTGTAAGGCCAATTGAAACGCAGGTTGATGATATAATAGCTGAATCAAGAGAAGCAGCTGCTAATGGAACCCGTGTTTTGGTAACGACCCTTACTAAAAAAATGGCAGAGGCGCTGACAGAATATATGCATGAGGCAGGAATTAAAGTGCGATATGTGCATTCAGATGTGGACACATTGGAGCGAATTGAAATTATTCGTGACTTAAGGCTTGGTCTTTTTGATGTGCTGATAGGTATTAATTTGTTGAGAGAGGGGCTTGATATACCTGAATGCGCTTTGGTTGGTATATTAGATGCTGATAAGGAGGGATATTTGCGCTCTAGAACGTCGCTGATACAAACCATTGGCAGAGCCGCAAGAAATGCGGAAGGAAGAGTGATTTTATATGCAGATAGAATTACAGATTCCATGCAATATGCCATTGATGAGACTAAAAGACGCCGCGATAAGCAAACCGCTTGGAATAAGGCCAATGGCATCACACCTGAGACAATCAAAAAGGATATTACTGATATTCTAGACTCTGTTTATGAAAAAGCAGATAGGGTAACTGTAAAAGCTGGAAGCAAGGATGTAAGCTTGCACGGAAAAGATATTCCAACCATAATTGCAGAGCTTGAGACAAAAATGCGCGATGCTGCTGCAAATCTTGAATTCGAGGAAGCGGCAAGATTGCGGGATGAATTAAAACGTATTGAAAATAAACAGCTTGGACTAGATGCGCCTGGGATGGCAAAATCAGTACAAAATACAAACTTAAAAGCTGAAATTAATGCACCCATTCAGCCTCCTTCTGGAAGACGCCCCGCTAGACGAAAGTGAATTTCAAACATCTATACTATTTAGGCCAAATGAAAAAGTAAGCCAGAGGTCAAACATTAGGGTTTGAGGTCGTACTCCCAGCGGTTTTGGCGATTATTACCGCTTCAATAAACAAGCTTTTGCCAGCGCCAAGTTCAGCTCTTTGAATGTTTTCAAATAAGGTAGTGTTGGTTTTGGTTGCACCTGCTTTTGCAGCTTTTTGCTCCGATATTATTGTTGCCGCTTGCTTTGCTCTTTCAATGGCCTCATCCAACATTTGAAAATCTTCAATACCCGTTGTTAAATGTACCCTAAATACCCCTTCTTGTGGCTGCGTAATTGTAATTGAGCTATGTTGATGAATTGAGCTGATTGCAGCGCCGATAGCGCCTGCAACCTCCGCATATTCAGGAATAACCAAAGAAGTATTTAAACGCTCTGCTATATGTGGATAATGTGTTTTTGCAGATGCTCCAAGTGCTATAATTGGCGATAATAAACGAATATCATGTTGTAGCAAACGTGATTGCTGGGTTCTCTTAGACAGTGCTGCTTTAATAGCAGGTGTGTTTGAGGCTGTATTTTCTATTCCATCATCTTCTGCAATTGCTGCATCTGAAATTTTCAAAGCTGACAAAAAGCTTAATTTATCTAAGCAAATTTGCGATAATGCTTCGGCAGATTTGGCAATCATTTGCCCTTTATTGTCTTTTTGCCGCCCTAATAGCTGTGCCCCTAAAATAGCTGCCTTTTTATTATTGATAGCGTAGCTTCCAAGAATATGCGCCGCATCTGTCGGAGTAAAGCAACTTAGTTGAGCAAGCCCCTTGCTGATAAGTCTATCAAGGGCTCCTAATGCAACTTGTGTATCTGCTATATCTGCAATTGCAGAAATTCCATTTTTTATTAGGCGCTCTGCCATTTTAGCCTCTGACCTTGCGAGCCAGCTAGGTGCTCGTTCTGACATTAGTGGCATTATAAATCGCGCATCAGTGGCAAGAGCAATTGGCGCTAATAATTGCTGTTCCATAATTAAGATGCAAGCTGGAAATTGCGCACCAAGAAGCGATAATGGTAGAGCTCTTCTAGGGCCTAATTTTATAGAAGGCGAAGGAGAATCATAGCCAATATGTAATTCAGAATCGCCTCCGATTCCGCTTGTCCATATTTTTACAGCCTCAATCATCGTGCTCCAGCCGCCAATTTTAGCGCCATCCTCGCTTAAATCAACCTCACCATTTTTGAGTATTGAAATATCGGTTGTTGTACCACCAATATCACAAATAATTCCTGTTCTTTGGTTTGCAAGAAATGCGGCGCCTTTGACACTTGCCGCTGGACCAGACAAAATAGTCTCTACTGGAAGCTCTTTTGCAAATTCTGCAGAAACAAGGGACCCATCTCCTTTAACGACCATTAGCTTGCAGTTTAGGCCAATCTGGTGCATCTGCTGCTGAGTTGCAGTTATCAGCTTTTCAAGCAAGCTTATGAGCTTTGCGTTGAAAAAAGCCGTTAATGCCCGCTTCGGCCCCCCAAGAGATGCAGATAGCTCATGGCTGCAACTTACAGGCATTTGGGTATGCTCTCTGATATAATCCCGTGCTATTATTTCATGCTCTGGATTGCGTGTGGCAAAATAACTCGCAACTGCAAATGCGGATACTTGCGGCGCAGTTGATTTTATGGCTTTTAAAAGTGATTTGTTATCCAGCGGCGACTGGACGGTTCCATCTGATTTATGTCCGCCATCGATAAAAATTACTGGATTTCGCCCAATTGCCTCTCCAAGCTTGCCTATTTTCAAGGCGTCTTCTGCAAAACCAATGAGCACTAAAGCGACATGGGATCCCGCATTTTCAACTATGGCATTAGTGGCAAGAGTAGTGGACAGACATACAAACTCTATGTCTTCTATTGCCAATTTTTGATGTGTACCTGAAATATAATTTAACATGTCACTGGGAGCCTCTATGCCCAGCGCAAGTCGCATCGCATTGCCAACACCAATAGATAAATCTTGTCTCGTTGTAAGTGATTTTGAAGTTCTAATTACAGACGAATCCTCGGCATTTATAATGGCCGCGTCCGTAAAAGTGCCTCCTGTATCTAAGCCAAGTATTGTTCTCATATTTGTTTCTCTCAGGAGAGTGACACATAATAATAGATATTGTTTTTGCGAAATTAGGTTTAAATTATGTATCGCAAAAGAAGTTAACTATCCATTGACCGACAATAGGCCCATCATGCGGTTTTGATAGCGATTCTAAAGCGATAGTTGCTTTTTCTTGCCCAATATTGTGGCTGCGTAATGCGATTAAATCTTGCGTAAATTCAGCAGAAAATTCAGGATGGCCTTGCATGGATAATATATGATCTCCAATAGAAAATGCTGAAAATGGACAAAATTCATCTCCGCTCAACACCTCAGCAGAATCGGGTAGTTTTATGACTTGATCTTGGTGCATATAGATTAGCTCAAGGTCTTTTTTTTCAGGTCTCATCCAATTTTTTGTGTCAGATATAGAATGTTTTCTAATGCCTACACCCCAGCCTTTTTCTGATTTTATTACGGCCCCTCCAAGGGCAACAGCTATTGCTTGATGACCAAAGCAAAATCCCGCTATTTTTTTCTTTTTCTTGTGAGCTTCTCTGATAAAGGCAAATAGGGACTTCATCCAGCTTGTATTCTCATAGACACCTGAAGCAGAACCAGTAATAAGAAAACCATCGAATGTATCGATTTCTGGTAGGGAAGAGCCTTCCAATATTGGGAAGCTTATAAGTTCAATCATGGGGATTGATTGCCCTTGTCCAATAAGACTTCTAAACATACCAGGATAATCTGGGTGGCTTGCAGACATTTTGGGATTATTTACCCCTGTTTGAAGAATAGCCACGCGCTTCATTATCGTCCTCACCATCGCAAAAATGTTTAACTCTGTCTAAATCAGCCTAAATTGACACAGTTTTACGGGCAAGGAAGAATTAATTAATTTTTATAATATTCAAGAATAAAAATTCTAACAGCGCTAGAGAGCCCCAATTTAGGGTGTGTGCTTCTTTTGTCATCTATTTCACTGACAAGGGATGCAAGAGATATTTTGCGACTAGATGCGATTTCATTCAGACTAACCCAGAAAGGGGTCTCGAGCGAAATCGAGGTTGAATGCTTTTTTATCGTGATTGATCGTTTTATTATCATGTAAATTTATTCCTGTTTAGATGTTAATAAACAAATTTGGGAAGAACTTATTATATTTGGAAGTTGCCAATTAACTCACTATGAGTGGTCCAGCTAAACTGATCTAATATGCTCAAATGTGTCAGCTGATAACCAGCGTCCAGCAATATTCTAGCATCCTTGATAAAGCTATAGGCATTGCACGAAACATAGGTTACAGATGGGCAATTCGTTTGCGCAATTTGGCTTATTTGCGAGTAAGCGCCACCGCGTGGCGGGTCTAGAATTATGCCATCGAAATCTTCCATAAACTCAGATCTGACAGGTGCTTCTATCAAGTTACGGGTTTCCGTTTTTAATAAATTATCCTGCGCAACATTCCTGTAGCCACTTTGATAAGCCTCAAGGCATTCTTTGTGACTATCGATAGCGGTTATCTTAACTTTTTGTGATAGTAATTTTGCGCTTAATGTTCCGCACCCCGCAAATAAATCTAAACAATTTGTTGCATCCTTATGAGCATGAAACACCTGATTTTGCAGCTCATTCTCCCCGAATAGGGTTGGCTGTAGAAAGCTGCCTGGGGGCGGAGAGATTGAGATACCACCCCACTTGATGAAAGGAGCACTATTTTGATACAGCAAACGCGATTTATCTTGAACTGCATACACAAGAGAAACTCTTTTAATATTGGTTCCAGATGCCCAGCTAGCCAATTCTATTTCCGTGTTATCTGGTAATTTTTGTTCGGGTATAATTAATACATCGCTTCCATTCTCATAGTGATTCACATTAATCGCAGCTGTTATGCCCATTGGCATAATTCTATCAAGCCCGTCACGTATTAATTCTTTAGTTGCCAGTAATGCTTCGCTTAAGACAGCGCAGTTATCAAGTTCGATAATTTGATGTGACTTGCTGGCATAAAAGCCAATAAAGCTTTTTTCTCTAGTACGTTTAAACTTAAAATTTGCGCGGCGTCTTTTCTGCTCTTCTGATGCAAAAAGACCGCCAAAATCCAGAATATTTATGTTTGAATTATGGAGGAGATCAAGAATGCTTTGCTGCTTCCAGCTCCTATATGCGCTAAGCGACATATGCTGTAATTGACACCCGCCACAACTCAAAAATGAATTGCATTCTGGTGGTTGCCGCTCAAGTGAAGGCGTCACTAATTCCAATAAATCAGCTTCTAATCTATTGCCTATTTTAGTTATTGGCTGTGCGCGCACTACCTCGCCTGGAAGCGTATTTGGAATGTAAATTTCAACTTTATTTTCTGTTTCGTATTCTCTCCAACGTGCTAATCCTACACCATCCCCTTTACTAGAAATACGGTTTATTTCTACTTCAATATCTTGAGTGTTTTTTGGAAGTTTCTGTCTGTTCGACCTTGACTTTTGCTTCCCTGACCGCCATTTGCCGGTTTTAGAATATGTTGATGTACCCAAAGAAGGTCTCCTTGCAATCGGCGCCAATATGTTAACGCAAATAGACGTGGTTTAATTTTTGTACACTTAATACTTGATGGATTTCCAGCCTCTATTTTTCCAAAGGCATGATTAATTTCGCTAGGGTTGTATTTAATCTTATCGAAGAGGCGGGGTAAAATGCCATCACCAGAATTTAATTCAATCGACATTT
>Ga0181604_10001465_pt1 | contig 20916 bp, 28 predicted proteins | sample 041ome_12_FD_148663 | JGI IMG/M metagenome (GOLD analysis project Ga0181604, IMG submission 148663) | Coastal salt marsh microbial communities from the Groves Creek Marsh, Skidaway Island, Georgia - 041410US metaG (spades assembly) | ecosystem: Environmental > Aquatic > Marine > Intertidal zone...
CACCCATTTACCTTCATCATCACATTCATCATCGCAAATGCAGTATTGGTCATTTTCCGTTCCGCAACAGTTTCCTTCTTCATCTTTCCCAAACCCTATGAACCCATCGTATCCATAAAGCCTGTATTCAAAAGTTTCGGTGGATAGTGGTGTTCCGTCTGGATTCTTTTCGTAATAGTTCATCTCTGTTCTGATCTAGAGTTGTATGCTTTTTCTAGAAACAATACATGCCCTGCACCCCCACAATATTTAATAAATTGTGTGTACCCTTGCAGTTTTATTCGATAATCCAAGTCTCCATTAGGGTTCGGTGTTTGCTCTATTGTCAATGGGTGTTCCACCTGAATTGTGGTTACGGTATTTTTTGCTGCTTGGCTATTGCTTTGTTCCAAATCCTTGATCTTTATTTCTACCCCAGTATCTGTGTAATTGATAGTTGTAGCATCGGAATTTGTTACCGAGATATTTGCAAGTTGATTTAGTGCTTTGTATACCTTGTTGGCTTGGTCAGTTTCTAACAAAGTTGGTCGCTGATCCTTGGCTACGGGTGTAAAATAGTTTCTGCTCATTTTGGGTCGCTAATTATGTCCGTGTATTTGTACAAACATCCACGCACCTGTTGGATGCTTGTTGCTTCTAAATAAATTTTATCCTTCGCAAAATACCCATCTATCGATGGATTTGTGCTATTTGATAAATAATTTGTTCTCTCCGCTGATGACTGAATTTCTGGTACATCGTAGGTCGTTTGTTGGCTTCTTGGGTGTAGCTGATCTTTTATTAGTTGGTCTATTTTCTGTTTGGCAGTTTGGTTAGCGTTCCCGAATATTTCAAATGCTTTGTTTGTTTCTGGTATGCCAAGTTGGTCTTCTTTATTACCGCTTACACTTGCCCCCCTGTTTCTTACAATACTGAACGGATTGGTTGTTGCACCTGTAATGCTTGTACCTGTTGGTAGTGCAGTCGTGCAATATGTGACTTTTTCAGTTACATTAACCGTCATTGATTTGGGCTCCCGTAGAACTACATTGGGAACAACAAATTGTCGTTTCCCTACCCTGCTTGCCTCTTTGATATAATTTACCTGATAAGCCGTTGTATTCGGTTGCCCTGGTATTCCAGGAACTGCAACCACCGACGAAGACCATTGTGACCTGGGTAACTCGTAAACATCTTCGTATTGTTCGTTTATTGTTACTTCTGGTAATTTGATTCCTGGAAACTCGTATGTTCTTGATGTGTCTCTTTCAAAACTTGCAGGGGCTCCTATCACGAATGTACACGAAACTTTAATCAGGCCGCCCCCAATATCTTGCGTCGGTGATACATCTATTAAAGTTGCTTCCCTTACTTCTTGGTGGGTAGTTCCGTAAGCAGGCGTTCTATAAAATTCTGCTCTCATTGCATAGCTCTGAGTGAGTAGTTTCAGAGTAGATGCAAAAGGGTCAATTATGCTGTAAGAGATTGTGCCAACAGGTTGTAATTCCCCAAACCCATTTGGGTCATCGTAAAAAATTGTTTCTCTCATAATATTTCTTTCATTTTTTTAACCAGGTCTTTTAATCTGTGTAAGTTATTACTTGCTCTTCTGATATTGTATTCTTGTTTCTTTATACTCCGACGCTTTTTATCTAACTCAATTTCAAATTCTTCTTTTTCCCTTTTTATATCAGCAATACCCAATTGCCCACTTTCTGCTTTTTCTCGTAATGCTTGTCCAAATTCCTCTTTCATTTCAGACATTTCACGCTTAATTTTGGCGACTTCACCAAGCTCTTCTATTAGTGATCGTTTTGCTAGTTTCTCCTGTTTCAATAATTCATAGTAGTTCTTTCGTGCTTGGGGGGTTGATTCTTTTTGTGCGTACAACCTTTTTTGCCTTTGTGAATTTACAGAAAAAGGGTTTTTCTCTTCTATCTTTGCATGGAATAACCCAACTGCCACACCGATGCTTTCCGGTGCATTTACTTTAGTAATTTTCCATTGTGGATTAGAGCTTTTAATCATTTTTCTGGTACCTGGGGTTTATTCTCTGGCTGCCTTGGTTTATTTTCTGGTGGCCTTTTTCTGTTCTCTGGTTGCTTGGGTTTATTTTCTGGTGGTGGTTTGCGGTTTTCTAGGGGTGGTTTGCGATTTTCTGGGGGTGGTGGTGTTGGCGAGGGTTCTATAATCTTTACTACTACATTTTCTTTATCTTGTTTGTTTTCGGGCTCACCCTGCATCTTTTTATATTCTGGGTCGATCCCTACCCTTAAAGATTTTACCTTAAAGGTGCTCGCAACGATGTTGATCTGGAACATAATTATTGATTTACAAAATAGCCCTGCAAAGTTTCCAATATATCTTCTTGGGTCTGTTGCTTCAATTCGCTTTGGATTGCTATTTGTATTGTGTTGTTAATGATGGGTACGCTTGCCGTAGGTTGCGTTCCAGATGAGTTATTTTGCGGTGCAGGTATTTTGATTCCTTTGATTGCGTTTACTATTTGCAAGGTGTTTGATTCTACCGCTGCAACGATTGCATCCTTATTTGCTTTTACCGCATCTTTTACGGCAGGGTTATTATTGATTGCATCTAGCTTTTTGGCTTGTGCGTCCCCTGCTGCCACAATCGCTGCTTCCCCTGCTTGAATCACTTGCCCTACTTTGGCTGCAACCCCTGCACCTTCTACCGCTACGGCTGCCCTGTCTGCTGCTGCTTGGGCTTGTGCTGCTGCTTGATCTGCTAGAACTTGAGCGTTTGCCTGGTTCAATGCTTGGAGTTGTGCATCATGATTGTCTTGTAGCTTTAGTTTTTCTGCCTTTAGTTCATCCAAGTCTTCTTTCGTTTCATCGTCTAAGAGCAAAGCAATCTCTCGCATCTTGATTTGTTCCCATAGCTCAACCTGCTTTTGTGCCTGATCGTTTTGTTCGTCTTTTTTCGCTTTGATTTGTTCTTCTAAGCGGATAATCTTTTTAGCTTTCCTGATACGGGCTCTTTCTTCTGCGTCTACTCCATCTTGTATACGCTTTTGTGCAAGGTCACGGATGTCGCCAATTTCTTTCTCATCTATTTTTTCTTGTATTTTCTTTCCGGCTATTTGGTTTTCTAGGTCTAATTTTTGTTGGATTTTTGCAACTGCATCCGCTTGCCCCAATCCCTGTTGATCCATAACCCTTTTTATTTCTTTTTCTAAATCAAATTGCTTTTGTAAAAGGTCTGCTTTTTGATTTTCCCCTGCTGCTTGTAATGCTAGAACCTGTAATTGCTTATCGGCTTCTTCTCGGGCAAGTTTTTGTAATCCCAACTGCCTTTCTAATTTGTCAATTATCTTTTGTTCTGCCCCACCCCTTGCATCTGCTGCTGCTTTTGCTTTATCTTCCGCATCTTTTATTTGGCCCAATATTACCTTCTGTTGGGCTTTAGCATCTTTCAGCTTTAGGGCTTCCCTGGCAGCCTCTGCAATGGTCATCTTTCCTTGCTTTACCAATTTTACAACATCGTCTTCCCAGGCGTGTCGGTCTTTAACCTGCTGCACCAAATCGTCATTTTGCGTTTTGATTGCATCGTTCAGTTCTTTAATTCTGCGTGTCTCGATTGCTACATCGCTTGTCCCATCGAATAAATCTTTTATGCCCAGGTTTAATGCGATTGTGTCTTGGATCCTTTGTTTTCCAATTCCTTGTATTTCTTGGGATATTTCTTTAACTTTTTGTTGGGCTGCAATTAAATCATCTTCCTTTGCTAGTGACTGAATTTTCAGTTGATTTAGTTTTATCTGTGCTTCTTGTAACTTACCCCCTTCAACCCCTTGGTTTTTTAATTTATCAACTATTTCTTGTTGGGCATCTGCATTATTTTGGGCTTGTTTTGCCATGTCTTCAAGCTTACCAATATTTTCGACAATTTGATCCCTTTGTTTTATCAGTTGGAATTGTAGCTCGTCTGCATCTATGTCCACTTTTGTTTTATTCAAATCTTCCAATGATTTTCTAAATTCGTCGGAAGCTTGTTTGGCAGCTAGAAAGTCTGCTTGGACACCTGCAAGTTTTTGAGCTGCATTATCTATTCCCTTGTTTGCTACATCACCAAGTTTGTCTTCTACTTCGGTAAGTTTATTTATCAATAAAGTTAAACCACCTGCAACAAGTGCCGAAATAACTGCACCGAGTTTAGCGTATCCGTTTGCGGCAATTGCTGCATTTACCAGAAGTATCTTTGCTCTGAGTGCCACTAAAGTAGCACCGAGAACCTTCATGGCGGCGACTGCCCCTGTAATTACCGCACCAATACTTAGAGCTAATTTCATGCCCACAAGTGCAGCCGCAACTGCAGCTATTTTTGGTAACCATTCTCCAAACTTTTGGGCTATCTTTTGGATTTCTGGTTTAAATACTTTGAGCTTATCTAAGAAGGGTGTTATCCCCTGTGCTATTGCAGTAATGAAGGTTGTTTTCAGTTCGTCTAATTTGTCACCTGCATCCCTTAAACTTTCAACGGTATCGCCATCTAAAATTAGTCCAAGTCTCTCGGCTTCTTTTCCATAATCTTCAATGGCGTCCGTTCCGTTCTTGAACATCTGCACAAGGCCTACACCTTCGGTATCTAAGAATTGAAATGCAGTTCTAACCTTTTCGCCCTGGTCTGGTATCTCACCAAGCTTTCTCCCAAATTCTCTAAATAAGTCTTCCCCACTTTTTGCCAATCCGTTTACATCTTTGAACGAAATACCTAGCTTGTCTAAGGTGTCTTTTAGTGGTCCACCTTTTTCTTTTGCTTCTGCTACTCTTCGTATAAATCTTTGCAAGGCAGTATTAGCCGAAGTTGTTGCTACACCCGATTGATTTGCTGCAAAATTAAATTTTTGTAAAAATTCAGTAGAGACTCCCAACCTGGTTGCCATGTTCGACAACTCCGTTCCATATTCGATTGCTGCTTGTGCTCCTTGCTTGAAAGCTGCTGCACCCAATGCACCCGTCAGCAGAGTGGCCATCTGGGTCTTGAAATTCTTTGCTTTTTCGTGAGCCCTTCCAAGCTCGGTTTGGAAACCCTTGGTGTCTGCTCCAAATATTACTTTTACATGATCGCTAAATGCCATGCAAAAGATTCAATCGTCTACTCTAGTTGTTGCGAGGTTGCTTTTGTTTTTTTACTTCTTCTAGAATTGCTTTTGCTTCCATCGCTTGCACCCTAGTCATTTTGCTAAATTGCTCGCCATTTTGTTTAGCGTACCTGGCTGCAATGACCGTATTAAGCTGAAACAACTGCCTTAAAGGGATTGCAAGGATTTTTTCGATACTCCAACCATATTCTTTAGCATAAAGATCAATTTGATACGCTATGAAGGGAGCGTGCATCTTGTGTTCCTTGCCGGATGATAAGGTGTCTGCATCATTAAAGGTTGTATCTATGTAATCCAAGATGCCTTTTTCCGCATCTAAAATCTTTATATCCTTAATCTCTGATGCAAACTCTACTTTGTCTTTATTTTCTGTGCTATGCTTTGGGCTAAGAATCCACAAAAATACTGCAATATCCCCAATCGTGTAATCTGACTTGGTTATGAATGGAGATTCTATGCCTTCCAAGACATAGTAATCATAAAGGGTCATTTGCCGAATTGGTATTCCGCAAATTTCAGTATCGTGATTTAACCAAGCTTCGGATTCATTAACCTTGGATTGCTCCAAGGCCTTTTTGACTTCTTCCGAAAAGTGCAATTACGGATTCAGTTTTTCCCTTGCGGAAAAAGTTTGCGTACTGAATGCTCCGTTGCTTTTTGTAATGGAAGTTTCTGTAATCAAGAAAGTTGATGTGCCTTGTCCCGATACAAGCTCGGCAGTAAATTCATCACCACGCTGCAATAGTGCCGTATCTGTTTCCAGAATAGCGGTTCCACTTGCTTCTTTTGGCCTTCCAATAAACACCTGGCTAATTACTTCACCTTGTGAGCCTTCAAGCTCAATAACATTTGTGCCGTTAGAAACGGTAAGTTCTTGGAAAATGTATTGTTGCCCATTGATGGTGGTAACCAGACCCCCAAATTGGTAGTTATCTCCGTCGATAGTAATATTGTCGTTAGCCATGATTAATAAATTATTTTAAAGGGTTCTGTATAAGGTGTTCGTGTCTACTCCAAGTTTGCAAAATTTAGTTGGAAAGATATTTCGTAAGCTAAAGTGGTTTGATCGGTGTTTGTTTCTTCGTCGTTGAGTTGATTGGTATTAAGTGGTTTTATATCATAAACATGATACCAATCCTTGCCGAATGGTTGCTTGTGGTTCAGCATTAACGAACGAACCTGCCCGAGTAATCTGTGGTGATCTCCAAAATTGTCTCTGTATGTTACCACAAGTATTTCAATCTGTGCCTGGTGCAAATCATACTCCTGGTAATTCTTGTGCAGTTTGCGTGAGTCTTCCCTAGCCCCCATGTATTGCAAGCTAACTTGGACATTACTTGCCCCTAATTGTGTCAAGTCCCTGCTTACTTCTGCTTTGATGCCTGCACCCAACAAGGTTGTAACAATCCCTGCTTCTAAGTTGGTTTCAAATTGCAGATAGTCGCTCATTGTAAAGGTGGGTTGGTTTTGTATGTATGCGTTGCAGGCAGGTTACTTGCTAGTCCCCACTTGTGGGCAAGATACCCTTCAATTTTTTCTTCGTCTGATGCGTTAGTAAATAACACAATTTCCCCCATCAAACCATCAAAGTCTCTTCCATTAACTTCATTTACACCAAGCTCGAATTGAGTCATCTGTACGGATCCTGTATTACCGGAGCCTGTTTGTGTGCCATCTATACGCAGCCTTGAGTTTGATCCATGTACCTTGAGAATAAGCATGGTATCCACGGAGTCTATTGCAGTTCCGTAAAACCCAGGCATATTATTGACATAATCCCCACCCATGACCTGGTATGAGTTTGCAGTATTCAACTCTGACAGGAATAAGCGGTGGCCTTTTGTAGTAACCCCTGTTCCGTTAAATATTGTGTTGCCCCCATCTTGTGGGCTATCAATGTTGATAATGAATGCCATGAACAAGGGGCTACTTGTTTGGTCATGGTTAATGTCCGTATTTATAAGGTTATCGGTTGGAACAAATTCTATCGCATTCAGGTGGTTAATTTTTCTATGACCGGTTTCTGGGCTCTGAGTTGAGTCGGGAGTCAAGTGGTATGCGTTGCCACTTTTATCTTCCCACCTGACAACAGGGTGCGAGTTAGAAATAACTGTATCTGCGTCTGCTGCATCATACCAAGCTAATGTCGTTGTTTGTGCAGGTGTCCAAAGGAAAGTTTCTGCTTGCAGTTGGTGGGGTTTATCTGGGCTTCTTGCAATCTCTATATCGCTTGGTGCATTGGGGATTTTTCCGGCTTCTAGGTTGCTTGGTGCGTTCGGTATAATACCAACTTGTAAATTGTAAGGTATTCTTGGTGATTGCAGGGTTTGCACTTCGCTTGGAGCTAAAGGTTTTGCCAAGGATTGCACCTCCGTGGGTCTCGCAGGAATTATCCATGCACTCAACTCAGTAACAATGTCAGGGGTAATGTAAATCGGCTCTGTGGGTCGTTCTGGGATATATTGCGGAACTAAGGCTACCTGGAGTTCATACCCGTGCCCTGCTTCAAGGGTTCTTCGCATTTGCACCCGATAACCTTTGTTGCGTATTTCAATGATTTCATTGATGTCGGGTGGATCGCTCAATTGGAGCAATTCACTTGCAGGCAAAACAAGGTTGAGGGTGTCCGTGTCTAAATACCCACCAACTTCAAAGGCTTCCCCCTGTTGCGATGAACCGAGGGAAGCCTTCAAGCTTTTTCCACGAATGAGAATCGTTTCTCCGAATGCTAGGTTTTCAGCCTCTATGCATTCGGCTAATGCATTTGCCCAATCTTCCATTGAGCTATTTTCTTTTTATGCTTCTGCCTTGAGGTCTAAACCTTCAATAGCGTAGATTGCAGTAATTGTATAAACCTGGCGAAGTGCGGTTCCTTGTTGGACTGCTACAGGGCTTGTGCGAGCAATAGTGAAGTTCTCGGGTGGGTCGCTCAACCCTGCAAATACTTCGGATGCTCGATGTACTGCACCCCAGACAAGCTTACGGCCATCGGTTTCTTCGCCTGATTCCAAGTCGTAGTAATCAGATTTTTTGATTAATACATATTCAGAGTCAGGATCCAAGTCCCCACTTGTTGCGTCTGCACCTGTTTGAAGGTTTGCAGAAGTGAAAGTTCCAATCAAAGCGGTAGCACTATTGGCAACACTCAAGGTAATCAGGTCAGTAACATCTGTTGATGCTGCAAGATAAGCATTTTCTACATCGCCCTGGGTGTAAGTAGAAGCACCAAGTTCAGTAGCAATAGTAATAGCATTGCCAACTGCACTTATCTCCACTCCCACAACTCCATTAGCACTTTGCCCCTCAATCAATTCAATCGTGATTGAGTTACCTGCTGCACCTGCGGTAACTGCGGTAAATGTGAGCCCATCAATGGTTCTTGATGCTGCAACTGCTGAACTACCTACGGTTTCCCCCAGGTCACCAAGTCCATCCGTAGAGATGAACTTGATGCTTGGAAAGATAGTAGATGCGTTTACGGTGGCCATCTTATGAAGCCTTGGTAATTACTGCGAGATGCTCTGGTTTTGCAAGGGAGCAACCAAAGATGGTTGTAAATGCCCCGAAGTGCTCACCCTTGGCAGCATCGTAGTAACGGCGATATGCACATTGTAATCCAATACCTTCTACGGTGAATGGAGTGTATTCTTCAAGAGTGGATGTTCCACTTACTTCTGGAATACGATTTGCAATAACTAGGGCATCGCTACTTCCGGCAAAAGTATGTACATCATCCACATCTGAACCACCTGTAACAGATGTCACATGTGTGCTCATGCCATAGAGGTTTCCAAATCTGCCACCTTGTAAAACACCTGGTCCAAAGGTTTCGATACTGCTAGGCATGAGAGCAGAATTTACGCTGCTATTCATTACAAGATGCCTGTCCATTGGAGCACCTGCACTATCTAAAGATGCCTGCATTGCCTGTATATTGGAAAGAGCTACTGAACCTGCATTTACTGAAGTTATTGCAGTGATATTTGGAGTGGCCAAATCAAGGTCTGCTTGAATTGCACCAAATACAAGAGAAAGCAAATAGCGACCAAATTCGTGAGCATTTTGTTTCGCATAGCTCTGGATGGTCAAAGGGCTCTTGTTCATATCGTTGTCTACCAGGTGGAAAGGTTTGATTCTTTCTACCAAGTCTACATTTACGGTATCAACATCGTTATCGGCAGTTGTATTATAACCTGTGCCGTAAGCATAATCACGGGCTACGCTTGAAGTGCGTACAATGGGAACCTTTACGGTTGACTGACGACCTACGATTTCGTTCGTGATGTTTAGCGTGAAATCAGAAACAGGGGCAAGCAAATCGGTTAATACGCTGACCGCTGAACTGATGGTAATTTCGGATGATATTGAGTTAGCCATTTTTCTTTATTTTATTGATTCCAAGTGCGTACGAGTTCGCTCATGTTTTGATTAATTAAATTTTGTTTTTCTGCCCAGGTTGTGCAGTTAGCAAGTTTTTCTTGAAAGGTCATAGGTGTAACTTCGGCAGAAGCATGGATTGGGTCGCTACCTGTTTCTTCTACCATAGTTTTGAAACGAGCCTCCATGCTTCCAAGTTGCTTTTGTAATTCGTCAACTTGGTTTTGTAGTTCTTCGTTAGATTTTCCGGCTGCTTCAATTGCTTTTTGAGAAGCATCTAAGTCCATAGCCAATCTGTCATTTTCTTCCTGGAGTTTGATTAAGTTACCTGCAACTTCTTCTACATTGTTTTCTTCTTTGGCTTCTGCAAATAAGCCCGTAGGGTTAGCAGCAGGTTGGGCGACAATCGAAAAAGCAGATACGCTAATTGCTCTTGCATATACTTCCACATTTTCTTGCCCGTTAAATTGTTGTGCTTCACCTTCTTCATCATAGTAAATTGTTTCTGCCTGGAACTCTGCCGAAACACCAAATGCTTCAGGAGCTTTTTCTGCTAATTCAAACAAGGCATCGTAATCGCCTTGGTGGTGTTCTTTCCAGGAATCTAATGCTTGAAACTTTGCAGTTAGCTTGGTGTATTCCCCATCTTGTACAATTTCAAAGTCGCTCCACAATCCGATAGAGTCTAATGCTTCGTTGCTTGGGCTATGGGTGTAATATGCCTTGATGGTTTTACCTTCAACTGCATTGTAAAAACTCTGGATTGATGCTTCGTCCAATTTCATGCCGTGCCCTTTGGCTTCTGGTGTTGAAATTAAACTCACATTGCTGATGCTGCCAAGGGCTCTATCCACAATGCCTTGGTTCATCTTCGTGTCGGTTTCAAATAATAGTTCCATACCTAAGGCATCTATGTCAACCATTGGTCTGTCAATGCCTTTTGTGGATGCATAAAAAAAGGGCTCCTGTTGCCAAGAGCCCTAGATTATGAATAAGAAACAAAAGTCGACAAAGAGCCGATTCTTGCAAGTTGAATTATTCTTGTTTTGCCTGCAAGGTTTTTTTTCTAGCTGCTTGCATCTTTGCTTGTTGTGCAGGTGTTATCTTGCGTTTGCTTTTCTTACCACCTGCTGCTGCAATAGGGTTCTTAATTTCCTTGTTACAATGTGGGCATTTCATTTGTAGTATGTAGTTATAATTAAAGGAACGAATATTCCAGACACTAACCAGGTAATAGCGATTATTTCAATTAATGTATTCATTTTTGCCAAGCTGCTTTCTTTTTCTTTTCTGGTGTAATTACCACTTTAATACCTCTTTCTAGGTCTGTATAAAGTATCTGACCTGTTCCCTGCTTTAGAGCTAGTATTTCGTGATGACTGAGTTTTATGTTTATTGTATGCATTGGTTTTAATTTTGGTGTTATCTAGAATGTGTGCGATTACCTAACACATTATTTACCAATTTCATCTTTGAACCTCCTTATGAAGTGACGGGCTGCATGGTACTCCTCGGTAGTAAGTTCATTATTTCGCCACATAGAATCAGTTTCGTCCATTAGTTTCTTAAATATTTCTTCTACATTCATGTGTGCATTGGTTTAGTCTTTGGTGTACCCATCAAACCATCCTTCGCCTCGAGTGTCGTCTCTGCTGCACCATTCTTGAGCCTGTTCTAGGGTTAAACCTGTTGCGATGACTTTGTTCTGTTTTGTTGGTTTTGCGTAGTATCTTATAATTCTATATGTTTTCATGGTTCTAACTTTCTCGTTGTAACATTGTTGGCAGCACCATCCATTCGTGTATGGGTTTGCATTGTAGCAGTCGTTGGCTGAAAAGAGCAACGCCTTGCAAATGTCGCATGTCGCCTGATAAGGGTATTCTGTTAACATGCCAAGTCTACGCTCCGAACTTGTCTGCCTGTGTGAATACATTGCACAGGTTCAGTTTCTTTTATGTGTCCTTTTTTGAGTAGCTCTGTAACTCGAGGCCGTACTTGGTTCATGTCATCAAGCATAAGGTATGTCTTTATTGCACGATCCGTAATTGGTCGCTTTAGGTTTGTCATTTTATTAATAGCCCAAAGGATTTTACTTTGTCTATCTGGCAAGGTTTTGAGCAGTTCAATGTAGCTTGCATAAGTGTTTGCGTGTAGTTGTTTTTTCATTGGTGTTGTGCAGTTGGTTGGTTAGTAGATTGATGTCCACTCATCAATAAAGTCGTATGCGTCAAAGCAGTTATCAAAAATGCAAATTGCTTTTCGCTTTGAGTTTGTTGCATACTTTGCAATAACTAGATAATATTGCTTAGTAAATAGTTTGAGATAAATAACTTTTGATCCGTCATCATACTTGTCTTGATTGAATGCCACGACAGGAGGTTTAACAGGTTTGCCCTCTTGGTTTTTTATGCCTAATGCTATTGATAATTCTTGAATGCTCATTGTATTGTTGTGTTAATTTGTTAATTTAGTCTTCGTAAATATATTGGCTTGGTTCTAAAACTGTATCTATTAAGTTTTCTAGTTTTTGTAGTTCTTCATTTGCCCAAATTTTTTGAGCTTCTGTTACATCGTTGCTTGTTAGTGCTTTAACAAGGTATCCTAAGACTGCTTCTTTTGCTGCCCTGTAGAAACTATTTTCTGTAAGATGATAGGTTCCTTGGCTTTCTTTTAAAAGTTCTTTGGTGTTGTTCCACAATGCCTCCTGAACTTCTACGTAATCCTTATCTGTTTCTATTGTAATTTTCATTTTAGTCTCTCCATTCGTTTGTGATGCAGTAATAATCTACCTTGGCTTGCTCGTATGTATATCTGCCAAGCAACCCTCTTTCTGCATGTAGTAAAATTTCTTGCTGCCAAGACTTGGCCTTTGGGTATCTATGCTTCACAATAGCATCCATAAACCATAAAAGATTATCTGCTTGCCTAGCTTCTCTTTCTAGCTCTGTTTCAGTTTTTTTGAGCTTTGCTCTCTTCTCTATTCTTTTGCGTCTAATAGCTTCTTCTATTATTCCTTTCAAGCCTTGTGGTGTTATAGGAAAAAGTTCTATTGAGTTTAGCCTTTCTGGTTTATAAGATTTAAATTTTTTAGATTTGTTTCTCATTTTAGTCTCTTCATTCCTGGAGGTGTTATTGCTGCTTCAAGCACTTCAATGATGGAGTCAACTTGTTGGCGTTCTTCAGAAGTTACAAGCAAGTCACTTGCTTTTTCTTGCAATCGAATAAAGTGCTCAATGTCTCCAACTTCGACAGCATTTGCCATGTCTGAAAGTAATTGTAATAATGTCATAGTGATTGTTGGTTTACAGCTACCCATTCTTCTTTTCTTACATCTTTCGTTCTTACTATATATCCTTCGTTGATGTACCATTGGATAACTCCTCTGATATTAAGCCAATTGCGAACTCTAATTTTTGTTGCCTTAATAGGCTCAACAAAATCTTTTCTCCACTCTAGCTTACTTACTTCTCCATCAAGGAGACCTTCAATGATACTTTGGGCATGTTCTTGTGCTTTTGTCATAATATACTTGGTTGTGGGTTAATGTTGTTGTATATTCTTAACTTACCATAGCCTGTTACGATGTAAAGAAAAAAGATTAAAAAAGTTTCAAGGCACAAAAAAACCACCCTTGCCGGAACAAGGATGGTCTGGCATCTACCCCTGATGCCAAATGAATCAACGCAAAGCGTACCTTCTTTTTCCGATGGTTATTTTGCCCTGGTTACTTCTAGTATTGGCTCGCAAATATCTTTGTTATTTTCCTTGGTTTTCCTTGCACTAAATCTAAGCCAAAGTGCTCCCGTAGGTTTTGGTGGCCCGCCCCTTTCAATATGCCACCCTCCGTATCCGTCAGAATATTCTTCTTTGTAGCTTGGAACCTTCAGGTGCAGTTGTTCATCGTGATAAATTGAACCTTTGTTAGTCAGCCGGATTCTTGCGATTGGGAACTGCCATTCGTTATGGGTATGCCCTGTTGCTACAATATGTGCATCTGGTAAATAAACTGCCTGCCTGTTTGTTTGTATTGTCCCTTTTGTAACAGGTGCGTCCCCTCCGTATCCGTGGTGATACCACATGTTTTTGGTCATACATTGGGAATGATACATGATTTGGAACTTTACCCATCCACTCATCCCACCAACTTTAATTGAACTGCCTTCCTTGTCGTTGAGCTTTTCAGCAAGTCTTTCTGTAAGGTTGGTTTCGTGCCTCTTTGCTATGTTTGTTTCATGATTGCCAAGTGCCATGATCGCAAAGTTTTTTGCGTAAGGTGCGTAGAATTTTGCTGCCGTATTAACCAAGCTATCCAGGTAATCCCCTTTTGCGTGCTCTGGTTTCAAATCTTTCTTTGTACCCCTGGGATCGTATTTCCCCTGCATTGCACAAAATAAATCACCACCATCTATGATAATTGCGTTTCTTTCTTTCGCCTGCTTTAGATGCCTGAGTTCCATTGCGTTGTCAGATTTTGGGTTATCATGATGTCTATCAAATGACAACAACACCCAAAAAGAATCTTCTGCAGCCGATGATTTTAATCTATGTTTTACAAAGAAAACATTCCGGCTCCTTTGTGTTACCTCCGTGCAGCCGATTGGTATTTTCTGAACAGGCATTAAGCCTTGTCTATTTCTTTGAGCTTTCTAATGGCCCACTCGATACCACTTGTTCCACCCCAAGCATCCCACATTAATCCTCCGCATCCTTCTGAATATGGTACATCTTTGTGCTGCTGATGCCTTTTGAAACTTGCCATTCTTGCGATGGTTTCCCTGCTAATGTTTTCGCCTTTTGCTAATTGGTTTGCCCGTGCCCACCCAACAGGTGTTCCGCAATCTGGGTTATTTTCGTCTCTGTACTTCAATGCCCTTTTTGCGTTATTGGATGCAGACTTTGGGTAATCGTTGTAAGTTGCAAACTCAAGGGATTCTAGTTTTTCTTCTTCTGTTACTAATGCGGATTCTCCAAGGTATTCTTTTTCTATCGCCCTGTCTTTTGCCATTTTCTTTAGCTCTTCTTCGTAGTCCATGCCATTGGCTGCATAGATTGTGGATTTACTTGCCAATCCGTTTTCTAATAGAACTGCATCTGTTTGTGCATCTTGCCTCCGGTCTAGGGTTGGGCTTGTTGTCCACATGAAGTCGAAACTCTCTCTATCCCCTTCGACCATTCCGTTTATTTCGCCATTATTTTCCCATTTGTACATCTTCCATTTACATAATCTTCGCAAGAAAATGTCTTCTATCTGTTCCCTGATTTGCCCAAACCTGTGATTGGTAACTGCTCTGGTTGCTTTTGAACTGCTGAAAGATGCGTTTGACCACCCAACTAGGTTTTCTACGGTTATGCCAACAGAAGAGCAGGCAAAGGAAATCAGCGACAACATGAATTTGTCCACCCCATCAACTGCACCCCCTTGTATGGTTTCAACTGATTCTCCGGCTTCTAGTAACAACAAGGATCCTGAGTAAAGTTTCTTGTATGATGAACGCATGGGTTCGTCGCCAAATTCGTTACCATCCCATCTTGCCGAATATGGTTGGTTGCTTGTGATGAACCCTGTTAGTGCTGAACTTGTTTTAACTTTAGCAGTATATGCAGTTTGCACCTCATGTATGTCTTCAAGAGTTTTGGTTGCTGCTGCTAATAACGGAGTGCCCCTGATTTGCCCAATCCGTGTCGTATTTGCTACATGTATGCAGTCTTTGCTATTTATGTAAATGCCTTCTGAATAATCTACTACACCATCTTTAACCTGGGCTATTCTGTATTGGGTTGGGCGGCCAAATTGATTCAATACAATTCCATCGACTTCGTTTTTCTTTCGTTTCTGTGGGTCATGGCTACTTGCTACCCTTTCGGATGGTACAAGTTGAAAGCTGCCCCCCTTTGTTAGCAATACAAATGCTTCACCTGCTAATAGCAAATCGGTGATAATATGCTGTAAAACCTTTTGCATACCATGGCCAGATATTTCGCAATTTCTAAAATAGTTTTTAAAAAGTTTATTTTGTTTTTCGTTGAGTTCTTCATTGCTACCCATTGCCTGGTATTTGCAGCTTCCCAAGTTGCTTACAAATACTTGGATAATGGATTTGCAGATTGGGTTGTTTCTCTCGAGGTCTCGCAGGGTTGAAAGCAATTCTAAACGATTGCCATGCGATAAAACTTTTTCTTCTGTTTGGGTAATACTGCTTCTGTCAAGAGCATCTTCGTGTTTTCTCCATGAAGGCCGGCTACCTGCGTAGCCAAATTGTACAGGTTTCCCGAACTCGTTTAGTATTGTCTGCGGTTGCATATTATCATCTCCTTAAAGTTAGGGTTCAATGCTACACCCTGGGTTCGGGCGTTTACAACCTCATACTCTTTTTCTGCTCGCTCAAGCTCTTCTCTAATTTCTTCTTGCTGCCGAAAACTCTTATTACTTCCGGCTGAAGAATATTGTGTTAGCCCTAAGGTTTCCAATCTTTCTAAAGTCTTTGCCAACCTGGTTATTCTTGCAGCAAGAAATTCCAAATATTGTTCGTCGGTTCTGTATTTATACGATGCCATGCAAAAGGTGCAGGTGTCTACTTGGCAAAGATTAATGGATACCTGCTTGGCATCCAATTTTTCATATCCTTGTAGAACTCTTTTTTTATTGCCTGGTTCTTAAATAGATTTACTCTTGCTCTGGTTGCTTCCAACAATTTTCTATTAGCGCCCCTTGTTGCAGACATTTTGATGCCCTTGGATTCTACCTTGATTGCTGCCTCGAATTTCTGGGTTATGTTTTTTCCAGACGACCTCGGAGCAACAATTTTACGGACTGCCGGAGATAACATCGCTCGCATTTTGTTTTTACCAAGCCCCCTAATGGGGAATACAATATTAGCTTTTTCTGCCATGATTGGAAACTGCCCTGCTGTAATGCCTCGGTATGTTATTTTGCGTTTTGTTGTTGCAAGAGCTTTTGGAAATACTTCTCCGAACATGTGTTCTTTCAACCATTGCTGCCGTGGATATGGATGTGCATAAATCTTACCTCCTCTTTTAGGGAATCTTTTCTTTACACCTGGAGGAGTTTTCATGCCTACGGTATTAGGTTGCCTGCCAACCATCTTGGGCTCTCCAATGTGATAATACCTGCCGTTTCTTTTGGTAATCATTTTTGCACCCTTTGCACCTAACAAGTCAAAACCCTGTGGTAAGTTGTATGGCACAATACCCCCCCTTAACTTGCCCTTAGACATCCTGCCTTTTATGTCTGCTACTTTTGTTTTACGGGCTGCCCCGTTTAGCACCATCCCTACTTCTGCCTTCAATACTTCCTTGAAGGTTTTACCTGAGAGGTTTGCCAATCCTTTTACAACTGCACCAAATCCACTTATGTCTACTGCGTCTTTTGTTTTTTTCACATTTCTTCGGGTCGATGGGATTCGCTTAAGGGTGCTCTCCTACTATCTGTTGGCCTGTCTACTTTGCCCACTTTAGTTTTCTTAAAAAACGAACCAATCGCTAATGAATAATTTAAGCAGTCAAACCAATGGTTCTCCCTGTCTATTTGCTTAAATTCAAACTTTGCCCTGCCGTTTTTGTCCCTTATTTCGACTTCTACTTCGGATAATAAATGTCTGTACAAAAGGTAATCAGCGTTTCTGTAAATGGAAAGTCCGGCTAACTTTTGGTTCCGCATTCGCACCAACAATCTTTTGAAGTGCAGATTGTTGACATCAAACCTTGGTATAGTTCCTTTCACCGCTTTGTCTTTTTGCCCATCTGTTGGGTTTACTTGGGTTATGTTGAGTTGCCCTTGCATAGTCTGTTGCCCCCGTATAGCAAACCACTTATTCCCCAGGTTCAAAAGGTTAGATAAAACAAAAGCAGTATTATATGCAGAATCCACCCCTGCATAGTCGCAGTTGTATCGGTTGTAAAGGTCACTTAGGTCTTGGAAATTATCTGCCCTACCATTGTCCACTATGTGGGTAATTCCCATGTTATCATGTGCCGTAACCATCCAATAAAATTCGTATTTCTGCACATCGCAGGTAAGAAGCACCAAAGAGTCGGCAGGTATTTCGCCCCTAGCATATTCTCCCTCGAGCTGCTTCATTTTTATCACGTCAGGTGTATCTTCTGTGTCGTGCTTCCATGGCAGAGCTTGGAAACTATTACGAAAATCTTGCAGTTGGTTTGTTCCCTTTGCTTCCAGGAACATTCTTGCAGCATCCTTTATGCTTATGTAACTGCTATATAAGCTATTGAGGTGATAACCCTGGTGGCTCTCGTCAGCAGTTGGGTTTGTGCTGACCCATTTAGCTAATGGGGAGCTGACCATTTTGTTTTTCTCTGCCGTGTCTTTAACTTCGTGCCCACATGATGGGCATACCAAAGCAGCAGATGATGCAGTTGCGTTGATGTCTATTTCCCCACCTTGTGTTTCTTTCTGCCATTTTACATGAAACTTTTCACCGTCTTCTTTGAACCCAATCTCTGCTAATTCACCACACGAAAGGCAAGGAACTCGGTAGGTATTAAAGGTGCTATGCTTCAAATGATGGTATATCGTTTCTGCTCCATCATCTACCGTTGGGGTAGATGCTAAAACAAATAGTTTCGATGATCCATACGCTTTGATTCTATTGGATGCTAATTGTATTGCACCTGCTTCGTTCTGGTTGTTTACGCTCGCCTTGTCGCACTCGTCAAAACATACAACTGCACATGGGAAACTAGCCAACTTTGATGCCGAGCCTGCTCCACCTAAATGGACATTGCAGGTTGTAAGGTTGTAAGTCAGGTGGGTAAAGTTATCTGGGTTTGCAGGCAGAACCTTTCTTACCTCGGCAGATGCTTCCATCATTGGCTTAATTCTTTCTTTAGAAATCTGCCTGGCAGCAGTATCGCTCGGCATCAAATATAAAACGGGCTTTGGTGTCTTTGTGACTACATAGAGCAATCCAATATGCATCAATGTGGTTTTGCCTGTTTGCGATGCAAAACAGACGGTTAATCTATCTGTCCTTTTATTCCCAAATTGATTTAATGGTTCTATCAAATATTGATTGAACCCTGCTTTGAAATAACCTGCGTATGGGGAAACTTCTTTTGGAATGTAAATGTGTTTTTCTGCCCACTCGCTTACCGTCTGATTTTCTTTAGGAGCAAAGATGTTGGATGCAGTTGCTTCAAGGCTATTCATATTTGAATTGTTTCGTGCGTTGGTCAGACTCCATGCTTTTGCATAAATCTGCGTAAATGTTTTCAAGCTCTTGTTCTAATATTGCTTCTGCCCTTGATGGGTCTGTTGGGTTAAGTGCTGATGCAAGGTTTTCGGGCATGGAATCCAATGCCTTTTTCAATGGATAAAGAATTTTGCTTAGAGTTGCGCAAAGTTCATCGCTATCAACCAACCTGCCTTCTTTCTCTTCTACATGCAGCCTTTCAATTCTGTTCTTGAGCATTATGTTTTCCGATTGCCCCTCGAGCAGTTTCCCACGCAAATCAATCAGGTCTTGTGCCGTGAATGTTTTCCCACCTATCTCAATTTTACCGCTACCCTGCCTGGCTAAACCTGCCCGTACTTGAAGCCAATCTTTGGCATCTTCGAGAGTTTCCGGCATTCCTTGTTTAACATACTTATAGTATGTTGAACGCTTAATATTAAGTTCTTGCCAAGGACTACTCTGGCTTTGGGTAATTATTTTTCTCTCTGCAGATGTTAGGGTTTTTCCGGCTTGTACCTTCTTAACAATATTTTTTAATTCTGCCTTTAAAACAGTATCTGCAAAGTTTTCTGGTATTAACTCAGCCATTGATTGATAACTGCTTTTGCCACTTGCTCTGTCATTTTTGGAGGAACTGACATTCCAACCAGGTAGTTTCCTAGGGATTCTTTTTTTGCCACATAGTCATCAGGAAAGCTCTGCAATCTTTTCCTTTCTCTGAAACAAAATATTCTCGGCTCCGACCAGTGAGCATGGTCGTGATCTGTTGCAGTCAGAGTTGATGCAGGCTTTCCAGAATGCATTCTAACATTTGTAAACCAACTTGGGCGTCCATAGAGTTTTACATGTGCTTTTTCAAAGTTATTTCCGGGCAAAGTTGCTTTCCATAAAGTTGTAAATTTCTCACTTACAGCACAATATTTTTGCTCTTCTTTATTTAGAACTATGTCTTGCAATGCTTCGCCTGCTGTTATTATTGGTTCTTTAGGCTGCAAAATAAGTTTTTTCTTATAGAGGTCTGATCTAATAGCACAAAAAAACACTCGCTGTCTTGCTTGAGGAACTCCACAGTTTTTTCCGTTAATTAAAAAGACCTGGACTCGATACCCTATTTCCTCAAACCTTTTTATTACTAGCTTTGTATAACCTTTTGCGTTTCCAATAAGCATTCCTTTAACATTTTCTGCTATTGCTACTTTGGGCTTTAGCTCTTTAACTAGATCAAGGTAATCAAAAAAAAGATCCGAAAGAACCTGCTTTGCTTGCCCTTCCCTAAACTTCTTTTCTTTACTCCAATCTCTTTCTCTTTTACCTGCCATTGAGAATGAACTGCAAGGTGGAGATCCATCTAATATATCGAGGTTGTAAAGTCTGTCATCAAGTTTCTGATTTAACAATTCCTTGATAGGACAAAGGTAATAAAGTTCAGGCTTCAAGTTTTGCTGATAGTGCCATGCCATTTCCGGATCAATATCATTTGCCCCAAGTACATTTGCACCTGCTAATTTATAGCCCATACTTGAACCCCCACCACAGGCAAAGGTACTAAAGACTTGTATGTTATTTGTCTGTTTTAAATCTGATAGAAACCATGAACAGTTATTCACTTGTTTATACAGGTTTATCAAATTCAAACCCACACTTTGGGCATTTGTGCTTTGTTTCTAAGTCTTCTAATTCTACTTCTGAAGTTTCTGTGTTTTCATTTTCTACATGGAATTGTGACATTAAAAAGCTCAGACTTGATTGATCGTATCCTGTAAGATCCAGGTCATTCTCTCCTGTATCAAGCTGCTCTATTAAATCTTTTAGTTTAGTATTATCACGCTCTGATAGTTCTGCTATCCGATTGTCTGCAATCATGTCTGACCACTCTTCTGCCTCTGTCAGATATTCTTGTTCGTCAACAGGAACTTTCTCAAAGCCTGCAAGCTTCGCGGCTTCAAGTCTTCCATGTCCTTTAACTATAAAGCCGGACCGTTTGCTAACTACAATGGCCTGCCGGAATCCTTGAACCTTTAGGATCTTTGCTAATAAAGCAATTTGCTCACTTGAGTGAGTATTAGGATTATTTGGATTTGGTACTAATTGACCAATATCTACCATATTTGTATAGCTACATTTTATAATCATAGTCTGTTTCTCTATTTATTAAACAAATGAAGCAATAAAAAAAGTCTATGAAACCGAAAACTTTGGCTCTCGCAAAAATAGCCGACCGCGCAC
>Ga0181604_10001468_pt1 | contig 20889 bp, 20 predicted proteins | sample 041ome_12_FD_148663 | JGI IMG/M metagenome (GOLD analysis project Ga0181604, IMG submission 148663) | Coastal salt marsh microbial communities from the Groves Creek Marsh, Skidaway Island, Georgia - 041410US metaG (spades assembly) | ecosystem: Environmental > Aquatic > Marine > Intertidal zone...
TGATTGTTCAAACGATAATAGAGCTCTATAAACCTCAAATGCTCGCCAGTAAATCGTTATATCTCTTTGACTTTCGAACTTTGTATTAGTTATTTCTTGAATTGAGCTATCAAATTTATTATTTAATTGATTACCATAAAAAAAGAAAATTAAGATTGAAACAATAAAAAAAGATAACGAAATGAATGTCTTTTTTAATGATAGTTTCTTTTGAATGGCAAAAAAACCAAGGTTGGAGAGAATTAGTATAAAAAATGATAAATAATGTGTCCTTTGATTCATAAGCAATAAACTTAAAAATAAAAAAGTCAAAATAATTAATTTCCAGTAAGGCTTAAAATCTATATTTGCTTGTTTGTTATAAAACAAAATAATAGAAATTGAAAGCGGAATAAGATATAGATTATTTGAATGAAATTGTTCTAAATTATTCTGAAAATTAAAACCTTTTATAATAAAAAAATCAATAAATTGATATACAACCATCAAGGTTGAGCAAATCATTAAATGATAAAAAACTTCAGATATCTTTAATCTAGATGCCAATAAATAACCAAAAGACAATAATATAATAGGTGTTGAAAAACTATAAACATCTCTTAAAATATTTAAGTATCCATTAGAAAAACTAAAGCAAAATCCCATAAAAAAGGTTATAAATAGCAAAGAAAAAAATCTAAAATATTTTTTAATATATGAAAATTTTAACTTTAAAAAAAAAAGCTGTGAAAATAAAAAAATTAATAGGATTAGATAAGCTATATCAAGACTAATTAAAACAACGAAATTTGTTAGATAGAAAAAAAATATTAATGATTTGTTATAATCTATAATCATATTATGAAATCAACTTCTTTGTTTCTGAAAAATCTTTTTGAAAATATTTTCTCATTAATTGTTTTTTAGTGTTTGTATCAACTTTTTCCCTCGTATTAGGTTTAATGTTAAAATTATATATAATTGTTGCAATAGTACGCTTCATTTTTTTTGATAAGAAGATATTAGCTACAAATTTTATAATTTTGTTTTTGCCAAAAATTAATTTATTAACATATGGGAAAATTGATTCTTTTGAAACGTTTGATTTAATACTTGTGTTAATGTTTTGGTGATTTACTCCAAGGAAATTTTCAATTTTTTTTAATGTTAAATCTCTGTTTTTAACAATATCATTTTCAAAGGAAAGAAAAAGAAAATTTTCTTTTTTGAAAGTTCTAAAATATCTTTTTAATTGATTTGAATACAAGCTTCTTGAGATGTAGCTAAAGTGCTTTTTATAATCAGTGCGTGCCATCCTATTTTTTTCCTCTGATAAGGCATCTTTAAAGCTAAGATCTTCAACGCCCCTTCTAATATTCATAGAATAGTGCGAGTATGCTCTTTCAACTGGATTTCTAAGAATGATGATTATTTTTATTTCATCTCCAAAATGCTTGTAAATTCTTTTACAAGCTTTAGGAAAAAATAAATATTCTGGATTAATTACGCCTACTGCTTTTTCATTTTCTACATCATTATAATTTTCTTTAATCCACCAATCTATACCTTTTTGGTATTTATTGTCATCATGAAAAAAAGGGATCTCTTTTCCGTTCGGAAGGAATATTTCTGAGTGCTGTTTCAGAATTTCATGTAAAGTAGTAGTCCCTGCTTTTTGAGCACCAACGCAAATAAATGTAAGTTTTTTATTAATTACCAGACCTCTTTAATGGATTAAAAAATGTTTGAAAGTTAGTTAAATACTTTATTGTTAAAGCATTGCAAGTATTTAGAAAAATGATATTTAGCGCAAATGCTAAACCGGCACCTATAACATCAAAATTGCTAATTAAAACATAATTGGAGATAATACTAAAAATAAGAACAGCAACCATGTTTCTCCTTAACCGGTCCTCATATCCTGTCATTAAAAGAAAGAGGGTGGATGGACCGCAAAAAACACTGAATATTTGTGAAAAAATAAGTAAATATAAAACTATTTTTTTTTGATTGAATTCTTCTCCAAAGAATCCAAGAATTATATTAGATGAAATAATTATAATAAATCCTATTATCATCGATAAAGGAAAAATAATATTCACATTAGTTTTCAACAATTTTTTTAAATATAATTTTTTATGTTTAAATAGTTCGCTAATTTTTGGTCCCATCTTTATATTGCTAATTGTTAATGGAATAATACACAATATGGCAATTCTCTGATGAACATGAAAAATTCCAACATTTTCAGTTGATGAAAATATTTCTAGAAAATAGAGAGTGATTTGAGCATTTAATAAAGCTAAAATTTGACCTTGAAATATTAAAAATGATGATTTCAAAAAATCATTTTTGTATTTACCGTCTGTACTTGTGTAGTTTTTTTTATGTTTATTTAAAATATAAAAAAGACTAAAGATGCACACTGTAATAACTCCAAAAGCTAAACCATATATTGGAGTAATAAGCATATTATAAGACAAGTAAATACTAATAATTACTATTAGAATATTTATTAAAGGAACAATCAGGTTTCTTAATGTTTCCGAAAGCATAAATAATTTCAACCCCCTTAAAAAATCTTTATTTAATTGAGCAATTGCGCTAAATGGAATTAAAAACGCAATTAATTTAAAAGCTGACTCATAATTCTTATTTTGAAAAATTTCATTTGATATATATGATGAAGAAATATATAATATTATAGACAAAAAAAATGATAAAATTAAAACTCTTTTAGTCGCTATATCATAAAACATTCTTACATAAATTGAATTTTTATTTTGATCTAATTTTGATAAATTTCTTAAAACTGCAATATTCGTCCCTGAAACTGCAATGAGAGTTAAAAGAGTCAAAATGCGCGAAGAGATAGAGTAAATGCCAATTCCCTCTGCACCATAATTTTTAGCAATTAATATACTCAATAGATACACAGCAATCATTCCAATACCATATATTGAGGTTAATCCCATCTGACTCTGAAGTAAATTTTTAATTATTTGCATAAGCTTAAATCGTATTTAAATTACATTTATCCAGTATGAAATATTATATAAAAAATTTAGCTTTTTTATTATTTATTAGTGTTTGTTTGTCACAAACTAATATAAGTGGGTTATCTAACAAAGATTTGGATCTTATAAAAAAGCAATTAAATGTTCCATTGATAACTACTGACAATCAAGCTATTAATGATGAATCAGTTAAATCTGAATTAGTTTCAATAAAAAGTCAAGATAGCTCAGATGGCGGTCTATATTTTGGATATAATTTTTTTAAAAAAAATATAAATTTTTATGATAATGTTCCAACACCGCCTGATTTTAGATTAGGACCAGGAGATGAAATTGTATTGTCTTTGTGGGGAGAAACGAACATTCGAGAACGATTTACAATTAATAAGAACGGTTTAATTTATTATGAGAAAATTGGTTTTATTAATTTGTTAAATAAAACTTTAGAGGAAGCTGAAATTTTTCTAAGAAAAGAGTTAGCAGTTATTTATTCAACTCTTGATGATAAAGATAATCAGACAGAGTTAATGCTTGAATTAGGAAAAATAAAATCAATAAATATTTATTTTACAGGTCACGTTAACAATATTGGTATAAATCTAATTCACCCTTTTTCTGATATTTTTTCAGCATTAATTCAAGCAGGTGGGGTAAATAAAAATGGATCTTTACGTAATGTACAATTAATTAGAAATGATAAAATTATAGCCACTTTTGATTTTTACTCTTTTTTTATTAGTGGAAATAATATTTTTTCAAAAAACAGAATTATTGAAGGCGATATAATTCACGTACCAACTGTAAATAATAGAATTCAAATTATTGGAGCCGTACGTAATCCTGGTTATTATGAAAGCATTGAAGGTGAATCCTTCAAAGAATTATTAAATTATGCTGGAGGTTTAGATACTAGAGCTTCCTCTTCTGCGGTAATACAAAGATTGATACCCCTTTCTGAGCGAATTACAAACGATGATGTAAGCAAAAGTATTAATACTTCTATTGTAGAATTGTTGGATATTTTTCCAAACGATGGTGATTCTATTAATATAATTCCTTTAGTTAAAAATGATAATATGGTATTAGTTACCGGTGCAGTTAAAACACCCGGATTGTATTCATCTGACTCTTCTTTGAAAGAAATATTAGATATTGCAGGAGGTTTCAATGATCCTGAATTTTATAAAAGTATTTATCCAAATGTGTCAATATTAAGAAAAGATGAATCACAGGATTCCAGCTTATTTTTTGAAGTTCTATATTCCGATTCCGACTCTTTTATGATGAGTCCAGGTGATAAAGTTATAGTATATAAAAACCAAAATTATAATTCTATTCCTACTATTTCTATAGATGGTGAAGTGAATAAGGTTGGGAATTTCCTATGGCAAGAAGGAATGACAGTTAAAGATGTAATTTCCTTGGCAGGTGGATTTACAAAACATGCTAATCCAGATGGAGTATTAATTAAGCAAATATTTACTTCATTTTCAAATTCTTCATCTAAGACTACAAATTATGAGCAAATGCTAAATACAGATTCAAATTCTTCATCTAAGACTACAAATTATGAGCAAATGCTAAATACAGATATAAACTCTACGATATTACCAGGAGCTAAAATTACCATTATGCCTTATGAAGATGTGGTAAAAGTTGTTGGTAATGTTTACATGCCTGGCTTTATTGAATATAACGGGGGAACGTTAAATCAATATATTGAATATGCTGGCGGTAAAAAGCAAAAAACTAAATCAAATAGGATATTTATTACGAGAATAAATGGTGAGATTAAAAAAGTAAAACTTTTTAGAGGAAGATTAATAAAAGTCAAACCTGGGGACATAATTACAGTACCAACAAGAGACGAGTCTGATTTTAATATATCATCTTTTATAGCCGACGTGGCAACTACGCTTGCAAATATAGCCGCAATTATTGCAATATCTGATCGAGCCTCCAACTAATCAAAGAAGATAATTTTTTTTCTATCTTTATATATCAAAAATATAAAACTGATAAAGTATGTAATAATTCCAAAAATTATATACCCTTTAATAAGTGATGAACCTGACTTTAGGGGATTTATTGCTGGTTTATCAAGTAAATATATTGACGATGTGATGTCTTTCTGTTCAATTTTAGCTAATTCCAATTGATCATTTAAGCTAATGTAAAGTTGGCTAAATAAAGAGATTTCAGTATCAAGTCTATTTTTTTTCACTAGAAGAGTTGGAGATTTTATTGAATTATTAGATTCTAAGAATTCAATCATATTACTCTCTGCATTATTCAGACTTCTTTCTACATCCTCAAGCTGAGATTGAATGAATGATATTTTTTCCTCTGATTTTAATTTTGTTATTTGATAAGAAAAATTAATGATTGATCGATATGCAACCTCAATAACGTCTCTCGATAGATTTGGGTATTTTCTTACATTTACTGATAAAGTGTGAAGATTTGATTCGCTATCTTCAATTAATACCATATTTTTCATTAATATGTTTTTAGCATGAAAACGTTTTTTATCATATTCGTTTATATTTTTTCCAAATGATAGATTTCTATTCAAAATAATTAATGTTGCAATAGGATTAAGCGATAAGTATTTGTTATAGTTATTTCCCCATAAATCAATTAGCGTAATTTCTCTACCATCAACCATATAAGCTTTATGAACAATTTCATCCAGAAACTTATCAGAATTAATATAGTTGTTTATTGAGAACTGTAATTCACTTTCTGCAAGTAAATTATTTCCAAATGAAGATAAGAAACTTTGCGTAGCACTATTTTCAGATTGATAGTTAGTGTAGAAAGAAACGCTGGATGAATATTTTGGAGTACTTATAAAGAAATATAAGCTAAATAGTATCATCGCTAAAAAGCATACCTTAATAATTTTATTATTTATTCTAAAAATATAAAGAAAAAGATTATTAAGGTCTAATTCATCGTTTTTGATTATTGGTTTGTAATCCATTTTTGATTATTTTGATTTACGTAATTATATTGATTTATTTTCTTCCAAACAATTAATATTATTGAAGAGGGCCCATAGCTCAATTGGTTAGAGCAACGGACTCATAATCCGCAGGTTCGGGGTTCAAGTCCCTGTGGGCCCACAAAAACATGTTTTATCGCAAAGAAATAGATGGATTAAGAAGTATAGCTGTGCTTTCAGTGTTATTTTATCATGCACAGTTCGATCTATTCGCTGGTGGATTTATTGGTGTCGATATTTTTTTCGTTATAAGTGGTTTTTTAATTACTTCAATTATTTTAAAAGATTTAAATAAATCTAATTTTTCGATTAAAAGTTTTTATTTGAGAAGAGCAAGAAGGATATTGCCCGCGCTGTTTTTTGTTTTATTTTTTACCTTTCTAATTGGATATTTTATTTTAACTCCAATGCAATTTAAAGACTTATCCCAAAGTATTTTTGCTACTTCAACTTTTAGTTCAAATATCTATTTTTATCTTAAACTCGACTACTTCTCAACAATATCTGAATTAATTCCCTTAATTCATACATGGAGTTTAGCTGTTGAAGAACAATTTTACATTTTTTTCCCTCCACTTTGTTTATTTATGTGGAGATTTTCAAAAAAAAATCTATTGAATGTACTTATTATACTCTCTCTTCTAAGTATAATTTTTTCGCAATTTTTTTTAAGATATGCCGATATAGATTTTGATTTTTACATGATATTTTCAAGGGCTTGGCAATTATTATCAGGATCAATTTTATCTACTTATCTTTTTTTTAGAAAAACTAATTTAATTTCAAGTAATAAATTTATCTCAAACCAACTCGCTTTGATTGGTCTTCTTTTAATTTTATCTTCTATATTAATTTTTAATGAATCCATTCCCTCAACTGGATTTTTAGGCATTTTTCCAATATTAGGTACTATTTTAGTTCTAGGTTTTTGTAACGAAAATTCAATAGTCTATAAACTTCTTACCTTGAAATTTTTAAGAAAAATTGGTCTTATAAGCTATAGTTTATACCTTGTGCATCAGCCAATATTTGTATTCTCTAGAATTTTGTTAAAAGGTGAGCCGAGTGTTTTAATGTACTGGATTATAATATTTTTTTGTTTAATAATTTCTTTTTTTAGTTGGAAATATATTGAAAACTTTTTTAGAAAAGCAAATATTGTCAAAGAAAGTTCAATTATTTCAATTTCTCTATTTGGAATCTTATTTTTTTTATTTTTTGGTCTTTTGGGAAGCTTTCAATTTATAAAACCAGATTTTCAAATGAACAAATCCCAAATTGAAAGAAAAGAAATTATCGATAGTCATTTTAATGAAAGAATACAAAAAATTAATATAAACTATTCTCACTATTCAGATGCTGAAAGTGTTAATAAAATTATTCCTAAAATAAATTTTGATCAATTTTATAATCAATTAAATAATCAAGACATTAGTGATTTTGAATTTGCAATTTTTGGAGACAGTTTTGCTGCAGATATTGCAATGGGCTTTAGAGAAAATGGAATAAATACTTTTCAAGTGACAAAAAATGGTTGTGAACTTTACAATACTGATAATATTAAATGCGAAAAGTTAAAAGATTTATTTATTAAAAAAGTAAAGGAAAGTAAAATAGATAAAATTATAATTGTAAATCATTTTAAAAATGAACATTTAAATAGTAATTATTTTAATAATGTTTATGAAAATTTTAAAATTAAAGACAAGACAGTTTATATGCTTAGTCCTAAACCTGATTTTGAATATTTGAGGAATAATTTTCCAAATTTATCTCAATCTCAATTAAAGCATTTAACCGGAAGTGTAAAAAACATTCGAAAATTTTATAAAAAAATTAATATGAATAATTTTAGTGATGATTTTATTATTATAAATTCCAGCAATATTTATAATAGTATTTCTGATATTCAAAATGGTCTATTTTCTAATAATAAAATGTTAGTATTTGATTACGGTCATTTTACAGTTGAAGGTAGTAAAGTTTTCGTTAAACAACTTATAGATAATTTATGAAATCTCATTCTTATTTAAAAAATAATAAAAACGACCATATAAAAATCTTAATTAATGATATTCTTCTACCAAGAAATAAAGCAAAAATTTCAGTTTTCGATAGCGGTTTTTTACTTGGAGATGGTGTTTGGGAGGGAATTAGACTTCACAATTCAAAATTACTTTTTATTAGAGAACACTTAAATAGGCTATATGAGAGCGCAAAAGGTATTTCTATTAAAATTCCATTTTCCAAACAACAATTAATCAATATGATTTATAAAGTTCTTAATGCAAATAATATGACCGATGGTGTTCATATTAGATTGATTATTTCCAGAGGAGATAAAATTACTCCTTATCAAAATCCAAATGCTAATATTGGACCAATAAATTTTGTTATTATTCCGGAATATAAAGAAACAGATCCAATGACATACAAAGAAGGTTTAAGTATTGGTAGAGTTCCCAATATTAGACCTAATGATAGCATACTAAGCCCCCATTATAATACTCTTAGTAAGCTAAATTGTATTTTGGCTAGCATAGAGGCCAATAAGCTTGGATATGATGAAGGGATTATGAATGATTTGAATGGCAATATTAGTACATGCAATTCTACCAATCTATTTTTTATTAAAAAGGATAGAGTTTTTACTTCTACTGGTAAATATTGTTTAAATGGCATTACTAGAGGGAAAGCCATTGCAATATGTAATAAAAATCATATAAAATGTTTAGAGACTAATTTTACATTCGAAGACATTAAAAATTGTAATGAGGCCTTTGTAACAGGCACATTTGCAGGTATTATTCCCGTATCAAATCTAGAAGGTAGGATCTTAGCATCAACAAACAATGATTCGTTAGTTAATAAAATTAGAATGCTATATAATCAAGAAATTGAACAATACATAGGCTAGCATGAGAATTGCTTGTTGGTCAGGTCCAAGAAATATATCTACTGCACTTATGAGATCTTGGTCCTCAAGAGAAGATACATTTATATCTGATGAACCTTTTTATGCCTATTATTTAAAAGGACAACAGTTACATCATCCAATGTATAAGGAAATTATTAGTTATTACCCAACAAAGTTTAATGATATAGTTAGAGATCTTAATGGAAAAATACCCAATAAAAAAAAATATTGGTATCAGAAACATATGGCTCATCATCTTTTAGGAATTGAAGATTTTTCATGGTTAAAAGATTTTAAGAACTGCTTCCTTGTTAGACACCCTAAAGATGTTATAAGTTCTTTTGTTAAAAAAAATACCCTTACATGTGTTGATGAATTGGGATACCCTCAACAGCTAAAAATTATTGAATTTCTCCAAAAAAATAATTTAGAATTTTATATAATTCATTCAGATGACCTATTAAAAAATCCTAAACTAAAATTAAATGATTGGTGCAACCATTTAGATATAAAATTTGATACTAAAATGTTATCCTGGAAAAAAGGTCCTCATAGAAATGATGGAATTTGGGGTAAACATTGGTACGACGGTGTTTATCAAACTCAATGCTTTTCAAAGAAGGATAAATCATTAAAAAATTCGGAGTTTTCTGACTACAATCACATCTATAAAGAAGCGATGTTTTATTATAAAAAAATATATTCTTTTGTTAAATAATTACATATTATCATTACCGTAAAATATAAGGATAAAATTAATATGAAAAATGTAGTTTGGCATAATACAACAATAGCAAAAAGTGATAGAAATAATTTATTGAATCAAAACCCTTTTTTATTATGGTTCACAGGTCTGAGCGCAAGCGGTAAATCGACCATAGCTAATATTGTAGAGCAAAAATTATTCAAAATGAATTGCAATACATATTTACTGGACGGTGATAATGTTAGACATGGATTAAATAACGATCTAGGTTTTGATGAGATAAGTAGAGTTGAAAATATTCGTAGAATAGGAGAAGTTTCCAAACTGTTTTTAGATGCAGGAATTATTACTCTTACAGCATTCATATCACCGTTTAAATCCGATCGAAGTTTAGTAAGAAAACTTTTTGAGAAAGGAGATTTTCTAGAAGTATTCATCGATAGCTCATTAGAAGTTTGTGAAAGTAGAGATCCCAAAGGAATGTATGCTAAAGCCAGAAAAGGTGAAATTAAAAATTTTACTGGAATTTCTTCACCTTATGAAAATCCAGAGAATCCAGAAATACACATAATTAATAATAATATCTCGCTAGATGATGCAGCAGATCAAATTATTAATTATTTACTCAAAAATAATTATATAAAAAAATAGGAGATTACATGAAATATTCAATGTTTGTAGGAAGATGGCAACCGTTGCACAAAGGACACCTTTGGCTAATCAATGAAAGACTTAAAAAAGGTAAAAATGTTTGGTTGGCAATTAGAGATGTAAAACCTGACGAAAACAATCCTTGGACAGCACAAGAAATTGAAAAAATGGTGCATGAGGGTGAGCTAAAAGATTTAATTGCAGATGGTAGAGTAATTACCTCAATCATTCCTGATATTGAATCAGTAAATTATGGAAGAGGAGTGGGCTATGAAATAATTGAGCATGTTCCTCCAAGTGAAATAGGTGAAATTTCTGCAACTTCTATAAGAGAGCAGATGCGAAAAGACGGAAAGCTATAAAATATTTATTTATCAACTTTCTTTCTATAAAATTCTAGACATTTAAATGTCTAAGATTCTTAAATTATAAAAATGAATATTGTATTTAAATTGTGGTCTAAGCCTACTTGGGTTAAGTGGATTATTTATTTTGCAGTAGTATATATTTTATTTTTGATTAAAGAAGCCTTTGCCATAGTGCTTTGGCTCCTTTTTTGTATAATTCTATATTATATCATTTTTGCTAAAAATATTTTTAAAACTAACACTTATTATGAAAAAAATAATTTATAGCTTGTTAATATGCACCTTTCTTTTGTGTCAAGAAAATAGACCTCATGGTTCACAAAATAATTTACCAGAATTAACTCCAAACAATCTCTTAATGGGATATTTAAACGAAAATAGATCTTCTTATCGTGTTTCTTTCTATGATATAAATATTGATTTTAATTTGGAAAATAAATCCATAAACGGATTTGTTATTATAAAAGCTGAGAGTTTAAATGATTTAAGAAAACTTCAAGTTGACTTAGCTGAAAACCTAAACATAAGTAAGATTTTATACAACGATATAGAGTTAAACTTTTCAAGAGAATACGATGCTGTATTAATTAATTTTACAGAGGAGATAAAAAAAGGCAATTTATTTGAATTTACAGTTTTTTATAATGGTACACCTCAAAATGCTGATAATCCTCCATGGGCTGGTGGATTTACATGGTCTAAAGATAAAGATGAAAGAGATTGGATTGCTGTTTCTTGCGAAGGGGAAGGTGCACGAATTTGGTGGCCCAATAAAGATCATATTACCGCTGAAGGTGATAGCGTAAGAATGGCATATACCGTTCCTTCAAATATGGTTGCTGTTGGAAACGGAAATTTAAGAAGTATTGTAAATAATGGAGATAAAACCACTTATGAATGGTTTGTAAATAATCCAATAAATAATTATAACATTTCTGTACAGATTGGAAATTATGTTGCTGTTCAGGATACTTTTGTAAAACAGGGCACAGTTCATGAATTTAATCATTATGTATTAGATTATAATAAAGAGCTAGCTTCAAACTATTTTCAACAATCAAAAGAAGTTATACGATTTTATGAGAAATATTTTGGCGATTATCAATGGTATGAAGATGGCTACAAATTAATTGAGGTTCCATACTTGGGAATGGAACATCAATCAGCTGTTACATATGGGAATGGATTTAGTCTCTATAATGGAGTGCGAAGCAAAAGCTGGCCAATGTATGGTGTAATAGATCCGCTTATCATTCATGAAACAGGGCATGAATGGTTTGGAAATAGTATTACCGCATCTGACCCAACTCATATTTGGATTCATGAAGGGATGCAAGTTTACTCAGAAGCAATATATTTTGAAGATAAATTTGATAGTTATGCAGTTGGAGTTCATTATTTAAATACATTAAAAAATAGGATTGTAAATAACATCCCTATTGTAGGAAATGAAAATGAAAATCACTGGGCCCTTCATGGTGATACATATATGAAAGGAGCGTGGGTTATGCATACTCTTAGAAACGTTATTGATAATGATAAGCTTTGGTTCAAAATTTTAAAAGAATTTGTGGTTGAAAACGCAAAAGGCTTTGCAAATACTCGTGATTTTTTTGATAAAGTACATAGTATTTCAGGCCATGACTTATGGTATTTTGCTGAACAATATTTTTATAGCCCTAATCAACCTGAATTAGAATTTTATCAAAATGATAGTAAGTTTTTTTATAGATGGTCCAATGTAAATGATAATTTTCAAATGCCATTAGATTTGATAGTGAACGGTCAAGAATTGAGAGTTTACCCTACAAAAGAATATCAAGAATTAAATATCAAAAAACATGCTTTAGTAGAGGTAATGGATTGGGACTTTTATGTCTTGCCGGTTAACCAAAATATGTAAATATTCTTAAGTTGATAATAAATTTTTTTAAGATTTTTTTATTGATTTAGGCTTTTAGCTCAATTAAATCACAAATTATATGACCAATTAGTATATGCATTTCTTGAATTCTTTGTGTAGAGGTGTCTTCAATATTAATATTAAATTTAGATAGTTTTTTTAATTCGCCTCCATTATTACCAGTTAATGAAATTGTTATAACTTCTTTTTCATTTGCAAGCTTGAAAGAGTTAATTAGATTTTTTGAATTACCGCTAGTGGTTAATCCTATTAAAACATCACCAGATTGAGACAATGATTGAATTTGTCTAGAAAAAATATTATCAAAACTATCGTCATTAGACCAAGCAGTTAAAAATGTTGTATCAGAACATAAACTAATTGATTTATATGGCATTTTCTTTTCTTTGTGCATTCCTCCAATTAATTCTGCAGATAAATGATTAGCTTGAGAAGCACTTCCCCCATTCCCACACCAAAGAATTGAAGAACCATTTTTTAAAGCTTTTATGATGACTTGTACTACAATTTCGATTTCATTAACATTAATTTTATTAATAATCTCATTATGTTGATTTATAGCTGATAATATTATTGGCTTAAACATATTTTTTAATATAATTATTTATTTCTTCAATTGTAACTGTAGCAGTTCCTGTTTTTTTTACAACCAAGCTTGCAGCAATATTTGCTATTTTAGCTGCTTCATAAATATCATTTGATAAAGAATATACAAGCGAAAGGGTAGAGATGACAGTGTCTCCAGCTCCAGTGACATCTGCATTTAAAACTTTGTGAGCATCAATATGTTCGATTAAACCATCATTACCTACGATTGAAATCCCCCTTTCACTTTTTTTAGCAACAATATATTTAAAATTAGAATGATCTAAAATTTTCATACATGCATCTACTAATGCTTCATCATTATCTATAGTTTTTTTTGAAGCTTTTTCTAACTCTTGAAGATTTGGAGTAATAATTGAACAGTTAGAATAAAATGAAAAATCGTCTTTCTTAGGATCTACAAAAATGTTCTTCAAATTAATTTTTGTAAACCAATCATTATTTAAAACACCTTTATTGTAATCAGATAAAATAATTAGATCATAATTAGAAAAATCAAAAGTGATATTAGGAATCCAATCATTAACTATTTCTTCAGAGTCAACTCTTAGCACTTGTTTATCATTAGATATAAATCGTTTTTTAATAGTTGTTTTATAATCAGTCAAAAATAATTGTTCAGTATTAATTTTTTTTTCATTTAGTAATTGCTTTAGCTTATTACCAGCATAATCATTGCCAACATAACCTAAGCATGAAACATTTGCTCCCAATGCATGTAAGTTTAATACAACATTTCCTGCACCACCGGGAAGGACCTGAGTTGTTTCTGGAATTAGAACAGGAACAGGAGCTTCAGGTGACATTCTTTTTGAAGAACCAAATATATATTCATCAATCATAAAGTCACCAATAACAAGAACCTTTAGCTTACTAAAATCATACCTCATTTAATCTTACCTTGTTTAATTATCAATTCTTGTTTTTGTTTTAATTCTGTTTCATTGATTAAATATTTTTTTTCTAAAACTTTAAAATCTGATGCAAAATAATAAACCAAAGGTACACCAGTTGGTATATTAACTGAGATGATGGAATCCTCAGATAAGTTGTCTAAAATTTTTATTATTGCTCTTAATGAATTGCTATGTGCAACAATTAGATGACATCCATCCATTAATTTTATTTTTTCAAAATATTCTTCCCAAAAAGGAATTAATCGTTTAATAACCATTTTAAGACTTTCACCTACCGGAAGATAATCTTGAGGAATTTTTTGAAAAGTTGGATTGTTTGAAGGGTGTCTATTATCATTTTTTTCAAGCGGTGGAGGAGGGATATCAAAGCTTCTTCTCCAAATTTTAACTTGTTCTTCACCAAATCTTTTAGCGGTTTCAGATTTATTTAATCCTTGTAATGCTCCATAATGACGTTCGTTAAGTCTCCAATCATAATTAATTTGATTAATATCAAAATTAATAATTGAAGATACTATTTCAGTAGTTTGTACAGCACGTTTTAAAATTGATGTATGGATTGTATCAATAGTTAAATTTTTACTAACAAGTTGTTGTCCTGCAAATTTTGCTTCTTCAGTTCCATTTTTTGTCAATTCGACATCTTTCCATCCTGTGAAACGATTTTCAAGATTCCATTGACTTTCACCATGTCTAAGAAGTATCAGTTTCATGATTAATGCTTAACCAATTTCTGATCGAGAATGATTATAAAAGTTTTAAGGAGAATTTTTAAATCCAATATAAAAGATTTATTTTCAACATAGTATTTATCAAGCATCGCCTTTTTTTCGTAGCTATTATTATCCCTTCCATTTATTTGTGCCCATCCAGTTACTCCAGGCCTAACAGTGTAAACATTATATTCTTTACGAAGATGATGCAATTTATCTTCATTCTCAGTTAACCCAGGCCTTGGTCCAATAAAGTTCATATCTCCTACAATAATATTAGCTAACTGTGGGAGCTCATCAATGCTTGTTCTCCTTAAAAGACTTCCTAATTTTGAGGTATACAAACTTGCGTCTTTCATTTCTTGAGTTGGTTTTTTTGGGGCATCTATTTTCATAGTTCGAAATTTAAATAAAACAAATTTTTTTTCATTCTTTCCATATTTTACTGATTTATATAAAAATGGCTTTCCATCTATAATTAAAATCAATAATGAAATAATTATAAAAATTGGACTTAAAATTAACAAAAGTGCTATAGCTAAAATTTTATTCATAATTTTAATTTAACATATTTATCTTAATAAAATATATTCAAGAAATATTACTATTTTTAGTTATAAATATTATTATATTTCAGAATCGTATAAATGAAAAAAGCACTCATAACAGGTATTTCAGGACAAGACGGAGCATATTTAGCTCAACATTTATTAAACAATGGCTATAAAGTTTTTGGCGGAGAAAGAAGGAATGCAAGTTCAACATTGTGGAGGCTTGATGCTTTAAATATTTTAAATGATGTTGAAATAATCGATTTTGAATTGGCTGAATTTACTAATATAATGCGTGCAATTGAGTATTCACAGCCTGATGAAATTTATAATTTGGCAGCACAATCTTTTGTAGGAGCATCTTTTGACTTGCCTATAATGACAAGCGACGTTTCAGGAGTTGGTGTTGCAAGAATTTTAGAGTGTATAAGAAAAATTAACCCAAATATACGTTTTTATCAGGCTTCAACTTCTGAAATGTTTGGCAAGGTTGCTGAGGTACCACAAAGTGAAAATACACCATTTTATCCAAGGAGTCCTTATGGTGTTGCAAAATTATTTGGGCATTGGATGACTGTAAACTATCGTGAGGCTTACGATATTTTTGCTTGCTCTGGAATTCTTTTTAATCATGAATCTCCTCTAAGAGGCCATCAATTTGTCACTAAAAAAATAACCATCGGACTATCGCGCATAAAATTGGGATTACAAGATAAGCTTGAGTTGGGTAATCTTGATTCAAAGCGTGATTGGGGTTTTGCTGGTGATTACGTTAAAGGGATGCACTTAATGCTTAACCATTCTCATTCAGATGATTATGTTTTGTCAAGCAATGAAACTTATTCTGTAAGAGATTTTATTGAAGCTGCATGCGATAAATTAGAGTTTGATTTAGAATGGAAAGGTACAGGATTAGAAGAAAAAGGAATTAACTCTAAAACTGGTAAAGAAATAATAACAATTAATAAAAAGTTTTTTAGGCCAACAGAAGTTGATATACTCCATGGCGATTCATCAAAAGCTAGAAAAGTATTAGACTGGACTACTGAAACCTCATTCGATGATTTAGTTTCAATGATGATTGAATTTGATTTAAACTCATTAAAAAAATAAATTGAATAAAATTTTAATTACTGGCGCATCAGGCCAACTAGGTAAATCTTTAAAAAATCATTTAAGTGCAAATTTTGAATCATACTTCTTTTCAAGAGATGAATTAGACATAAATGACATAGATAGTTTGTCAGAAAGATTGCAATCAATTAATCCTGATATAATTATTAATTGTGCAGCTATGACGAACGTTGATAATTGTGAGATAGATTCAGAAAAAGCATTTAATATTAATGCATATGCAATCTCACATTTCAAAAATAATTTTAACGGAACATTTATTCAATTATCAACTGATTTTGTTTTTGATGGTGTAAATGGTCCTTATCATGAAAATGATTTACCAAATCCAATAAATAATTATGGATTATCTAAATTGCAAGGAGAGGAGATTGTTAAAAATTTATTTAAAAAGCATTGTATTATTAGAACCAATACTCTTTTTAGTAATTCTTCAGATGCTAGTTTTTTAAGTTGGGTAGTTAATTCTTTAAATCAAAATAAGAAAATAAATGTAGTAAATGATCAGATCAGCAATCCTATTTCTGTAGATGATTTATCAATTGCTATTAATGAATTTATCAATAGTAAAAAATATGGAATTTTTCATTTAGGTTCAGATACTTTATGTTCTAGATTTGAATTTGCACAAATGATTGCCAGTCATTACGACTTAAATGAAAGTTTAATAACTCCAATTTCTTCAGAAAAATTATACAAAGCTAATCCCAATTATATTGCTAAAAGGCCTTTAAAATCAGGATTGATGACTATTCATGGCTTCCTTCAAAATATATCTTTAACAAATTCTATTATTAATTCAAAGAAGGATTAATATCTATATTCGTCTTTTTTAAAAGGTCCATTTATATTCACACCTATATATTTTGCTTGTTGCTTTGTAAGCTTTGTTAAATCAGCGTCAAGATGTTTAAGGTGAATTCTTGCAACTTCTTCATCTAACTTTCTTGGTAAATCATATATTCCAGTTTTTGGTTTATTTTTTGCAAGAAATATCTGAGCTAGAACTTGATTTGAAAATGAAGTAGACATTACAAAGCTAGCATGTCCAGTAGCACAACCCAAATTAACTAATCTTCCTTCTGCTAATAAGAATATTTGTTTACCATTTTTAAATGTATATCTATCAAGCTGTGGTTTTATTTGATCTCTTTTTGCATTTGATTTATTTAATGCGTCAACTTGAATTTCGTTATCAAAATGTCCAATGTTACAAACGATGGCTTGATCTTTCATTTTTTTCATATGCTTTAATGTAATGATATCTTTATTTCCTGTTGTTGTAACAAAAATATTTCCTCTGTCTAAAACATCTTCTAATCTTCTAACTTCAAATCCTTCCATTGCTGCTTGAAGAGCACATATCGGGTCAATTTCAGTTATAATAACCTTGCAACCATATGATTTCATTGATTGAGCAGAACCTTTACCTACATCTCCATAACCACAAACAACCACTGTTTTTCCAGCAAGCATTATCTCAGTAGAACGCTTAATGCCATCAGCTAAAGATTCTCTACAACCGTAGAGGTTATCAAATTTAGATTTGGTTGCTGCATCATTTACATTAAATGCTGGAAATAGCAATGAAGCATCTTCAACCATCTGTTGTAACCTAGCTACGCCAGTTGTTGTTTCTTCTGAAACTCCTATAATATCAGGTACAATATTATGCCAATGATTCGGATTAAGTTTATGAATTTTCCTTAAAAGTTTTTCAATTACAATTTCTTCTTCAACATGTGTAGTGATTTTTGGAATCTTTTTATTTTTATTATAATATTTTTCCAGCTCATATCCTTTATGAATGAGCAGTGTAGCATCTCCACCATCATCTACAATTAGATTTGGACCTAAATTATTTTTAAAAGTCAAAGCTTGAAGAGTGCAATCCCAATATTCTTTAAGCGTTTCACCTTTCCATGCAAAAACTGGAGTTTTAGTTTTTGCAATTGCAGCAGCAGCTTCATCTTGTGTTGAAAAAATATTACAACTTGCCCATCGTACATCAGCTCCAAGATCTTTTAAAGTTTCTATAAGTATTGCTGTTTCGATAGTCATGTGTAATGAGCCTGTAAGCCTAAAACCTTTTAGAGGTTTTGATTTAGAATATTTATTTCTTAATGCCATTAAACCAGGCATTTCCTTTTCAGAAATATCAATCTTATCTCTACCTAATTTAGCTAAAGCAATGTCTTTAATTTTGTATGACAAGGAATCAACAATCTTTTTGGATTGATTTTTCATTTTACTTTTTATTTTAATTGATTTTTTTGATTCAGTTGTTTGTATTCTCATTTTTCCTCTTAAAAGTTTAATTGATTTGCTATATCAGCATTTTCCCAAGCAAGATGGTTTTTACCAAAATGACCGTAGTTTGTGGTTTCAGTTAAATCTAATTTAAATAGATTAAATTTTCTAATGATGCCTAAAGGTGTTAAATCAATATTTTTATAAATCCAATCTGATATATCATTTCTAACTTTACCATCACAATAAACGTAAAGCGATACAGGCTCTTTAATACCAATAGCATAACTGAGTTGGATAGTTGCATTTTGCGAAACTCCTGATGCCACAATATTTTTAGCTAAATACCTTGCCATATATGCACCACTTCTATCAACTTTTGTACAATCTTTTCCGCTAAATGCTCCTCCACCATGAGGTGCATATCCACCATAGGTATCAACAATAATTTTTCGTCCAGTAACTCCAGTATCGCCATCTGGTCCACCTGTAACAAAATTACCAGTTGGGTTAATTTGAAAAATAGTATCATCATCGAACATATCATCTAATTCTGGTTTGATAATTTTTTCTACTCTTTTTTGTACTTCATCAGGACTATCTTTTAAATCTTTGCTATGTTGAGTGCTACAAACCACATTTGATATTCTTACTGGGTCATTCACATTACTATATTCGACTGTTACTTGCGCTTTTCCATCTGGACCCATCCAGTCTTGTCCATTATGTCTCGCAGTAGAAAGTGCTTTAGTAATCTTGTGGCTGTAGTAAATGGCACTCGGCATTAATGAATCGTTTTCATTGCATGCATAGCCAAACATCATTCCTTGATCACCTGCACCAAAGTCATCAGTGCCTCTTGCAATATCAGCACTTTGAGTGTGAATTAAGTTTTTAAAAGACAGTGTATTCCAATGAAAGTTTTTTTGTTCATAACCAATGTTTCTAATGGTTTGTCTAACTAATTTTTCAATTGAATCAGTATTGTTCATTAAGTTTGTTTTAACTTCTCCAGCAATGGTTACCATATTTGACGAAACCATTGTTTCAATAGCCGCTCTATGACTTTCATTCTGATTTATTAGATAATTTGCAATTTTATCTGAAATTAGGTCAGCAACTTTATCTGGGTGGCCTTCTGTTACTGATTCAGATGTAAAAAAATAGTTTTTCATTAATCTTTTTTTATCCAATCATGTTTTGTGTAATCAACGGTAATTTCATCACCGAGATTTATATTTTTTATTGTTAATAGCTTTATAAAATGTCCATCATATACAGCTTCGCAGTTTGGGGTTACTGAATGATTAAAAAATCCACCTAATGGCGTTCTAATATATCCATGTGAAAATCTTTTATCTTTAACATGAGTGATTCCAAGCTCTGTTTTCGAAGTAATTTTTGTGCAAGCAAAAAGACCTAATCCATGAATTGAAGATTCTCTTATAGTTAGAGAAGAGGGCAATGGCTCAAAAGTCTTGAATTTTTCAAAGTTTGACACGTGAAATAATATAATTAATTAAAGTCATAATAAATGTTTTTTTTGTAATGTAATTAGAATATATTCGTCTCGATATGAAGACAGCAGAGAAATATCTTATTCTATGAGCCTAATTAATCAAATAATCTTATTACAGGATGTAGATAATAAATTATTTGAAATCAATAAATTGCTAGGCGATTTACCCACGAAAGTCCAAGAATTAACTGAAGAGGAAGATTCAGTGAAAATATCATTAGAGAATAAAGAAAACGATCTCAAAGATACAATAGTGCTTATCAGTACTAATGAAACGCTTGTACAAACCACTTCTGATAAAATTAATTCTTTAAAAGATAAGTTAATTGACGGATCAATATCTACAAATAAAGAATATGACGCCATGATGGAAACTATAGATTTTGAAAAAAATCTTTTAGATGAAAAGGAATTTGAGTTAATTGAATTAATGACTAATAAAGAAAATTTATCAAAAGAAATTGATGAAGATAAAGCTTCACTAGATGGAATCATCACAGAATTAAAGTCAAAAAAAGATGATCTGAATGTCAAAATGGAAGAAGTATCAGAAGAAAATAATGCATTAAAAATTGAGAGAGATAATATTGCAAAAGATATTTCGGAAGATATTATGGAAACATATATGCA
>Ga0181604_10001474_pt1 | contig 20877 bp, 20 predicted proteins | sample 041ome_12_FD_148663 | JGI IMG/M metagenome (GOLD analysis project Ga0181604, IMG submission 148663) | Coastal salt marsh microbial communities from the Groves Creek Marsh, Skidaway Island, Georgia - 041410US metaG (spades assembly) | ecosystem: Environmental > Aquatic > Marine > Intertidal zone...
CAGCTCACGCATGCGCTGCAACATATTACCAATTTCAACCATGGCACCATCTGCGACGCTGATCATACTAATCGCGTCATTGGCATTTTTCATGCCGGCGGCCAGGCCGCGGATTTGTGATGTCATCCGGGATGAAATCGCCAGCCCTGCTGCATCGTCCTTGGCGCCATTGATCCGCTTGCCGGTAGAGAGGCGCTCCATCGCGGTGTTCATTGAACGCTCATTTTTACTCAATGCATCTTGAGCAATTGACGCGCCAATATTGGTGTTTACTGATGCCATAGTGAGCTCCCGTTAAGACAACCGCCTATCAGTAGATGTAAATTTCAGTATTAGTAAGTATCGACAGATTTACCTAGAACTTTAGAGTCCAAATTGTCGCCACGGAGCTACACCAGCTTCGTATGAATATTTATAGCTTTGGAATTCACGACAAAATAGGCAAAAAAAAGCGCCCTCGCGGGCGCTTTCTGCTCGGAGCCACTGTCTGCTTTATTGCAGCAGTGAGAGAACTGTTTGAGGTAGCTGATTAGCCTGAGCCAACATCGCCGTACCCGCCTGCTGGATAATCTGAGTACGCGCCAGTTCAGAGGTTTCCGTCGCGTAATCGGTATCCAGGATACGACTTCGTGATGCCTCTGCGTTGACTTTCACACTCGACAAGTTATCGATGGCATACGTCAGCTGATTGATCGCTCCGCCAAATGTTGCGCGTTGAGAGTTGACTGAGCTGATCGCAGAGTCAATTGCCACTACTGCGGTCGATGCGGTTGTGATAGCCGATGCCGTCGTCTGTGCCGAGATGAAACCTCCCGTTGCAGCGCCCGCGCTCAGTGCTGTAAACGCGGCGTTACCGGAAGCTGAGATGTCGCCGAAGTCGACGGCAATAGTCTGCCCCCCATTCGCACCTACCTGAAACTTGACGCTAGAATCGCCGGCGGCGGCGGCATCACCATGCAAAATCACTTTTCCGTTAAATTCAGTTGCATCAGCAATACGCTCAATCTCACTTTGCAGATTCGCATACTCGGTATTGAGGTAGTCGCGATCTGACTCAGTCGTGGTGCCGTTGGCCGACTGCAACGCCAACTCACGCATTCGCTGCAGCATGTTGGAGACTTCGATCAAGGCACCATCCGCCGTCTGAATCATGCTAATAGCATCATTTGCGTTGCGCACGCCCACTTCTAACCCTCGGATTTGCGAGGTCATTCTTGATGAAATGGCCAAACCTGCAGCATCATCTTTGGCGCCATTGATACGCTGACCGGTCGATAAGCGCTCCATGGCTGTGTTCATTTGCCTATCGTTGCGAACCAGTGCGTTTTGCGCAACGGTGGCGTTCACATTGGTATTTACAACAGCCATGTTGGCCTCCTGTCGTCTAACTTATTTACCTTGCTATTGCCCCGCCATTACTTACACGGCGACCCATAATGAAAGTATCGGCAGGCTTGAGCATTACTTTAATTTTTTTTAAGAAACTCGGACGTGCGGTATGCGCGGACCTACCGCATGAAATCGGTGACTGATAACATCATCTTTGAGATATAAAGAGACTCCTCACCGATGTGCGGTATTGCAGGCATCATTACTTTTTTAACGGCGGGGGCAGCGGCCAACGAATCGTCGAATACGGCCACTAAAGCGGCCGTACAGCAAATGTGCCAGCTTCAAGCGCATCGCGGACCCGACATGGAGGGAGTGTGGCAGAGTAGCGACGGTGCCTGCACATTTGGCCACCGACGCCTTAGCATCATCGACCTTTCTGACGCGGGTCAGCAACCCATGGCAAGCCATGACGGGCGCTATCACATTACATTTAATGGTGAAATTTATAATTACAAGACCCTGAGACAGGAAATTGAACAGCAGGGCGTTCAGTTTCGCACCCAAACCGACACAGAAGTCCTGCTAGAGGGCTTTGCGCTCCATGGCCTGAAGATCTTAGAGCGTCTCGATGGCATGTTTGCCGCTGCAATTTTTGATTCGCAGACCGGTGAGACGACCCTGTTCAGGGACCGTGTGGGCGAGAAACCCCTTTATTTCCTGCAGTCTAGCCAGCGACTGATATTTGCCTCAGAACTTCATGCCATAGCGGCGGTCACCGACAGCCAACTCGATATTAGCCCTCTGGGGCTCGGCCTCTATCTCACGCTAAGATACGTGCCGCCGCCGCATACGCTAATTCAGGGCATCAATAAGCTCGAACCCGGTCAGGCGATGGTTTTCGATGCTGCCGGAACCTCCATATTGCGGCGATATTTCTCTTTGGAGCTGGAACCCATCCATACTTACAGTCAGGACGATTTTGAAGCTAAGTCCGAGGCGCTAGAGAGATTACTCATCACGTCGATCTCAAAACGACTTGAAAGCGATGTGCCACTCGGTTTATTCCTGTCGTCAGGCATTGATTCTTCGTTGGTCTGCGCACTGACAAGGCACAAATTGGGCGTAACACCAAAAACCTTCAGCATTGGTTTTGAGGGAGACGACAGTAGCGAACATTTCATTGCCGAACAGATTGCACACCACTTGGGAACGGAGCATCAGACTTTCATGCTGTCACCCAATGAATTGCAGCGACTGGGCAGCGACATTGGCGCTATGATGGATGAGCCAAATGGTGATCGATCGTGCTTACCGACGCTGCTTTTGTCCCGAGAAGTCAGGCAGCACGTCACGGTGGCGTTATCTGGTGACGGAGCAGACGAGTTGTTTGGTGGCTACGGCCGTTACAGTTTGCCAATTGGCCCCAACCCCGCGCATACCCATCCAGAGTCAGCTCTGAGAGACTACTTCAACAAAGCTTTACCCGTATTTGGCATTGATCGTGTTGACGCGCTGTGTGACGGCGTCGCTGACGTATCGGGGGAACTCTTGAGTCAGTTTCGAGGCGTTTTTATTCACACTGAAAGGGCGGCACTGCATTTTTGGCGGATGCTGGATTTCTATAGCTACTTGCCAGGGGCCGTGTTAGCCAAAGTTGACAGAATGAGTATGCGCCATGGACTTGAAGTACGAACCCCATTTTTAGAACCGCAGGTGATGACTATGGCTGCAACAATGCCTCAAGCCTACCTGGAACAAGGAGATGAAAGGAAAATCATCCTAAGGCAAATTCTGTCTCAGTATTTGCCGAGAAACATTACCTCGCTACCTAAACGCGGCTTTGGTATGCCGCAGAGTGTATTTATGAATAACGCCGAAATGATCCAGCAAATGCTTGGTGAGGCGATAGAGAGCTTGAGAGAGACTCGCTTTTTTTCAGAACACGCAGGACTTCTGCAGAGTATTGGGCAAGTGGCCCTGGGTAATATCAATTCGGCATGGGCGATGATTGTTTTAGGACAATGGGTTCGATCGTTCCCTAAAAAACTCTGAAGCTGGATAACTATGAAATCGCCTGAATTAATCGATTACTGCCGACAGTTTGTGAATCCAGATGCAAAGCTGGCTCTTGACGCCATGCCAATGCAGTACGTAGAGATTTTCGACTCTCACTTCTCTGATCTAAATAACGACCACAAACTCAACATTTTTACTTTTCATTCCAGTGTGCCAGAGTCGGCATCGAAGATTTCGTTACCCGACGTAGCAGTAGATCATGGCTCGATCGATTATGACGTGATCGTTGAGGAGATGATTCGCTCTGCGCTTGCGTTTCAGCCTGATGCGCACGTTTTTTTCGTAACGGATATGCTCACAATGCCAACACTTGAGCATCCCAGAGTCAGTGTGATCAGGCTCCCCCTGGAACGTGATTTCCCCATGTACGAACGTGTCCAGGCAATGTGGGCGTACGCCCATTCTTCGCTGTACCAGAAGCCTACGGCATTTTTGGATAGTGACGCCTTCATTAACAAGGATATCAGTTGGGTCTTTCATAAGGATATGGATCTTGCTGTGACCTATCGCGGTGGTGGCTTGATGCCAATTAATGAAGGGGTGTTCTTTGCTAACGTCAGAGATATCGGGGCCGTCGCAAGCTTTTTTGACCATTACCTATTGATTTACCGAGGTTTACTAGGCGACCCGGTCGTGAGAAAAATGTATGGGGACGTGCGTCGCTGGCGAGGCGGGCAACTTAGCCTCAATGCCATCGCTTGCCCGTTAGGACTACCCAGCTCAATGGATAAGGCGTTCTTCCTGAACGCGCAGATTGACTACCATCCTTGCAGCGAACTGAATTTTTCCTTCGACTATGACCTCAAGGAGCTTTCAAAAGCCGAGTTGATCGCAAAATCAATTATTCATTTAAAAGGTGGCAGGAAGATTTTGCTAGATCACCTATGTGAACTCCAAAATAAGTGCGATGTCGCCAGACTAAATATTAAACTTTCGGCTTGAAAACAGGGATTTAGTCATTTTTTCAAACTACTCAACATCTCTTCCATCGAGATAGCTGTGTTACCAAGCCGACCCACCTGAACTGCTGCCGCAATGGACCCCAAGCACGCTGCCTCCCAGATGGTGGCTCCGCAAGCCAAGGCCATTCCCGATACGGTTAACATTGAATCGCCGGCCCCAGCGACATCTTTAGGATCTGTGTTCAAAGCATCAATTTGATCAGGAGCCCAAATTTTATCCGTCTCGCCGGATGGACACACCAGCGCTCCTTCCTGCCCCAGCTTTAAAATAACGTGGCGCGCATTAGCCAATGACCGCAACGACTCCCCCAATACATTCAGTCCATCACCAGTATTCCTGACGCTGAGTCGCGCCTCTCGCTCCGTTGGAGTCAGCAGGTCCATGCCTTTAAAGCGAGCCACGTCGCCAAACTGCGATGAAGACTGGCTATCTGCGCACATTGTTACGTTGGTCGATTGTAAAATACTGAATAGCTCTTCAAATACCTCTTGGAGCAATACGCCATAGTTGAAGTCTGAAAAAATCACTAAATCAACTTTGCCTTTTTGCTTCTGCACCGCACTAAGTATTTGCTCGCTGATTTCAGGCACTGTTGCCGTCTGGTTGAGGCGACTCACCCTCAGCAGTGTTTTACCCTGACATCGGTAACGAGTCTTCAGCGTCGTTGGTCGCGTAGCGTCCTCAAAAAGCTCCGCCCGCACGTTGCAATGCTCCAAAGAGGTCCGTGCAAAATCTGCCTCCGCGTCCGCACCCACTACTGAGAGCAACACTGACTTACCGCTTAGCCCTGAGGCATGCGCAGCGACAATACCTGCACCGCCAATGAAGCGTTTGCTATCTACAGGCCTTACCACCAGAGTGGGATCCTCTTGAGACATTCCCAGAGGTTCACACGAAATATATTCATCAACGATGAGATCGCCAATGACCAGGACACTGAGTTTTTCAAATTTGAGTAGCAGGTCCTCAAGCCTTGCAGTGGAAATGCCATGTCGCGCCATAAAGGCCAACGGGGGGCTCCAATTTCGAGTGCTAACGGCAGAAAACTCTCGACTCACTAGGTCTCGGGAGGTAAACGATACCTCTCCTGAGCAAAATATTAGCTTGCCGCCATATGATTTAACCGCACTACGCTCTTCGTTATAACGGTATTGGTGCTCTTTGCCCTTAACCACTATCTGCGGCCGAAGCTCCAATATGGTATCTACAACGGCGCCATCTAGAAGAAACGCCTCATCAACGTAAGAGCAACTCCGGACACCTTCGAGACGCAAGTCTTCAGGCACTAACACCTCATGGGAACTTGAATTATCAGGCTCTACTCCGACAACGAGCCTGTCCCCGCTCTCGCGCGCGAATTTAAGGAGTCGGACGTGGCCGGGATGCAGAACATTAAATCGCCCAGATACGAAGACCGTATTCATAGAGTTATCAGGTTCTAAAGAATTAGCTTTCGCTGTCACAACGGTGAGTCCACTCCGGTCATAATTCGGGTCGACTGCGCGATCACATATTAACGGGAATCAGATATACCGCGCGACGAAGCACCAAAGATGCCTAGAATGATAACAGTGCAGCAGCAAAAGAGTCTGCATCATTTGACAATGACAAACGGGCATTACCGTAATTGCGGCGCTCTTTCTTCATGCCACCCAAATAGACAGCGGTTAGGAGGTGCATTCAGCTCTGCAGCCGACGCATAGAGCAAGGAGATAGTGCGCCATTGGTAAAAAGCCCGTATGCACCACCTCATCATTCATAGAGAACATGAAGACTTGCTCAAAGTGTCGCGCCATGAGCTCACGCAGTAATTCACCGCTTTTGCAGTTAACGTGCCCGATCTTGCTCTGTGGCGAGGCGTGAACCTGAGACTCTGAGGAGGGCGCACCGACTATGAAAACTCCGTTTGGAATCAACGAACGCTTAATATTATCAAGGAACATATCCTCATCCGCGGCCGGAATGTGCTCCAGCACATCAAGAGCAAAAGCGGACTCAAATGCGCCATCTCCGTATGGACCCTTGAGAATATCGTGGGTTCGAAACTCCATAGGCCAATTCGGATTGTATCGTTCCCGAATATCATCAATGAAGACTTGATCTATATCGACAGCAGAGACCTCATCCACAGTTTGCTGTACCAGCCGCGTGCCAAATGCATCTGCACAGCCTATTTCTAAAACATTTCTCTTACCGGATAACATCTTGGCAACAAACTTGTATCTTGCGAGCGTAAAGAGGGTGCGCTTCGGATCATTATTCCATGACTCATTCGCCATTAGCCCAAATTTACTTATTCCGTGGCGATGCTCTGTTGTTAACAGAACGGAGTATTGCGGCTCTACCGTTGCCTGCCTATCTGAGTCAGTCATTATTTCTTTACGCCAGCCGACTCCTTCCGATTTTTCATCATGGAAGTATCGCCAATCCCGAAAAATTCAGCCTCGCCAATCCCATTTCTCACCTTTCCAGTCAGCTCAGTAAAAGCCACGTGCGCCTGCACTATCGTCTGTTCGATTGTTGAGTATTTGTAGGTACCCAGCCGACCAATGCTCAAAACCTTTTCCGGCAGGTCATCCATATACTGGCCCACCAAACGCATATTTTCTTTCGTCAAGTACGGATAAAGCTTGTTGCTCCTTGAGGGCTTTTCCAAAACAAAAAGACTGTCCTCAGAATCATAATAAGTTATTTTTTTAAATTCTGTGATCCGAGTATGCCTCTCCTTGCCTGCATAATGGCAGAACCTAACATCGCCGGGAAACGCCTGTTTTACCGGAAGGATGAATACCTCAAAGTCTCTTCCCGCATAAGGAAGTTCACCGTGCTTATAGGAAAGTAGCTCATCAATAGGAATAGTGCTTACAATTAGATCTCCTCTCATTGTTTTTCCGTCAGAGAATTTCAACGCTGCATCCTCTAAGTCAATTGAAGCAATCTCCGAATTCAGATGCACATTCACGTCTTTTACCATAGCATCAAAATATTGATTGTATCCATCCAATGGAACTGGATAACCAATATAAGAGCCCTTGTATGCGTTTTTTGCACCCGTCTCGATAGGTTTATCTTTAGCGGACCACTTAAAAATATCAAATATTTTATTGGAATCAATCATCCACATCTTTTTGGAATATTGATTAACAAACATATTGTAAAGCGTCTCACCAACTCGGTTAATCCAATACTCCTCGAAATCATTGGGCTCTGAGCTATTATCCGCAAGCTTTAGTTCCTCTTTTATTTTTTTCGCCCGACTCATTTTCGGAATGTCATCTTCGTGTATGGGGTAAGAAAAAAATCGGCCTTCGTCTTCCACATAGGTTTGTAGCTCGAAAGGAAATCTGCGGAGTGGCACAATTGAATTAAGATAACTGTAAACTGCATCACTGTAACCATAATACACTCTAGGCCCGTAGGTGAAAGGATGGCCACCATAGAAAAAGGTGCGACACCCGCCACCTAGATGCGGCTCCTTTTCTATGAGATCCACAACCCATCCATCAGCTGCCAGCAAGTTTGCGATTGTTGTCCCAGCGAACCCTCCACCTAGCACGAGCGCTTTCATGGTCTACTCCTTCACTTTGTAAATCGCAGCATTATTGGTGTATTACTGATTGGCATTCACGGTGCCCCCGACTTGTAACATCCTCGGCAGATTCTTGGAATTTTGCCGTCTATATGATCCTGTCGAAAAGATGCGTACTCGTCGCCTAACCAAATCTCAGATGCCTCTTGATTTTCGGTCTTTTCCTCAAAGTGGAAGGCACTGGGATCTGCAACCATGCAGCAAGGAACTACTTTAGAGTCAGAAGTTATCACCGCTCGCTCAAAAGGCCAGGGACAAAGAGTGTCTGTGGTTGTACTATCGAACTTCGCGTTCACATTCCAGAATGCGAGGTTTATATCGAGAGAATTAGACAATTTCACAAGAGATTCCATTCGCTCGACAGTCATGAGATCGTCTACGGTGACAAGTCTATTTCTCTCAAGTAGATCCGCGTCCCCCCACCCATGAAGATTCAGGGAGAAAACCACATTCTTGAAGTTGAGTTCCCTAGCAAGATTGAGGTGACTCTCTAAGAAATCAAAATTATCTTTTTGAACGAGAGTCCACATTTTAGTACGCTTCTTTCCAACGGAATCCCCGTAGTCGTTTAGCATCTTGATGTTTTTTTTCACGGTCTCAAAGTGAGACCCAATACGGATGGCCTCAAAAACCTCTTTGCTATGCCCGTCCACCGAAATGTCGATTTCACAAACATCACTATCGACAAGCTTTTTAAAATTTGATTTCAGATGCAATAACGACCCATTCGTAGTAATCCTTACCCAGATCCTGCGCGCTCTCGCATATTTGATCATTTCGAAGAAATCGTCGCCCTGCAGCAGCGGCTCACCAAGACCATTTAATTTGATCTCCACCAAACCATATTGGTCATCGATTAACTTCTCGAAGGATTTGAGCGTCATATCATGAGCCCGCTGCCGCTTTGGCCAAGAACTCACCACACACATTGAACACGCAAAGTTACATCTGGATACGTTTTCAATATCTAGCTTGACTGGCAAATAGGTCACTTCAGCCACTCGGCGAGATTTTTTTTTGTATTCGAGATAATTTTCCTGCTTCCTCGAATCTTGATGCAAGCAAGCTTTCAATTCAGCCTCATAAAAATCCATTCCGGCTGACGGCGTAGGCCGAGGCAACGTTAATAAATATTCTGCTATCGACATTACTTTACTCTAACCCCGTTAAAGAATAAGCATTATTAATAAATTGCACCCGCCAAATAATTTTTAGCATTCTCGATAAGTTTTATCCGATCAAGTTTAGATCGCTCTGTCCAGTCGATGACCTGCAGCTTGGGCCGCGCCCAAGAGAATTGGGTTCCAATACTCGGGCCCTTGCGGGCAAGGAAGTCTTTAGATGATGTAACTTCGGCGTCATCCCATTTACCAAAAATAAGGAAATCCACTCCGCTGAAGAATAGCAACGTGTACATCCCGCAGGCCCACGAAATATTCTTATTGGCCAACTCGTACGTAGCGAGTCGCAATTCTAAATTGGATCCCGCTTCCTCAATACAGTCCCAGTCATATTTTCTGAAACGCCCTTCTGTAAATATGTCGTCATGATCTGGTATCACCTCAGGCCTCAACCCAAGCCCACATATTTCATGGTAAAGCTCATACCAGTCGTCGAGATTAATATTCCTATCAGGCTTTTGAATCGCAGTCCTGAGTGTTAGGCAGACGTCAAAATCTCCATATTTACCTGCAATCCATTTTCTAGCGACGTCCGTGGATCTGAAAATAAACGGCTTTCTATTACCATCAAAAAGTGGAATCAAATGGACAAAGTTTGTCGGAATCAGAGATGTTTGCGATGATAAGTCCAGTCTATCGGGATGATAATCTTTTGGATACCTGGGTGTATGTAGTGCTACGTCTCCATCTCTTACGATATATATATTGTTCAAACATTTAGTGATCGACAGCAGAGTCATTATGACGTTCTGAAATTTCCACTCGTCATATCCATCTTTATAAGATGCTTCTATTTTGTTAGACCGACGGAAGTAAGGTCGGATCAGGTATACGTCGATAGTGTCGTAGCCATTTTTTTTTGCATGTCCGTACCCAATGGCAAGAAATACCGCAAAATCGAACGTTAATGGTGCTACTCGAAAATCGTAATATATGGGAAAGGCTTTCATGTTGAAATCTAAAGTGTCCGCAATTGGCTACCTAGCCTGAGCTCATTGTTTATAAAATTTAGGACTTTACTCGTCGGTTCTGCAGCCAGGCCTAGCGCCCGGGTCGTGCGGTTCATTGCTAGCATTGACGAAAAAGATTTGCTGGTCTGTTGTGGGGACGCTAGGCATCCACTTATTCTGTCCGGATTGACTTGCAGGCCGCTACAAAGCTGAGAAAAAAATTCGAAGTAGCTGAGCTCGCATTTTCCTGACAAGTGGACAACGCCGATTGTGCCGGACGACAAAATTTGCGTTATTGCTTTGCATACAAAGTCAGGAGAGATTGGGCAAACCTTCACATTTTTGAACGCGGGCACTGGTGGAGCTGTCAAATCTAGAATTTTTTTCACAATCGGGGTTTTACTCGAAATGCACTTGGTCATTCTCAGCACCGACGTAAGTGATTTCATTTTAGGGTCCAACTCAATCAATTGCTCACAGGCGAGCTTTTGTGCGCCGTAAATTGTTGCCGGATCCGTAGTGGAAAATTCAGAGGGGGCTTCATGCTTCCCGCTGAACACGGCGCTGGAAGATAAGAATATTGTAAAAATATCGTTTGCAGTAAGTTCACGAACCAATACCGAGATTGCATCAACATTCACCGCAGCGCTCTCTCCCGGAGCATCTTCACATTCTTTGACTCCTGTTATTCCAGCACAGATCACACAAGCATCAATGCACTTCAAAGGCAGTGTGCTTAGCGAGGTCACGCCAAGAGAGAATGCCAAATCCCCACAATCTCCCCGCTTGCTAGTACCCAAGACAAGGTATCCGAGTCGTTTAAGGTGGCTGTAGATATATGAGCCCAAGAAACCCTCATGGCCAATAATCAATACCCTACTCTTAGCGGGTAGATGTGTCTTTATAAGACGCAAAACGGCGACGATTTAACAAATTTCATATGAGCCACATACACGATTCAAAAAGGCCCCGAAAACCAATCTCCAGGAACATCAGGCATCTGATCATAGCAGTCTGTCTCCTTTTGATTGATAACAGGGCTTCCGAACATTTCGGCGACTCTCTCTACAATGTGCTGGCTTCTTACATAGAAGCCTCTAGTTAGAGCGATGCTAGTAGGCTCTGAAACATCTGGCATGGCCAGGCGACTAGGCGGTTTCTTGAGCTGGCCGAACAGCGCCATGCTGACTCTGGCAACCATCTCACCAGCTATAGAGCCGGTTGTAAACGCTGTATCTAATGCGAGAAACATACCTGTTCGCGCTACCGAGGAGAGGATGGTGTCCCAGTCCAACGGGCGAATTGTCCGCAAATCTAAAATTTCTACTTCAATTCCATACTGTTGGGAGAGAACTTCTGCCGCCTCCAAGGCTTCAACAGTTAGGTAAGATGAGCTGGTAATCGTTATATCGGTCCCAGAACGCAGAACATTCGCGGTACCAATCGGTACCCGAAAATCTCCATCGGGAACCTCACCAAGGCCTCCATAAAGCCATCGGTGTTCAATAAAGACAACTGGATTCGGATCGAAGATTGAGGACAACAAAAGGCCTTTCGCGTCTCTCGGCGTAGTCGGCATAACGACCTTCAATCCCGGAATGTGTGCAAACCATGAGTGCAGGTTCTGTGAGTGTGTGGGGCCTTGCCCCCAGCCTCGGCCAACAATCAGGCGAATTGTTACTGGTACACTTTGTTGAGAGCCAAACATGTAATGCCATTTCGCGGCTGCATTTACCAATTGGTCCAGAGCGAGCAGAAAAAAATCCAAACGCTGATGTGTCATCACTGGCTTTAAACCGCCCAGCGCAGCACCCGTCGCAACTCCTGTCATGGCATTTTCAGATGTCGGCGTATCAAATACCCGTCTGTCGCCATAGCGCTCTTGGAGTCCAGTAGTCGTGCCAAAAACTGCCTTGGGGTCGTCCACTCCCAAGCCATAACAAATAACAGTTTCGTCCTGTGCCATCGCCTCGACAAGCGCCTCGTTGATAGCTGACGAAAAGGTTTTTAAGTCCGGCGGGCTCAAGCGTACTCCCCTAAGAATGCTTCATCAGCACTTGGAAATGACGATATCTCTGCAAAGTGAAATGCGGCGTCAACCTCGTCCCTAATCTCTCGAAGCATTGCTGACTCCAATTCTTCTAGATCGGGCACAACGGTAGCGAGCTGGCGGCGCAATAGTGAGATAGGGTCGCGTTGCTTTGCGTGCTCTACCTCCTTGGCAGGTCGATACGCCAAATCATCGTCGTAATTTGGCCCGCAATGTTCCCGCCACCGATACACGGAGTACTCCACTAGCCATGGCCCACCTCCAGCCCGAATATCCGCCAGCGCATGCGCACAGCCCCCATAAACCGCTAGAGCATCGTTTCCATCACCCTGAACAGTTTTCAACCCCATGCTTTTTGCGACGCCTGCGATAGATCGATCCGCGGGCTGACGAGCTCGAATAGGGCTGTAAACACTGTAGAGGTTATTCTCACAGACAAATAGAACCGGCAGTCTTCGCACCGCAGCAAAATTTAATGACTCGTAATAGACTCCCTCCTCAGTAGCTCCATCACCAAAAAAAACACAACTGACTTGATCAGTACGTTTGTATTGAGCGGAAAGCGCGAGTCCCACACCTATAGGAATACTATTGCCCACAATGGCCGATGTCCCCATGAAGCCCACCTGCAAATCGACAAGGTGCATCGAGCCACCTTTGCCTCTTGAGCAGCCACTAGCTTTGCCGTAAATCTCCGCGATCATTGCATTGAGATTGCCACCCTTGGCAAGGTAGTGCGCGTGGCCACGATGAGTACTTACGGCAAAGTCGGAAGACAACAGACATTCAGCCAGCGCAGCGGGAACTGCCTCTTGCCCCGTGGACAGGTGGGTTGGGCAGCGCATCTTTCCCTCGGGATACCTCTCCGCTATTTCTTCCTCCACAGCACGGACCCTATGCATATGTCTCAACAGTCTCAAACCTAACTCAGCTTTGTCGCGAGAATTCATGGAGTAAACCAGTAGTAATCGCCGGTGTAGCCGGCATCACGAAACAACAAGATCCAATCTTCGACAGAAAGGATGGTGCGCGCAGTAAGATTCCAATCCATCATCCTTTTCATCTCTGCATCATTACGAAACGCATCCACGGTAATGAAGGAGTGGCCGCGAGCCACCCTCTCAACCTCAGCGAGCGCTCGAATACAGCCTTGTCGATCGAGGTTGTGTAACGTATTAATCGAGATCACGACATCAAAACTCTTGGAAGCGAATGGCAACTGCTGGGCGTCGGCCAATCCGACCTTGTCGCGAACAGTTTCTTTGGCGTGAGAAATAGCATAGTCCGAAATGTCCACCCCTTGCACTGAGATGCCGGGAACCAGTTCCTGCAGGTCATGTAGCAAAAAGCCTTTCGCGCACCCCACATCTAAAAGGGACGACCCCGCACCTAACGCCCAATAGTCAACCAGAGTAGGTACTACGGGCTGCCAAAACCGCGGATGATATGAAAAGCCGCCGTAACCGTGCCTGCGGTCGCCATCAAAAAACTCCCGCCCAAACTGGCGAGCTATGGCCCTATCGTTATCGGTTTTTGCAAAGGCCCGCTCAGCAATCTGCCTATTGGACTTCGGGTAATCTACGAGGAGATCAATCTCTATACCCAAACTAACGTAGCCTCGCACCTGTGGTTTCCGGCCAATGCATTAGGCCAAGTTCATTTTAGGGTTTGTGTAAATAATCCATGGGCTGCCGTTTAAGCTCATTCAATTCTCGGCGCACCCAGTCGATAACGCCTACTATACCCTCGGTCAAACTGGTCTGCTCAGCCCAACCAAGTTGCCGAATCTTGTCGCTTTTCAACCAATAAGCTTCATCTTTACCTGCGCGTTCCGGTGAACTTTCCACTGCATCCTCAAATAAGACACCCAACATCCCGCACAGTATTTCTACCAGCTCTCGGATGGTCAAAACTGTATCTGTCGAAATGTGATAGGTCTCACCAACGGGCGCCTCACTCGCAATCATCCAGGTCGCCTCACAGACATCGGTAATATGAATAAATGATCTGCTGGAAGTGCCGCCACCGTGCAACTGCAACGTTTTACCTGTTAAGAGATAGAAAATCGTGCGGGGGATAATTCGATAGAGAGATTGCCCTGCTCCATAGACATTGGCAGCGCGTGTGAATACGACCGGTAAATCAAACGTTTCTTGATAAATTCTCATTAACATGTCACCGGCGGCGCGTGAAACAGCATAGGGAGTAGAAGGATTGATAGTCGCCTCCTCAGCGACCCAGCCACTTGTGGAGCCATAGACCTCTGGGGTAGTAACGTGCACATACCGATCAAGAAAATCAAGATGTCTAAGTCGCTCAGCCATAACTGCCAGCGAAACGACATTAGTCGTCATCCAGTCAGCAGGATTATCCCAGCTCTCTGCGACCATACTTTGCGCAGCGAAGTTAAATATAAAGCCAGGCTTCTCTTCTTGAAGCATTGCGAACAGTCGGTCGAGATCGTGATTTAAATCAAGGCGCTCGAAACGTATGCGCGCAGCGTAAGACTTCCAAGTGTAAGGAAGAAATACACCATCGGGCTGCCTAGAGCGGCTAAGCGCTAAGACATCAAAACCTTTCTCCAGGAGGTACGCACAAAAGCTCGCCCCCGAAAAGGAGTTCGACCCAATAACGCAGACTTTCATGACCTTACACCGCGCCCAGATCTATCATGCAGCGACCAGCAGTTGCCCCACTTCTCATATCTGCAATCTGTTCATTGATAGACGCCAAAGGCCTGACATCGCTGATAAGCTCCTCAAAAGCGAGGCCTCGATCTGCTGCAAGGTTCATGTAGCGATGAATATCTCTGTGTGGCTCTGTGTCACCACCGTGAGTGCCTAAAATACACTTCCCGAAGTGCAATGGCAGGGTGTTTAGGGTTGTCTTTGCGGCTTGGTCGGGCACTCCGACAAGCAAAACCCGGCCCTCTACATCGACAATATCATAGCCACGTGAAATCACCTCTGGGCTGCCAGTATTATCGACGAAAACATCCGGTCCCCTTTCGATGAAAGAGTCACTGATTTTCGACCATGCGTCGACCTTGGCGCCATTAACAGTCTCAGTGGCACCACAGCGTCTCGCTAATTCAAGACGATCATCAAACAGGTCTACAGCGACAATTTTTCTTGCTCCCGAGAGGCGCGCTGCTTGAATAATATTGAGGCCTATCCCTCCAGCGCCGAATACGACAACGTCCTCGCCAAGTCGCAGCCCAGACTGGTTATCGATTAATCCAAAGCCCGTTGTAATGGCACAACCATAAAGTGCAGCTACCTTTAAGTCGGTATCTTTAGGTATGGGTGTGAGCCTATTTTCAGATATGACCGCGTGCCGATTAAACGTCGTTACCCACCCCGCGTTAAGTGCCTCTCCGCGCCAGCAATACCGTGGCGCACTAGATTCAATACCAACGGACGGCTTCCAGTGCGCCACTACTGTATCAGAGGGCTTTACATGGCGAACTCCCGGACCAACGGCAAGCACTCTGCCAGCCCCCTCATGCCCAAGTAGATGGGGCAACCACTTATCGGGTCCCTTGACCCCGTCAATCTCCCCCAGTTGGCTACCGCAGATTCCACTGAAAGCCAGCTCAACAAGAACCTGGCCTGCGTCCAGAAATTTCGGAAGCTCTATTTCATCAACAACGAGCGGCTTACCTTGCTCAACGATAATCGCTGCTCTCGTCGTCCGCGGAAACTTATCGCTACTTAATTTCATCGCGGTGCTCGTAAAGCCACTGCATTAACATATGGCCAATAATGAGCTGAAGATCTTCGCTAATCTGCATGTCATCAATACCTACATGTATCGGGATATCTGCCAAGTCTTTGGCCTTGCCACCAGAGTAGCCAAGCAAAGCAAAGCTTTTAACCCCACGCTCCTTGCAGCGTTCCAGCGCTCGCAAGATATTAGGAGAATTACCACTGCCACTCAGCGCCAGAGCGACGTCGCCAGGTTGAGCCAATACATCAAGTTGGCTGGCAAAGATATGTTCATAGCCTTGATCATTTGCAAGGCAGCTGATGACTGCGGTATTGGCGCTTAGCGCATGTACTCGTAAGCCGTGCCCGGTTATTTGAGAGACCCCATACAAAAAATCGTTGGCGAGGTGTATTGCATTTCCTGCCGATCCTCCGTTACCGAAGATAAAAAACTGGCGATCATCCCTCCAGCAGTCAATTAAGGCTGCTGCTAGCCGCTCAATTTTAGCTAACGGTGCACGCTGCGCGGCCGCGATTAGACGATTCACGTAGTCCGCCCCAAACTCAGCGAAGGGAAGTTTCTTCATGGGATCTCACCCGCAGAGAAGATCGTTTCCTGCATCCATTTGAGATTGTAGTGACGATCGTCATCTTCCAGAACGCCCTCGCGAAACGCTTTAACCATCTCGTCGATCGCGACGTCTACCGATTTTTTAGGCCGAAAGCCGGTGGCGAGAATTTTGTCGCTATTTACCCGATAAGAGCGTGGATCATTGGAGGGCTTGACTCTGATAGTTGCTCCAGTGACCCGCGCCACCATATCCGCAATCTCTGCGATGGAGAGATTTTCAAACCCCGCGTTGTAGATCCCCGCTATCTGCGGATTGCCAAGAAAAAACAGATATAGGTCCGTAATATCGTCTATGTGGATATTGGGGCGGACCTGATCGCCACCCAAGACTGTTATTTCACCTTTTACCAGTGCCTGCATCGTCAATAGATTTACAGCTACATCCAGCCTCATCCGCGGTGAGAGGCCACAAACCGTAGCGGGCCTTACTATCTGCACCGTCATCTCATTGCAATAACTGAGTAAAACTCGCTCTGCTACCATCTTGGTTTTATTGTACTCAGAGAGAGGTATGAGGCTGAGCTCCTCAGTGACATCTGGTTCACTCTTTAGTCCATACACGCTCCCTGATGAAGCATAAAGAAAGTGCGGAACGCCCGCTCGTGCTGCCTTATCGGCGAGCTGCATTGTGGCAAGACAACTCACCTCCCAAGTCGATTTAGGATCAAGGTCACCGCAGGGATCGTTGGCAATCGAAGACAAGTGAACTATCGCGTCAACACCGGATAAAGGTACGGAGTCAGTATCGCGTATATCCGCCTTGACAACAGCAAGCTTGGGATCCGGTTGAAGGTGATTACCAAACCACATGATATCTAGCGCAACAACGTCATGGCCTGCTCGTATCAACTTCGGGACCAGAACAGAACCCTTGTAACCGCAAGCACCTGTAACCAAGATTTTCATTTCAACGCTCTAACTTTAAAACGCCGGTCCGGCCCCAATAACTGAGATGACCAAGAGTAATCCTGTTGAGCCTGCGCGAGGGCTTCGGGAGTGCCGATATCTTTGTGATAAAGGATGTTTTTAAAGGTCGTTAATCGCTCAAAAAGAAGAGGTAAGATATCTTTACTAATATCAAAAATCTCTGGCCGCCCAGCCTCGTCGATAATTTCGAAGACTTGCGGGGCAAATATAAATACCGCCGCATTTGCCAATTTACCCGGCGGGTTAGCCACTTTTTCATACATTTCAACTACACGACCCAGAGCGTCCGTCTCAATGACGCCACAGGCCGAAGGTGCGTCAGTGTCAAAGGTCATCATAGTCCCGACACACCCCTCCGGGCGAGACGCATGTGCGGAAAAAAATGCAGGCCAATCGATAATCGAAAAATTGTCCGCGTGAGCAACCAGAAAGTCACTTTCTGCAAGTCTTGAGCGATGCTGAAGCAATGTTCCACCGGGCCCCAATAGGCGCTCTTCATGACTTAAATATAAGCAGGGGGGGCCTCTGTAGTTTGAGGCAAATTTCACCACCTCACCTGCGAGATAATGAGTGTTGACGATGACCTCATCGAACCGCCCGGAGTCTGCTAAGCGCTCCAGCCAATGCTGCAGCAGGGGTTTTTCGCCGATACTCACGAGGCACTTTGGCGTCGTCTCAGTGATAGGACGCAACCGCTCACCAAAACCTGCAGCCAATAAAATTGCTTTCATTTCGTCGCTGTCCCGGGGCATCCTCCACCTTTCATCGGAGGTGATGTAAAGCTGGGCCTTAGAATTTCGGGGATTAACGCTTCGTTAACTTTACGCATGTATCAACCGAATTAACTTTCTCGAAAATTTCAACGCCCGGGAGAATGGTTGCTTGCTTTTCAAACCAGTGGTAGTCCAGTAAATAATGATAATCTGGACCCAAACCGTCATAAAGGATATGTCGCGTATATTGCTTTGTATTTTTAACACTGAAGTTCAGATCAGAAGTGAACATGCTTAGATAAGTCGGAGATGTAAGCTGCAAGGCATGTGCCGTATCAGCAAGCACGTTGGCCACATCAAGCATTTCTTGTTCATCAAGATGTGAAAAATAGTGCGCTAATAAAGAGCGCTTTAAGAAAATCTTATTTTTAGCGTAAACCCATATGGCAAGAGAGCCCCCTGGTTTAACCACTCTCCAAAGGTCCTGTAAGGTAGCCGCAGGATCTTTGGTGTGGTGCAGCACCCCCCAACAGAAAACGAAATCGATACTTTCATCGACCAGAGGAATACCGTCACCACTCCCTCTAATCGGCACAAAGCTTGGTGTGGTAATCAAGCGTGCGGCTTCAGTGACTGCCTCTGATAAGTCCACACCAAAAACAAGCTCCGCTGAGCCGAGGCAAATCTCTGACAAGCGCCCCAGACCGCATCCCACATCCAAGCATGTCTTTCCGCGAAGGGAGCTGGGATGAACGCCGAGGCGCATAAACTGATCAAGGTGTTTGAACCGGTCATGCCTGTAGTCGTCGTAGAGTTGTGTCCACTGGAAGCCGAAATCTTCTGCATAATTTTCAACATTTACATGATCATCGACTAAGTAGTAGAAATCTCGTTTCGGGCCGTTATCAGTTGGCCTGCACACGGGCTTTTGGCAGTCGACCCAACCTACCGGACGCAGTCGATCACCCAAGAGGAAATCGGCAAGATTCATTAGCCTTCCATTCCGAGTGAACCGTCAGGCATGGTGCATAAATTAGAGGTCAAAGTCACAGGGTCTTGAGCGACATTCAACGCTCTTAGAGATTCGATGAAATCGATCAACCTTCTGTGGGTAATGTCACGAATATGGCCAGCCCGCTCATCGAAATATGTGTGTGCTTGCAACGTCACACCTGAGACCGATGTGACTAGCTTTGAAGCTAAAATTGAGCCCTCATATTGTAAATCAGATAAAGGCAAGAACTCGGGTCCTTCGCTTGAGGATGAGGTTAAATTACGTGAGTCAGACGAACTCTTTTTGACTGAAACTGATACTGTACCCACGCCCTCGACATAGTAAGAGAAGCCCCCCTCGTCTGAGTCACTAAACCTTGCACTAACAATGCGCTCGTTAATCGGCAATTTCACGGTAAGCCTCTGAGCATCTCGGCTAAGGTGAAGCTCCGGCGTCGAAAACTCCGCGTGAACGATTGGGAAATACGCCGAAACATAACACTCTAAATGCGCACCGGGATCAAACTCACCCAACAGATAAAAAGGCCAAACGGGGAGCGGCAAGGCCGCAACCGCCGAAAGACAATACTTTACGGGGGTCGATCTGAGTTGCTCAGCATCCGCTACCCTATACCATTGGAGCGCGTTTCCCGCCTCCTCATTGCGGATGCCAGCCAAAACAAAGCTACGGGCTTCGCCTGACAGATTGTTTACTTCGGCCTCGGTTAACTCTGTGAACTCTGCCAGGTACCGCAGACTGCGACACAGCTCACCCTCGTGGACAGAGGAAATCATCTGCGCAGTGAGGATGTGCTGTAGAGACTGGAGATTCAACGCCGACACATCCCAATTCGCTCACATCATCCGGATAGGCAAACTTTGTTGCCTAGAGAGCTGCAAAACCTCGGGCGGCACGAGAAGAGCGAGTGGAGGTGACTCCCGACCGCTATCCGGCGCTTTTGCGTTTGGCCGGATGAGTATCAGATTGGGATGGATATCCCGGAGTTTTATCCCGTTGACTACTCCTTTTTCCAAGCCTTCAAAGTCATCTAACAAAAATACCGTTTTGTTGTGGATCATAGACTGCAGTAGATTCAAGTCTGCATCCTGCAATCGCCCGTCTAAAAAAAATAGATCGGCTTGCACACCTCTAGACACCAGATGCTCAAACATCTGCGTTGAAGTGGTCTTACCGAAGTACTCGATTTCTCCCGCAGAGGTTAAATGTCCCGGGTCCCATGCCTCAAAGGTTGCATCACAGGTATAGAGTTTTTCGATCACAGGTCTGGCGCCCAAGTACAGAGCCGCAGTAGATCTCCCGATATAAGTACCTACTTCTACGACCACTTTTGGAGAGAAATAACGTCCGAGTAACCACAGTAACTTGGTGGCTTCGGGTGACATAGACCCCGTTTCACCGGGGAAGTCTTTGGCAAGCACATTAGAAATGTTCAAGATGCTTTCAGCGTCAGATGCGGCCTCCTTAGCGCATGCTGCAGCCTGTAGCTGTGGCCAAAATGCGCCAGTGATCATTGACTCAGACAAATATAACTGCATTGCGTGCCACCTAAGTCTCTTGATCGATTCTCAAAAAAGGGCCAGCGAGCCCGTCATCCCAGCAGAAGGTTACTGACGAGTTGGTGATGAGCATCGTTAACCTTTTGCTCGTTGTTATTCCATACATACTTAGGAAAATGATGCCCATTTATCTGCACCGAATGCACCGAAGGCCCCATAATCTCCCCCCAGCTCTTAGTCACCCCAA
>Ga0181604_10001509_pt1 | contig 20665 bp, 8 predicted proteins | sample 041ome_12_FD_148663 | JGI IMG/M metagenome (GOLD analysis project Ga0181604, IMG submission 148663) | Coastal salt marsh microbial communities from the Groves Creek Marsh, Skidaway Island, Georgia - 041410US metaG (spades assembly) | ecosystem: Environmental > Aquatic > Marine > Intertidal zone...
ACTATTATTCCTCCTCCTCCTCCTCCAAACGGCAACAACAACGACAGCAGCGCAAAGCAGCGTGTGTGCGTGTTATATATTTGTATCTGATGTTTTTTTTTTAAATGAGATCCGAAATTTTAAGCGTTTCTTTGAAAATGAAAAATTTTGAAAAAAATTTGAAAAAAGGAGACCAAAAACGACAGAAAACGCAAGGGAGAAAGAGCGGAGGATGACGACCACCCCCGCGGAGGATGATCATCGTCGAGTCCTTTTGTGCCCACCAGGGGTAGTACTCCCGCAAAATACGACCACTACGACTCGCAACAACACCACCACCACCACGGCAACAGAAAAAGCCGTAGCGACGAGGACTGTCTTCGCGTTGGGGGACCCCGATGTGAGCGCCGCGAAGCGTGGGGTTACTTTGAATGATTCAAAGTGTCGCGTCCACACGTCGTGCCAAAGAGCGGATTGCGAATTCCGTCGCTTACCCTGGGAGTTGAGCGCGCAAGTGGAGGTGCAAAGACGATGCGCCTTGAATTTGAAGAGGAGGAACGAGAGGAGTTTACGGATTGGGAGTAATGGTCGTGGTAACGGTGCTTTTGTCGACGAGGATGATGATGTTGAGGAGGATTACCACATCACGCAAGAGCACTTGAACCAGTGCATAAAAGAGCAAAAAGAAAAAGAACACGCGATACAGGAGTCGTTTAAAAAAGACGTTCTGAACGCGATGCCGAAAGAGATTGGCGCCAAGGTGGATCCGAAAACCGGGAGGATTTTGGAGCGGATTGAAAGGGGGGTTCAAAGGGGGGCGCAACGCAGAGGCGACGCGCGAGCGCAACTGCACCAGTCGCGAAGGGCGAGGAAGATGGCGGCGCGGAAGCAGGTTTTGATGTTAGAGCAACAGAAAGTGCACATGATAAAGCAACAGCAACAACAGCAGCATCGGCAATTGAATACTATCAATAATAATAATAATAATAACAACAACAACATCAGCACGGATGGAGATTCGGGCAACGCGCAAGAGTCCGTGAACGAAGATTTGATGAATATGAGTTTTGAGGAGATTATGGACGACTCGGACGAGAGCGAGGACGATTGCATCGATAACGACGGAAGCGCGGATGGAGGGGCGAGAGCGTGTGAGAACTGCGACGCGACGAGAAGTACGAGATGGCACGAGCATGAAGTAGAGAATCGCGCGACGGACGCGCGAGGGAGGAAAACGAACGAAGTGATAGGGACGGTAATCACGTTGACGTGCGAGGACTGTCACGTGGAGACTTTGAAGAAAGCAACGCAAGAGTACGCGGCGAGGTCGAATTGCGCGAGGTGCGACGAAGAGAGCGAGCGCGGAGAGGAAGATAATACCGATGCTAAGACGCAAAATCCGAGGAATTATTACGAGGGCGCGAACGGAGACACGTTGTGCTTGAAATGTTACCGAGTGGATTATGAAAAGTACATTTTGAATTTACGCCAAGAACGAGAAAAGGTGAAAAAAGAGGAATCGAACAACAATAACAAGTCCAAGTTTCTCGCGAATCGCGCGGGCGTTCGATTAAAGAACGCCCCGAAATGGGCGAGAACATCTATTCTGCAGACGACGTACGGTATTGCCATTTTACCGCCCCCAGAAGGCGCGAAGGAGTACTCGAAAGATTGGTGCGCCTGTTGCGAACGTCCGAAAGATCCCGAGTCGCGATCGCAGTGGGGGATGAGTAAAACCGTCTACGGCGCGTCTTTATGTCACAACTGTTATCGCGTCGAGTTGGAAGGATTTAAAAAACACGGATGTGTGGTCTGCAGCAAGTCGTGGGAGACCAACTTGTATTTTCGATCGAAAATGAACGTTCACGATTTCTTGTGCAAAGATTGCTTCGTCGCGGAGAAGAGGAAAATGTTTCCAGAATTGTGCGTGGAGGAAAGAGATGATGACGCTACTACTACTACCACCACCACCGCCGCCGCCGCCACCACCACCATAATGAATCGTTCGTTTTTGACGCCAGCGCAACGAAATCACAACAAGAAAGGTCGCAAGTGCTGCATATGCGCGGCAGATCAAACGTCGTTGGCCGGGTGGTATTTCATGCGAAACGAGAAAAATGAAAGGGTTGACGGAAAGTACTCGTGCAATCGATGCTACGCAAACTTTTGTCGCCCGGGGAGACCGGAAAGATCAGTTCTCTCCGCGGATAAGATTCGTCAAGCGTTGACGACGTCAAACGGCGTGATTCGATACGACATGTCCGAAGCGAGAACGACGGTGGCAAATTATACATTCAGTACTTCTGGGCCGGCGCCGAGACCAAAAATTCGCCCCCCGAGAACTGCTATCGTCGCGCCGACGCCGAAGAATAAAGTCGTCAAGAAACAACACCAACAGTCGTCGCATCGTGCGCATTCGCAAAAGATTAAAACTGGGCCGATTGAAGCGGCTTTTCAATCGGACGACGACGCAGACGACGACGAAGATCTCATCAAGTGTGTCTCGTGTTTAAAAGGCAACAATCCGAAGAAACTCGTCCTTTGCGATGGATGCGATGCGGGACATCACACGTATTGCATAGGCTTAGCTCGCGTTCCGGCGGCATCGAGATGGTTTTGCCCCGCGTGTACGAAGAGAGAAGCGCAGAAAGAAAGCTTGACGTGCACGGAAGCGCATCCGTGCGTCGCTTGCGGCTGCGTGGATGAAACGATAGAAAACTACACGCCAGAGCCCATCAAGTCGATTGATTGCTTTTGTCGCTTGTGCTTCGAACGTTATCACGCGAATATTCGCAACGAAATCAGCGGCTCAAGATTATCTCTCGATGAACTTCTTAGTCGCGTGTTTGACAAACTTCCGAAAAAGACGAAATCGGAAGAAGCGAAAGCCATCGACAACGTCACCATCAGCGACAAAAAGAACAAGTGGAGCAGCGAACAAGAGTGGGAGAAGCGCGTCTCGGCAACTTCAGGACTCGACGCCGAAGCACAAACATTATCCACGTGTTGGCTACCACCGCCGGAGACAAAGGTGCGCGTGAGATTGCCGGTGGCAAGATTCACGCCAGTGGATGAGTCTGCGGTCGTGAAAAAGGTCATGCCAGCGGCGCAAGCAATGCCTCCACCGCCGCCGCGTCCTCGTCCACCACCATCGATAATTCCTCCTCCTCCTCCTCCTCCTCCTCCTCCTCCTCCTCTTCCTCCTTCTCTTGATACGAAGAAAGAAAACAATCGAAAATCGGCCCAACGGTCGCGGAACCGATTGAGAGCGCTAGCTGCTTTGAGAAATCTTAAGAAGAACAAAAACAAAACAGACGAGGAACTCATTTCGCAATTACCGAAAGATTTACAACCAAGACCTAAGGGTGCAGGATCCCATCGGTCTCCTTCTCTCCCAGCGAGCGTACAGAAACCGCCGGCGATAGTGGTGAAAAAGCCGACTCCTTCGCCGATTCCTTCGTACAACACTCAAATGGAAGTCATGTCAGCTCCTAACCATCCACACGCGCGACAATCCGTTTCGAGTATGCCATCGATTTCGCTCGTTGCGAACATGCCATCGGATACGCCGAAAGAAGAGCGCATTCGCGAAGCGCTGTATCGGTCAAACGGACGCAAGAAGTTCGTTAAAGAGATGTTGAAGAGACCAGAGCACAAATGCAAAACGGAATACGAACTCTTTGCGATGTTACCGGAAGACCTTCAATTTCGTCAGCCACCGCCCGGATTCTCTGGAATCGTCGTTCGACATAACACAGAAACCGACAAGAATACTAAAGTGCACTCGAGCACCAAGAAACGAAAGTCAGTCACGCCCACGCCGCCAACTTCGAAAGTACCGCAAGTCGAGCAACCGACTCGGAAGCGTCCTAAACTGCCAGCGGGGAGTACGGAAGTGGCGCACCGGGACGGTCGAACGTGCGTGACGTGCCGATCCAAGACGACGCCGTACGGCGACTGGTACCGTACGGAAAAAGGCAACGAGAATTGTAAAACGTACTTTTGCTCGCGATGCGCGAAAATCCCGGCAAATCGGTTGGCGCGGGGCGGCGTTTTGACGAAGAAAGATATTGAGAAGTTGGCCGATGCCGGTCAACAGCAGCCAAAGAAGGACGAACTACTCAAGAAGAAAGGGAACGGCTTTGGCGTTGGCGTTGGCATACTGAAGAAAATATGGACGACAAAGAAATGAAGTAACAATCAACACACGCAGCAGCTACGAGTAATACATGCACTTAATAAATAGCTTGTAACGCTTACAGCACATATACACATACCTAGTACGAACAAGTCGTTGAAACTACATCGCTTCGGCTTTTGCAACCATCGCATCTATTCTCTGAAATTGCCATGGCCATTTGACGTTGTACAAAAACGGTCGCAAATCAAATCGGTTATCGTCCGGAGAGTAATTCTCGGCGTGATATGTCGGCGTAATCGTCGTCATCTTGTGTCTATTTAAGGAATAATAGAAGAAAAACTTCTTCACTTTCTCGGCGACTTCCCGAGGTTTCAACGCCTGTCGATTCGCGGACGGATCCGCCGAACTCCACTCGCCGCACAATCGACGAAACATGGATACCGGTCCAAGTTTTCCAATTTTGCGTAATCGGCCGTACGTCCCGAGCTCATCATACGTCATCCCCATGTCTACTTCGTCGCATTGGATGTACTCCTTCGTAATCGGTTCGAGCTCAGCCGTTGGTGGCGCTTGTTCGACTTCCGCCAACGTCGGGTACCCCAAGTGCGTGGCGCCCCAAACGAGGAATTTCTTCAAATCCACCTTTGAGATGCCGCCGATTGGATTGATATCCGCGCTCGAGCAATCGTATTTGGTCAAATAGCCTCGCAAACCTTCGTCTACGTTGGCAGATCCCAAAACGAGGAGAAATCCGCCGTTCTGACCACGCACCCACGGGAGCAATTGCGCGAAGAGAAACGCCAAAACCATTCTCACGCGCGCTTGAATATTTTGCATGGCTAAATTTTCGGCGTTCGTACCTCCAAAGAGTTTGAATTTGGGCGTTTTCCCGGTAACCAAGGCAAAGAACGCGACGATTGCGGCAACAACAGTGTCAATGGAGCAGCTCAAGTGCTTCGCACCAACCTCTTCCGCCAAGTCTTTAGCGCGTTTCCTCGTATCTTCGCTCGAGTTGTCCGTGCCAAGATACACGGTGCTGAAAAGCGCGTTGGCCATTTTCGTCGGTGAGATGGATTCTTCCGCGGTAAACTTGCAGATTCGTCTGCACTCTGCTTCTACTTCATTTGTGCTAGTTATACTATTGGTCGCCTGGTCTTCAATCGCTTTACAGACAATTTGACACATGGATCCGACAATCGCCGCGGTGGAGCTCGAATCGGCGCCGCCAGAAAGCGGCAACAAAAACCCAGACGCACCGGACCGTCGAAGGTAATCCCACATCCAACACGCCGGACCTCGCGCGATTTCCTCTTCTGGTTCGTGATATCTCACCTCAATCGCTCGGGATAACCGCGCCTCGCCCAAATTCATATCGTCATCGTCGCACAAATCGAAATCCACCTCCACGAACGGGTACTTCGGTTCTTTCTTCCCCGCCATCTCCACCTGTTGACTCGCTACTGCCGCTCGAAAAGACACAATCTCGTCCAAATCCACTCTCGCGACGCTCACTTCCACGTCTTCCACCGAAAACTGTTCTCCTTGCTTCAAAATTTCACCATTTAACGAAATCAACGCGCACCCGTCGTAATACAACCGTCCTCCGTCGCACCCTCTCTGATTGCTATACAAATAACACCCCCCACTCTTCTTCGTCGCGGATTCAATCAAATCCACTCTTTGATTTAATTTTCTCAACTGATGATGACTCCCGCTCCCGTTCGAAATAATCTCCACTCCATTCAAGGCCAAATCAATGTGCGGCGCGTTCGGCGTAAACAACTCTTCGCACGTTTCGCACCCGAGTCGCACGTCGTTCTCAAACTTCAAATACGCGTCTCCAATCGGACACGACTTTTGCCCGAACACGTCTCTCACGACCTTTGGTAACATGAACGTCTCCAAAACCTTCTCTTTCCTCCACGCGGTGAACCATCTCGGCTCTCGATAATTCCCGTCCCCGGCGAGCGCTCGCTTCGGTCTGAGGAACAACACTTTCCCGTTCAACAAAAACAGTCGACAATTGTACCTCACGCCGTCGTGAATGACTGGTAAACCCGTATCGATGACAATATCTCGCAACTGTTCGTCAATCATCAACTCTCGAACTAGTTCCCACGCGTGTGTTACCGTGTCGTTCTCTAAAAACGCGTCTTCGCATCCGTAGCCAGTCAGTTCTAACTCCGGTCCCACTCGGTACTTTGCTTTCTTCAATTTCGCTCGGAGGATTGATTTCTTGCATCTCTCGAGGTTACCGACGAAATCCAACTGCCACTGGTTCAGAGAAGTCGTGGCCACCGTGACCACTCTCATTTTGATGCTCTCGCGAGTAGAGTTCTTCTTCTTTGTCTTCTTCTTTCGCTGCTGCTAATGCTGTTACGAGAGCAGACGAGACTAAATTTGTGGGGTGAAACAAGAAAAGCTTTTAAACCCTACTGCCCATTAAAGAGCTTTTCTTTCAAAATACAAGCGCAGCGCAACCCCAAAACCAATAATAATGAATCTCAAATCACCGCCGTTTCAAAACCGCGGCGGCTAACGCTCGCGCTTTCGCCATCAGCGCTTCCGAAGCGGCTTCAGCGCCGGCATTTTCGAGCATTTCGCACGCCTCGTCTACTCGGGTTCGCCAAGCGTCGGCTCGCGAGCCGGGCGTTCCGTTCGTTAAGTTACTCAAAGTGCTCGCGGAGGCTTCCGTGATGACGGCGTCGATCGTTGATTCGAGAAGTTGCTCTTTGAACGTTCGCAAATCCATGGCGCCTAGAAACCGGAGCGTGTCTTCGAATTGCTTTTCGAACGAGTACGCGGGAGACGCGTACAACGGGGAAGCGGATATTGATGATTTGGCGGCGGCGGAGGAGTTGAACGGTGCTTCTTTGTTCTCGGTAAAATCGAAGCGATCGAGAACTTGTTCCGGCGTGAGCTCCTCGGTCTTCTTTTCTTTTTCTTTCGCGGCAGATATCGCCGGCGCCGGCGTCGACACGTTGAACCACCAGTCTTCTCTTTCCCCCACGTTTCCATTTTCTTCAGCCTCAGCCGCGACCGACGACGAGAAGTGCGTCTCCTCGACCATCGATTGGTTAAACTCAAACTCTTTTTCATCGTCTGACGACGACGACGCGAACGTCTCGTCTTCTCCTTCTTCGTAATAATACTCCTCGTCTCTTCTTCTAAACGCGCCTCGCGGGACTGTCATCGGAACTTTAAACGCCTTCGGTAACTCGTTCGTACTCCTTTCTGCGTCGTCGTCGTTAAAACCGAAATCAAACGAACTTCTCTTCTTTTTAAAATCATCATCATCCTCGTTAGTATTCTCATCATCATCAAAAGTATCATCCATCTTTGTCTGCCCGGGCGGCGAACGCTCCTCTCTCGCCTCTAAATACGCGAGCGAAAAAGCTCTCTCTCCTTCTCTCTCCTCTCTCTCTCCTTTCGGCGGCGTTCCCTTCCCTACCAGCGACGATAATAAAAACGAATGAGACGACGACGTCTTCTCCTCCTCCTTCTTCTTCTTCTTCCGTAAAGCGTCTCTCGCGAGCTTTGAAATCTGTTCGTGCGTTTGTCTTTCGATCGAATCCATGTCCTCTTTCGCGTTTAAAGAAATCACGTTTAACGCTCGTCTCGCATCTTTTATCGATTGGTATTCTTTCGATGATTGTTTTAAAAAAACAGCAGTTGCACTGCTACTGTTACGCGGGGCAGGAACAAAGTCGTCGTTCTTCTTCTCGTCGTCGTCGTCGTCGTAACGAAAGGATTTTTGAGTCGTCATCGTCGTCATCAACGCGCGTGTTCACACGGTGCGTCAAAGCCAAATGCAGATTTTTGAATTTTTCAAAGAGGAACAAAAAGAGGCCGTCTGTATTTAGGGTTTATATTACTTAGGGTTTAGGTAAGCCCGAGGGGGTGGTTTCCTCTTTCTGTTGCGCTTGAGAATGATGCATTAATGTACCTTTTACGTCGAAGAAGAAGACTTTAATAAAGCGAGTTTAAAAGGACGAGGACAGGAAAAGAAGGAGGAAAAGAGAGCGAGCGCGTTTTTTTGCCCTTTTGGACGCACTCATACGCGTGCACACACAACACACGCGTACAAATTCACATCAGACCAACACACACGTGATGGGAAAAAGCGGAGACGCAGTCGTCTCCGTTGGTGCGGACAAAAGAGTCCTCCCCGACGCAGAAGGGAAGAAGAAGACAAAGAAGAAGAATAAAAAAGAGAAGACGCACTCGTCTGGGTCGTCGTCGTCGTCGGGAAACGAGGATGATTTTGACGACGACGATGATGAGAACGAAGATGAAAAGAGAAGAGAGGAGAAAAGTGTCTTGAGAAAGCGAACGGTGGAAGGTTCCTCTTCCGCCAAGAAGACGACGACGGCGACGACGAAAAAGAAGACGAAGAAGAAGAAAGATAAAAAGAAAGAGGAGGAAAGAAAGAGCGTAAAAGAAGTGTCGTCTTCGGGATTCTTGAAATCGGAATGGTTTCAATCCTGGCTCGGTCGGGTGTTGATTTATATGTTCGTGCTCGTCGCGATGAGAACGCTGAAATTTTGGAACGCTCGAAAGGAAGGCAATGGAAGCGGATTGAAAAGAACAACAGGTGGTGGTGGTGGTGGGAGAAGGTACGACAACTACGGTAAATCTACGTGCGATGCGATTCAGTGCGATTTCGCGCGCGCGCAGTTGAAAAGAATCACGCGAGAGGCGTTTCGAGGGACCGCGGTGAGCGCGTTTGAACAGATAGAGAGTAATACGAGATATAATAGAGACGGCGGGAGGAGTATAGACGAGAATAGCGGCGGATTCGAAAGCGGCGACGACTTGGCCGATACTTTTAACGCGAATAGTAACAAACCGTTAGTCCTCGCGTTAGTCTCGGACGACCAGAGCGATTTCGATTCCATACTCGCGCCGGGAAGCACGCGCAACCCGTTCAAAATGGCTGAAAAGAAAGGGTGTTTTAAGCGATTAATAGTCAACGACCCGTACGAAAGTTCTTTGAAGACGTCGTCGAGAAGTAAGAACAACAATAATTTGAGCGACCCGAGAGAAATTGCCGAACGCAAAGGCGAGATTCAAAAAGAACTTTCGGAATTCTTTATAGAGTGCGGGAAGAAAACCGGCGGCGGCGTCGTTTACGTTCGCATGGCCAAACACATAAACGTTAAACTCCTTCCGGCGTTACTCCCGGCTTTCTCCGAAAACGGCGGATACACCGTCGACGGTGAGCTCGTTCCGTCCAAAGACTTCGTCTTCGTCCTCGAAGTCTTGAAGCCAATCGTAGAAAAATCCTCCGCGTTTAGTCGAGAGCGAAGCGAATACGCCAAAGCGTTGAAAAGCGGCAACGAAGCGACGTTTACGAGAATCGTGAAAAGCAAGCTCGCGTTTTACTGGGGAGTAGACGAAGAAGACGAATCCTTATCCGCCAACGCGTTAGCCATGCGACGAAGAGTCGATTACGTCGTACCAGTGAGCGTGTTCAACAAAGATATTTAATACGAAAATAAGTCGAATCATAGTCGTATAAAACTCGTACACAGAAGCGCGCACATAAAATGACCAAATGTAGTAAACGGTATATTATCGCGCTCCGTTGGTTGCTGCTCAAAAAGCGCAAACATTTGCCAACAGAGCGTTCACTTTCTTCGTAGTATCGTCGTCATCATTTTTCATCACCGTAGTATGCGCGTATCCTCGCCCCGAAAAGGGGTCTCTCTCCCTAGTCTTTAACGACTCCCTTTTTCCACCGCATCCAAGATCTTCTCCATCTTCTCCGCGCTATCCACGTACCCGTCACCGTTATCTTTCGAGTGCACTAAATTGCCGTCCACGGTAACTTCTAAGTACCCAGTCGCGGTTGGCGTCGCTTCGCCGGTTATGGTAGTTTTCGGGTACCTGTTTTATTCGTAAACACAGAGAGAGAGATGGTGAGCAAAATGTAGGGGAAAATCCAATTCATTAAAGACGTACTGTGAAAGTATCGCGCTCTGAATGGCGCGAAACTTGGACCCGTACCCTCACGCGCCGCAATACACGATGGAGACGACAGATGGCATTATTGTTTTTCTGAATGTAGTAGTAATTGTTGTGGTCGTAAGTAAGAACTTTTTATGATGATGATTATTGAATGAGGGGTGCCTTTTAAACAGTTAAGGGTACATACAAATTTATGGCATACCGGTACTACGTGATCACTAATACGTCACATCTATTTACTCTACAATATGGTATACACATCACCAATACGTCATCTCTTTACTCTACGTATGCGCATCACCAACATGTCATCTATTTACTCTACTCTATGTTCTGGTACAAAAATATGGTACACTACGCGTCGCCAATATGTCACGTCTATTTACTATACGTGCGGGGCGACCTTTCGCCCGTTTTGACTCGAAGCGGCAAACTTTGGCCGGAACTGGAATACCTCGGCGCGTTTCTCGCGTGGTCTAGGAGAGCCTCGTAGGCTTTTTTATTACTACTTTGTCTGTTTTTTTCGACGTCGTCGTCGTCGGGGTAGTCGTTCTCGTCGCGGATGAGATTCCCGCCGGATTCCGAGTAGAGCGCCATCTCCAAGGTGAAGTTGGAAGGGTCGTGGACGCTGTACAAAGCGACGACGACGCCCAAGACACAGACGATCGCTTTGACGAGGAAGACGAGAATGTCTCCGAGTAACGTCATCGTGGCTTCTTCGGTGATGCTGGCGAGTAAGAATACGCCGTACATAAACGCGGCGGCGGACGCCACCGCGGCTTGTCGCGCGTGTTGGGGAAACCACTCCGAGGCGAAGAGTAACGGTAGAAAAGAAGCGCCGACGCCGTACCCAAACGCGCCGAAGCAGTTACAGAATACAATTACGGACGCTTTCACATCCTTCACACTGTCCTCGTCGATATCACCGTCATCGTCCACGACGGCGACGATGAACCGCACGCCGTTCGCCAACGCCAAAATGAAAAAAGACGCCACGAGCAAACTTTTGCGTCCGCGCGGTAGAAATCCGCCGCTCTTCGTTTCGTCCACCCGAAACGCGCATACGACTATGCCAACGAGCATGGATAAATACGCGTACAAGTACGCGTTGTTCACCCCTTCATCCGTTTCATCATACGTGAACATATAGAATGAAGACGTGCCAAAGGTTTGAATCACGATCAAGCAGGAACACACGATCGTCGCTAACGAAAGTTTGGTCTTTGAGATTAAGTCGAACCAGAGAAATCGCGAGGTACTACCTTCCGGCGACGTTCGATCTAAATCTGTTTTGATGTCCTGCATTTCATGCAACGAATCAATAGCGTTGGAGCCGTTCATTTTCGCGCACGAGTGTTGCGCGTCGATGACTCTGCCTCTGGACAGGAGCCATCTGGGCGATTCAATCGCGGCGATAAACGTGCCCATGCACGTGACCATGAATGCAAAAACTAGCAAAACGACGTAGAACTTATCGCTCGAACCGTCGTCTGGTTGGATCAATTTGAGTATCTCGCCAATCGTGAACGCGCCTAAAATAGATGCTAAACCAATGCACAGAACAAACGCGCGTCCTCGAATCTGCGCCGGCGCCGTTTCCGCCAACAACACAGGCGCGACCGAGTACCACGACGCGCACGTCATACCAGACAAGCACGCGAATAATACCGGCACGAACGGTGGGGCGTCGCACAGCGAACCGTTTGAATTACTCACGCCAAAGAAAAACGACCACAACGTCGCCGCTATGCCGGGAGAAAGCGATAGCACGGTTTTCCTCCCAATCGCGTGATCGGACAAATACCCGCTCAAAATCGCCCCGAGAACGCCTCCGAATAAAGCAATCGCTCGAAACGCGTTGTCATTCCCGTCGTCTTCGTTATCTATATCGCCAAAGACTTTTGCATTCCCTCTCGGATCGAACAAAGCGTATGAAACGCCGCCAAACGCAAACGAACCTTTCGCTATCATCGCGAACACGACCGCCGTTCTCGGGAGGCATCCAAATCCCGACGAACCGTCAAAATCTCGAAAGAACAAGGAAGAAAAATATGAACTCTTATCGTCGCCGTCGTTTTGATTTAGTTCTTCCTCGCTATACAAAGCTTTCGTCGTTTCTTCTAAATACTTGGACATCTCTTTCGCTCTCTTTCGCTCGTATCGTTTCTGCTCTTTCTCGCTCATCGTCTTCGGCAAACCAAACGTGACCGATTTTGCAGACGTTTTCCCGTCCGATTCTCTCGGCGAGGACGATCCCCCGGCGCCGGCGGCGGTCGGCGGTCGCATCGAAGATTTCTTCGTCCTTGTATTTTCGTTCGTGTTATTCATAGTTTCTCTACCTTCCTCAAAAAGCAAATCCTCCTCCTCCTCTTCGTCGATAAAATTGTGTATGGCGTCTTCTTCGATCCCGGCTAACCTCGGCGACGAAACCGACGACGACTTCGTTCCGCCGCCCACGGAAGAAGGGGAGGACGACGAACCCGCCGGAGACCTCGGCGTCGTCGAATCACCACCACCATCACCTCCATCTCCCCCTCTCGCGGAGCCGTACTTGTGAAAATTCCCAATCCATCTCGATCCGCCGCCAACACCTCTCTTCGACGCCTTTTCCGCCGCCGCCGTCCGGGAAGAATACTTACCACTCCCGTTGTTCTCGCCCTCAAAACCGCTCGTCGTCGTCGTCGTTCGAAAATGCCCGCTCCTATTGAAAATCGACCACCCGAACAGAGACGAATTCGTCTCCGAATCCTCCTCCAAATCCTCTTTCTCGTTTCGGAATCGTTTCTCGTACAGTTTGATTCGCTCTCGTTTCCACCCCGCGGTCGTCGCGGCGTTGTTGCTATTCTTTTCGCCGTTGTTATTCTCTCGCAAGAAACTTTGGCGGAACTTTTGCGACCGTTCGCTTCCGGATCCTCCGCTTCGTTCCGACATTTTCTCTCTCTCTTGAGATGTTTCCGCGGCCTTCTACAAGGAGCAATGTCGGGGACGTTTCGTCTCTCTCGCCTCCTCTTATCACCTCTGAATCCCTCTCATTTAAAATACCACGACGATGGTTTCATCGTTCGCGTCGTCTGAATCGTCCTCACTCGCGTCTCTCGTCGTCGAGTCGTGTGCGAAAAGCGTGTTGTTCTCTTCGTACGTTTTGCGCGCAAAAAAGTCGAAACTCTAGGGGAAAAACGTATCTTATAACTGAAAAGGTGTCACAACCTTCAAAGCGCTGAAAAGGATGCGAGGACGACGCTCGAGAGGTCCAAAACTTTGACTTTGACGAGACGAAATATGGGTAAGAAATACGTGGACGCGGAGACGGCCTCGGCAATCGATATCGCTCTGATGCGTTTTACCGAGCACGGATGGTTTCTCGAGCAACTGATGGAACTCGCCGGTTTGGCAGTCGCGGACGTTCTGGATGCGGAGCTGTTGTTCATTAAAGGGAAGGAGGATGCGGAGGAAGAAGAAAGACCAAGGAGGAGGATACTGTTCTTGTGCGGACCCGGGAATAACGGCGGGGACGGGTTAGTCGCGGCGAAACATTTATCCTTGAGAGGGTTTGATGTGGACATCTGGCACCCGAAGTTGAACAGTGCGCTTGGGGGGGCGTTGTCGGGGGGGTGTTGGAAGAACGAAAAGCTCTTCACGGGTCTCTACTACTCCTGTAAAGCCGCAGGATGTCGTTTTTTACGAGATGGTCAGTTAGATTTACTCGTCGACGGGGATGGGGAACCGGATTTTGAGAAGCCGAAGCTGCTCGAGTATCGCGTCGTCGTCGACGCTCTGTTCGGTTTCTCCTTCAAAGGCGAGCCTCGCGAGCCGTATAAACAAGTCCTCGAAGCCGTGTCGAGGATCCGAATGGTAAAGACAAAGGATAGAACGACGGTATTGAGCGTAGATATTCCCAGCGGAGACGACGTGAACGAAGGACCAACGCAGTACAGCATTCACCCGGACGCGCTCGTCTCGCTCACCGCGCCCAAAAAATGCGTTCTACAACGCGCGCGACTCTTCCTGAAAGCTCACGACGCCGCTTCCTCTGACCTCTCACATCTCGCTGAAATCATAAGCTCGTGCCGCCATTACCTCGGCGGAAGGTTCATATCCGCAAAGTTAGTCGAACAGTTTAAAGAACGAGCGGATTTAAAACACTGGAAAGACACATTCGACCAAGTGCAAATGCGTTCCCCGCAATACGTCGATCTCGGTCGCGTGGGCGACATTGTTGCAGACGATTTAGACGACGGCGGCAACAAAGAGTAGTAGTGTAGTAGTAGTAGTAGTAGTAGTAACAGTGCGACCGTTGTAAAAGAGTAGCAGTTGAGAGAGAAGATTTTAGAATGTTCGAGCGCTCTCTCGACATCCTCAAGGCTTTTGTATCAATTTTCATACTTTCGAGTGACAGCCAAACGTTAAAATTTCCCCTACTGAACAGCTTACTGAACAAGACTAAAATGATCGAAGACGAATACGTCTCCCAGCTCGCCGAACGCATACGCCGACAGCGCATCGCGTCCTCGTCGAAACCAGTGTTACCGCTTCTGTTACATTCTTCTTCTTCTTCTTTTAATAATCAAAATCAAAATCGAAAGCTCGACGTCTTAAAATGGCGCCGGGAAAAAGAATTGAATTCGAAACAGGAGAAGGAAACGAGGATGAAGAGAGAGCAGGAGCAAACGAAGGCGGCGAAAGAAAAGGAGAGGAAAGACCGAAAAGCGAGGAAGGCACGAATTTCAGAGCGCGAAGAAGAGAGGAAAAGGAGGAATTCCGAGAGGGAGAGAAATTCTTCGTTGGAAGCGATGAAGAGTAAAAGTTCTCACAAAATCTGTTCGCCTTTGGAAGCGCTGGCGAGAAGGCGACGCGATATGGATTTTGCGAGGCACAGGTACGAGATGAAAACGAAAGAAGCGAAGGAAAAAGAGGAGCGAGAGGCACGAATCGCGCGAGCGGCGGAAAAGTTTCGGCCGAAAGTGTTCGGGAGTTCCGTGTTAAGAGCGGAGACTATTTGTAGTCGAGAGCGGATGAAGGCGAGAGCGGACGCGAATGAAGCGGCGAGAGCCAAGGCGGAGAGTTGGTTTTTGCCGATGAATAGCGTGATAAAATGATGCGACGGTGCAGTTATAGGAAGTTGTATTTTTTGCGCGTGTATGTATTTATATGTAGTATCAATCAAACTCTCTCCAACTCGGCGTGGCGCGTTTCTGGCTCTCTTTGTACCTTCGCAGCATCTCTACTTTCCAATCAATTTCGGGAAGAGCGCGAACGGCTCTCATCGTCTTCACCGCGTTCGACCAAGGCCGCTGACCGGGGAGTAACGCGTTGTTGGATTCCAACACGGTGTTAAATAGTTGATACTCTTTGACGAACAGATCGAACAAGATGGTCTCGTCTAACTCGTTCGGAACCGGTGGATGATACATCTCCAATCGAGCCGAATGCGCGAGCGTGTCCGCCGAACATCGCGAAATGCAACTAAGGTAATTTAAATATCTCGCGAAGTCATCTCGCGACAAGTTTGGTATGACGGCTAAAGCGTCCGGGGCGTATTGCGGCGATAACGCGGCGCGTTCCATATCCAATAAAACCTTCGCAATCGCCCGGCGTTTCTTTTCGAGACGTTTCTTGTCCGCCGATGCGGCGCTGGGACTGGTTGTGGTAATAGCTCTCGCCGACGGTCGTTTGTGTCGTATCTCGTGTTCTTCCAGTTCAGATGTTTCTATTTTTCCTTCTTCTACGCTATCTGAGGCGACATGTCGCTCTTCTTCTTCTTCTTCTTTTTCATCGCTATCGCTATCTTCCGAAACGTGTTCAACTTCTTCCATCAACTCTGACTCTAGATCGATGCCGGCTTCGCTAATAATGGTTTCCACCTCTCTCATCTCGTTTTGGTCGTCACACTCGTCAGACGACGGGCGCTGACGCTGAGAAAACGCAAAACTCCCCAACGCGCTTTGAAAGAAGTGTTTTCTCGGCGATACAGGTGGCGTGGACGCCGAGGATTTCGTCTCCGCCTCGGATATCGACATCGTCGATTGCTCGTCCATGCACAATAGAGACACGTACGGTTGCCCAAACGTGCCTCGTTGCTCAAATTGTTTCCTACCTTTCGCCACTTCACTCAACTGTTCCGCGTATTTCCCCACACCCAAAGTGAATCTGGTCGGCATGACCGCCTCGGCGATCCAAATCGCCAAGAGCGTCCACAATCGAGCGGTCCCTAAATTTGAATCCGTATTTGTTCGGTAAAAAAAATAATATCCGAACAAAATGTTTGCTAAAGTCGTGAGTTTAATCACGCTGGAGACCATATACGTGGACGACATCATCAATCTAGGCGGTTTACGTGAGATTCGTAGCGTCGTGTACTTGTTTGCCCAATATTGCGTAATGAAAGCGCCAACCGCTAATAAATAGCCAATCGGTAACGCTTGACCGTATAAGTTTGCCATCGCGAACGTTTTACAACACTGCGCGTACATCTCCGCCAACGGGAAATCTGGCGGCGAGTACAGATAATCCATCGTCGCTTGCGTCTTGGCAAACGGCGCAAGAAATTTTCTCACAAAGTACCCCGGCGAGAAGATGAATTGCCCTAAAATCAGTAAATGTGGCGTAAAAATGTTGAACAATTGCAAATAAAACGCTTGGTCGACTAACCCACCAGACGTGTACCATTCGCAATCGCCATCAGACTTACCACACGGCGTCACCAAAATCGGAATCGCACAGGTGTTCAACGCGTGTACTAATACTAATTTTCCCAATAACATCGTGTTCGCCATGGAGTGCGATTTGTAGCGCTCGTAGTGGTTGACCGCCTTCGCGATTTGCGTCAAGATGACGTTGATGAGCGAAATGGTCAACGCGGACGTGATTTTCAGCACTTGCAAGACGTTCTGGTCGGCATCTGAGATTGATACTTCACCGCCGCTCAAGGCGGTTTTCTTGAGAATGTCCAACCTTATTTGCGTCCTCCACCGTTCGGCGTACCATTGCGCGAGGCAAAACGCAACGAGACTTCCAGTCATGATGAAGAACGCGTGCACGTGTCTATTCCTGAGCAAACTATTGTGACTCCCATCGTCGTTACCACCTTTGGTGTTAAATCCCATGTTTCTCCAGATAATGTCGGAAGGTTCCGGCGCTCTTTCGACGACAATTGCAGTTGTTCCTCGAAACTTTGGCGCATCCGGTTCCTTGCGAAGCTTTCGCACGAACCACTCTTCTACATCTGAAATATGATCAGCTACGCACGCCGACGCGCTCACCTCGTAATTAAACGTAACGATCGCTTGCCCGGTGTTTTCCTCTAAAACTTTCGATTTCTCAATCTCGCGAATTTTCTCCCTCATTTGTTCTATTCTCTCGTCCAACGCGACTAAATTTTCCACCGTCGCTCGTCTACCTCGCAATATCAACAGTCTGTAGAGAAATCTTCCTAGAGGAGAATTCTTCGCTCTCCCTTTCTGCGGCTCTTTTTTCGCATTCATCTTCGCCGCTATCTCCGCGCGACTCAAGCGCAAACGGCACAGTTCTCTTTCGCATTCCACGAGCTTGCAAACGTTTTTCATCAAAACTGTATTCGCGACCTCTCCGTAGTGGGTAAAAAACTCCCCGACTTCCTCTCTCGTGGCGTCTTTATTCAGAAATCTGACCAACACGGAATAATCTCCAACCGTCATCGTTTCCATGTCGTACTTTAAAAACTTGTCCGATTGCACTTTTTGATATACGGCGTCAAAAATGGTGCACGCCAACACGACTAAAATTTCGACGATAAAAACGCCCACGTCTAAGGACGGTTTCGTGTCGAGCTCTGGCGAAGCGCTTTCATCGCAACACATGGGGGTAACGGTCTCGTCCACAAACTCGCACGGTAAAATCATATCGCACACCGCACTCTCTGTCATCGTTCCCGTAAAAAATTGGTCGTACTCCGCCTCGTCCCTCGCCGTGTATTTACACGTCGTCGGGCAGTTGTAAAAGCTCCTCGCTTTCGCGTCTTCGCACTTGGACCCGGGCGTCGTGCGCAGCACGAAATTCGCCGCGTTCGAGTAATAGCTTTTCCAACACTCGTACGACGACGATGAAGACGACGACGACGTCGACGAACTCGTCCGAAAAACTTCCACATTGTACTCGCCGGAGAGTTTCGATTTTTCCACGTCAATCGCAATCTCGTGCAACGTCAAACAACTCAAAACGACGCACAAAACGCCAATCGACACTAACGTGTCAAAGAACAATCCCAGATCCGCGCTAAACTTGCCAACGGACTCGTTCGACGAGGAGAGCGGAAACAGTCTCGCCGAGTGGATGTCTCTCAGCCCTCGGAAATCGGTGGAATAGTCTCGCAGCTTTTGCAAATCCGCTCGCTTTTGCGCCAGGAACGTGGACACGACGGACTCGCGTCGTTGTTCCGCGAGGACGTCGTCTTCGATGATTGTTTCTTCTTTTCGAGAAGACGAAGACAACATTATTAAGCGTGTTATTGTTTGATGCGAGGGAGTAGTCGCATCGTGTGCCGCAGAGAGAGAGAGAAGAGAGGAGAAAGAATGAAGAAAAATAACTGTCTGTCCGCTTTGGAATGAACTCGTATTCAAGCGTAAAGTATCGTAAGGTATTAACTAAACATCGGATATGTGGCTATTATAACATGTACAAAACAATCGCTCGCGAAGATAAAACGTAATAATACTGTTCCTTTTTTATGGATTGGACATTCGCATGGCGACGTCGTCGGATAAGTCGCGAGTTGGTCGTCCATCCGGAACCTCGGCGACGGCCGAGAAAGCCTGCTTTTGCTGTTGTTGGAATTGTTGCGGCTGCGAGGCGGCGGATTCGACGACGTTGTTGTTCGTCGTCGTCGACGCCGTCGGCGTGCTCTTCTCCCACGTGCGTAATGGCAAGACTTTAGAGACGAAATTTCTGAATCCACCGCCTAACGCGCTGGTTTCTTTCATCTTCTTCTCCTCTTTCTTCGCGGCTAATTTTTCCGTTCTCGCCTCGATGTTCGCCATCCATCTGGACGCCCAATTTTTCTTGTACTCTTCCTCTTCCAGCCGTTTCTTTTCCTCCTCTTCCAATCTGGCTTTTTCCTCCGCCGCGGCTTTATCTTCCGCCTCTTTCTTCGCTTTCGCTTTGGCTTCTTTCTTTGCCTTGATTGCGGCTTTTTTAGCCTCTAGTTCCGCCTCGGCTTTCGCCTCCGCCGCCTCTCGCGCTTCCTTCTCCGCGAGCTCAGCTTTGACTTTCTTCTCGTGCTCAAACAACTTCTTGGCGTACGCGAGCGCTTCCTCTTTCTTCGCTTTTTCTTTGGCGATTTCGCCGAAGTTGGTCAGTTTGGATTGCGCCAATCGCGCGGATTTTTTTGTCGATTTGCTCGAAGAAGAGAGGTCCTCGATTTGTTCTTCTTGTTCGTTTTTGTTCTTCTTTTTGCCGCTCAAAACCGCTTTGATTTTTGGTTCATTCTCCCCGTTGCTGTCTTCTTCGTCGTCGTCGTCGACGACTTTCACCCACGTTGGCTTCTTCGAGTGTCCACCATTCGTCGATGAAGAACTGCTCGCAGTCTTCGCGTTCTTCGCTTTCGCCGCCGCGATGGCTTCTTTAAACGCGTTCGTTTCTTTCTTGTGTTTCAAAAACTTCTCGATGGCTTCTTTCTTCATCGCCGCGAGTTGCGCGTCTTCGTCTTCTTCATCATCATCATCTTCTTCTTCTTCTTCAGAATCTGATGAATCTTCCTCTTCTTCCTCCTCTTCTTCCGGTTTCTCTTCAAACTCCTCCAAAACTTCCTTCCCGACTGGCTGCCCGGGCACGCAGATCTTCTTCGAGTACAAATCCTTCGCCGGCGTATCCAACACCGATTGTACGTAATCCTTCGTCTTGAACGTGCAATACGGCGTCTTTGATTCCTTATAGTCCACGTACGCCTCGCACGTTTCCGATTCCGTGCAAATCTCCTCGCACTCCTCCGCGGATTCTTCGTAGACAAACTTTTCGTACCCGGCAGCCTCGTCGTCGCTTTCGTGCGCCGGCACCCACTTGTTGAAATGCGGCACGTAATAAGACGTCACCTCCAACTTCTTATACGAGTCTCTCCCGATGTAATCTTCCATATCGTCCCCATCCACGGCGGTTTTAAACTCGCAATACTTTGGGTACGTGTCCTGGTAATCCACAAAGCCGACGCACGCGGCTTCCGCGTTGCATTTTTCCTCGCACTCTCGAGAGGACTCTTCGTATTCCAGTTTGTACGCCAACTCGCTCCCGTCCTCAAATTCACCGTTATCTTTCACGTTCGTGTTCGTAATTCGGATGTACGTTTGCGGACACGTTGGATTTTCCTCGCGTTTGTGTGTTTGCTTGTGCTTCTTCTTCCCGAGGCGCAGCGTTGAAGACGGCTTCTCCTCCTGCTTGTGCAGAGTTTTCGTGCCTTTTCTCGTCTTCTGTTTCTTCTCAGACGATACAGACGACGTCAACGACGCCGACGATCCTTCGTGGTTGTGGTGAGTATGGTGACCACCACCGAGCATAACCAGCCCGCGTCTTCCTTTGCCGATCAATTCATGGTCCTCCGTTTTCGTCACT
>Ga0181604_10001558_pt1 | contig 20341 bp, 20 predicted proteins | sample 041ome_12_FD_148663 | JGI IMG/M metagenome (GOLD analysis project Ga0181604, IMG submission 148663) | Coastal salt marsh microbial communities from the Groves Creek Marsh, Skidaway Island, Georgia - 041410US metaG (spades assembly) | ecosystem: Environmental > Aquatic > Marine > Intertidal zone...
ACTTGGAAGCAAAACGCGAGTGGGGTCATGGCCTGGATGAGGACGATCTCGATTAGACCACGCCAGCCCTGTTCCCCTCGAGTCACAGGGGCCTTAGTTGAGCCATTCGGGCAGAGGCTGGTCACCCAGGGACAGCTCCATGGTGTTGTCGCCTGACGATGACGCACCCTTCCCCACCATTTCGTCATAAGCGCTGCGCTGGCGAAGTACCGCTTCCACCTTGCCGAACTGCTTAATTTGGCGCTGCATTGACAGCAGATTGGTGGTCTTCAAGGGCTTACCGGTATTGTCAGCTATCAGGTGCTCTTCGCCATTTATCTGCACGAACGCAATGTAGAGACTGAGATCGACCGACTCGATGACAAAGCGGTCAATATTAGATTTATGCCTGATTTCTTTGAGTCGGAGCTTCATCGTTTCTGACCTTAATAACCCAGCCGTTTTCGCCTAGTGAGCCTAGTTCTACGAAAAATGCTCAGACTCGGTTTTTCCGCCGCCAATTAGCGATGACAGGAGACAGAATATCGAGGCCCTTGTAACGACGGAGATCGTCGGGGGCCGTCTCTACCGCAGCCCATAACGATTCCAACGCGCCTTCTACCGGTAGCAAGGACGTGAGATCACACACATGAACGCGAATTGTGAACGCAATGGCGCCTGACTTGGGTAGGCGGCGCAGAGACTGTCTCTCAGCACGATACCAAAGCTGATCAGAGGCGGGATCCACCTGCCATTCGTCGCGCGACATTAAATCCGGATGCGGCATCAGCGACCAGTTAAAACGCTGAGTGAATCGATCTGTGGGAAGACGGTTGAAGAACCGATCTATCTGGTCTCCGATCTCGTCATTTAATCGAGGAATTGGGCCGTGAACTTCCGCCATGGTGGAACCCAGCTTTTCTTCGAGCCGCCAGTCACTCGGACTACACAGTGAAGCCGCGACTAGCCGATATTTCCCCTGCTCATCAGGCTGCATCACCACCAGGTCGTCAGCCACGACCAAGGATGCTCGCCATAACGCCTCTGCGTCTAGCAGCTCTGATTTTTGCAGGCTGGTTTCTACTCCCGCAAGATCAAACACCAATCCCGCGAATTCTGCCGCCGCATTCACGCCCTCATCCAGAACGGCATAAACCCGTCTGCCGAGCTGTTCACGAACAGATACCTTGTGTGCTCGCCACCCAATCGATGGCATGGTATCTACCCATGGCCCGCTCATAGGCGCCAAACCCATCGCGACAATGCGTGGGTCGTTACAGTGAGGGAGAAACGCCGGAGCCTGTTCTATCCGTTCAAAAGATGGACGGCTCTGGGTCATTGCATCGTCTTGGGGAATCATGCGCGCATGATGCCAGAGCTTACCCATATCACCATTACCTCGAGAGGAGAAACTCTGGACGAACTTCCTACGTACAGTGGGGTTTACCGTTTCTTCTCATCCGACGATACGCTGCTCTACGTTGGAAAAAGCATCGACATACGTGCTCGCATTCAGTCCCATTTTCAGGAAGGAAGAAAACCGGGACGACACCAGCGCATCATGTCCCAAGTGGCGCGCATAGAAACGCAAGCCACTGCTGGAGAGATAGGTGCGCTGCTCGTCGAAAACGCGGCCATCAAGGCCGAAACGCCGCTCTACAACCGTCGTCAGCGACAGGTCAGAAAGCTGTGGACCATTCATCTGAATCGATCTCGCGATAATTTTCTGCAACCCGTCAGTGCAGACTTCTCACCATGGGGCGAGAGAGCACTGGACAGTTATGGCCTGTTCCATAACCGCCGTCACGTCGACAACACCGTTCGACGACATGCTCGTGATCACGGACTGTGTCTGCGCATGTTGGGTCTCGATGCCGGCAAGGGGCCCTGCTTTCAGTATCAACTGAAACGCTGTGATGGTGCCTGCGCCGGCGTTGAAACCCCTGAAGAACACAACGCACGTCTGCTGTCGGTGCTAGACCGCGATCGTATTGCTGCCTGGCCTTTTACCGGACCGCTTCTCTTGGTGGAGCGCAATATACGGCCGCAGCGCAATCAACCCGCCGAGCAGTACCACCTTGTCAATCACTGGTCCTGGCTTGGCTGCTTCGACGACACCGAGAATGCGCGCCAGGCATCTCAAGATAACCATCAAACCGTCTTCGACCGCGATGCCTACCGCATGCTCATGAGCGCACTGCGCAAGGGTAAACTGGACCTTGTTGATGCGGTAACACTGGAGTCGGTCGACAACCCCCTTATTGGCGAGAACTTCGACTAGTGGCAGTCAATATTGTCTGGTTTAAACGCGACTTGCGATTGACGGACCACGCTGCTCTCCAGCTCGCGTCACAGCTGCCCGAACCCACGCTTCTGGTTTATCTCATCGAGCCAAGTCTGCTTCGAAACCCGCATTATCGAGGCCGTCACTGGCAGTTCATTGGCCAATCCCTAGAGGATCTCCAACACGCTTTACAGGTGACAGGTCACCGCATTGCCGTGCTGGAAGGCGATGCCGTCGAGGTCTTTGGTGAGGTTCATCGCAGGCTGGGTGTTAAGCGTCTGCTGTCCTACGAGGAGACGGGTCTCGAGGTAACGTTCAAGCGCGACCAAGCCCTATCGAAGTTTTGCCAAGCAGCGGGTATCGAGTGGCGAGAATTCCAGACCAACGGGGTCGAACGGGGCCGACGGGATCGAAAAGGTTGGAATCGATCATGGCACCGCGTCATGTCTGGTGAAATTCACTCGGTTGATCTCGCGTCAGTAAAATCAATCAGTGCCACAGCGTCAGCGCAACTCGATGCTCTGCGCAGCAAGCGGTATCGCCAATGGATTAAACACCGTGGCGACATGCAAGCCGGCGGGCCGACTCAGGCAGAGCAGGTACTCAAGAGCTTTCTCGCTGATCGCGGCTGGGGCTATCAAAAATTCATCTCCAAACCTGAGCAAAGTCGAGCACATTGTTCTCGACTCTCTCCCTATCTCGCCTGGGGGAATCTGAGTACGCGACAGGCCTACCAAGCCCTTATGCAACAGGAAAAAAAGCAGGGCTGGGGGCGAGCAATGAGTGCATTTGAGTCACGCCTTCACTGGCACTGTCACTTCATCCAGAAATTCGAGATGGAGTGTCGGATGGAGTTCGAGGACATCAACAGAGGCTACGCTGTGCAGCCACGAGATCACGATGATGGCCTGGTCTCGGCATGGAAAGACGGTATGACCGGGTACCCTTTGATCGATGCAACCATGCGCGCGCTCAAGGCCACCGGCTATGCCAACTTCAGGTCACGAGCCATGTTAGTGAGCTTTCTCACTCACCACCTGTGGCAGGACTGGCGGGCCGGAGTGACCCACTTGGGATCACTGTTTTTAGACTTTGAGCCCGGTATTCACTATCCGCAAATGCAAATGCAAGCGGGCGTCACCGGCATTAATACGATACGGATCTACAACCCAATCAAGCAGTCTCTGGATCACGATCCAAACGGTGAATTCATCCGCAGATGGGTGCCAGAACTCAAGGATTTACCGACACCGCTTGTTCACCAACCGTGGCTTATGTCACCTATCGAACGCCTGCTTCAGCCCATCGACTACCCAGCGCCCATTGTCGACCTGAAAGAGTCCTACAAACGCGCACGAGACACACTGTGGAAATTAAAAACCGATCCGATGGTGGCGCGGGAAAGAGTGCGTATACTCAATCAACACGTCGAAAGGCGTTATCAGAAACGCTTTGAGGAAAACGAGGCGGGTTAACCGGATACGCTAACTATGTTCAGTCCCCAATGGCAGCACTCCTATCAGGCTCTCGGTAGCGGCTACACGAGTCGAGCCAATCCTGACCCCGCGAGCTCGCCCGAGTGGATGGGTTGGAATGAACCCCTCGCCGAGGAGCTTCAGTGGCCGCAGGATCTGAGAAAAACAGACGAGGCACTGGCTATCTTTGCAGGGCAAAGCACACTGGAAGGCACAAGCCCAACTGCATCGGTTTACGCTGGCCATCAATTTGGTCAGTACAATCCCCAACTGGGGGATGGTCGAGCCATCTTGCTCGGCGAGTGGGCAGTGAGTCCGGCAGAGCACTATGACATCCAGCTTAAAGGTGCGGGACAAACACCCTACTCCCGCGGAGGCGATGGCAAGTCGCCCGTGGGGCCCGTTGTCAGAGAGTATCTGGTTTCGGAGGCCATGCATCATCTTGGCGTCCCCACCACTCGAGCGCTGGCAGCCATCGCTACCGGTGATCGAGTGTTTCGAAATGATGTAGAGCCCGGCGCGGTCATGGTGCGCGTTGCCAAAAGCCACTTACGCTTTGGAAGTATTCAGTACTTTGCAATGACACGAGAGGGTGATGGGCTCGCAGAGCTTGTGGAATATGCAGCAGAACGCCATTTCCCCGATATCATCGCGGCGAAAGGGGCTGGCTCTGCCGCCGCCAAGGCCGAGGTGCTACTCGAGGAGACGGTTAAGCGGATAGCCTCATTGGTGGCTCATTGGCAAAGCCTCGGATTCGTTCATGGTGTTATGAACACGGATAATATGCTGCTGTCCGGGGAAACCATTGACTACGGACCCTGCGCGTTCGTCGATACGTTTAAAGCCGACGCCATGTTCAGCGCAATTGATAGTCAGGGACGCTACCGGCTCTCGAATCAGCCCGGCATTGCCCACTGGAACACCAGTGTTCTAGCGTCATGTTTGCTGAAGGTACTGAACTCGAGCGAGGATCGCGCTGTCGCCTATGCGCAGTCAGTGGTCGACGAGTTCCCGCGTTGGTACACCGATGCCTTCAAAACACGGGTTGCAGCGAAACTGGGTCTTGACAGTTTTAGACCCGAGGACACTGAACTTCACGATGGTTTCCTCAAGACATTAGAAGAGGATCAACTGGACCTGTCACTTGCCTATCGGTGGCTGACTCACCAAGCCCTGGAAGACAGCGGTCATACACCCATCGGAGACTTGTTTGTACCCAGCGATGGGCTACTCGACTGGCAGTCTGTCTGGCAGCGACGGCGGGCAATCAACAAGGCGGACTCACAAATGACGGGGGAGCTCATGTGTCAGGCTAATCCTGTGGTGATTCCACGCAACCACCACGTTGCCGCTGCAATCGAAGAGGCCGAAGCCCAAGACTACGACTACTTACAGGCGGCCTTTGATCGCTGGAAATCGCCTTTTGAATGGCAGGACAGCGACACGCTATGGGCCGCACCGCCCACTCCTACCGAACGTGTCACACGAACGTTTTGCGGCACATGACCCACACGGCCTCGCGCGTGTCTTCATAGCTCAACGGTGCGCAGGCCTGTATAATTAGCCGTCGCAAATATGGAGAGTCGGGTGAAAACAGAGTTTCTCGGGAAAACAGTCAGCGGTCCTTTCACGATTCCCTCAGGAATTGTTTCGACAGCTCCCAGCATTATTCAGCGAATCTTTGACGACCTCCCTGAAATCGGCGTAATCACCACCAAAAGCGTGGGACCCATACCGCGCGCAGGTAATCGTGAGCCTGTCTACAGCCAGTATGCACCGGGTTGCTTCGTCAATGCGGTTGGGCTGACCAACCCGGGAGCCGAAGAGGCTCGCAAAGGTTTTGAGTCACTCACGATTCCGGAAGATCGCTTTCTGCTCGTCTCCATTTTTGGCGGCAGTATCGATGAGTTTGTTGAGGTCGCTAAAATTCTGGCACCTGTCGCTGACGGCCTAGAACTCAATCTCTCCTGCCCCCACGCGCAGGGCTATGGTATGGCCATGGGCCAGGACCCTGAGATGGTCAAGGCGATCGTGAGTGCGGTCAAATCCGCTGTTGACGTTCCGGTGATTCCAAAACTCACGCCCAACGTAGACCGCATTGAAGACATTGGTCTTGCTGCGCTCGAGGCCGGCGCCGATGGGCTCTGCGCCATTAATACTGTGGGGCCTGGCTACACCGAAAGTCATGGCCACCCGGTACTCAGCAACGGCATGGGTGGCATGTCAGGTAGCGGAGTTCTACCCACAGCGCTCAAGTGCATTCATGCGCTTAAAGCCATAACTGACAAGCCAATCATTGGCTGTGGCGGCCTGTCGACTGCGGATGATTGCCGGGCGGCCATTAGCGCCGGCGCCTCGATTATTGGTGTCGGCTCAGCGTTGAGCGGCATGGATACGGAAGACATGAACACCTACTTCCGCCAGCTTCAGACCGACCTGGATAACGGATCCAACAAGGCGAAGGCAGGCCTCAACCTGGATCTTGATATGGACTTTGCGCCCTACAAGGTCGTTGCCAATGAACCCGTCTGCGAGGACATCACTGTTGTCACTCTTGACGGCAATATCAACATTCAAGCCGGCGAGTATGTGTTTGTGTGGATACCGGGAGTGGGTGAGAAACCATTCTCCTGTCTCACTGACTCACCGTTACGGCTGGCCGTCATTGATGTGGGGCAGTTCACCAGTGCTTGCTACCAGCTGAAACCTGGAGACGATGTCTATATTCGAGGGCCGCATGGCGCACCCGTCATGCCCAAAGATGATGCCAATATCATCTGCGTCGCCGGGGGCACCGGCTTGGCCGCCGTGTATCAGGTAGCACGTGACTTTGGGTCAAACGAGAATCCAGCCCAGATATTTGCGGGCGCACGTAGTGCCGATCGCTTGTACTTCACCGAGGAGTGTAAGGATATCGCCGAGGTCCACATTGCAACGGACGATGGCAGCGCTGGTTTCAGTGGTCGAGTAACAGACGCCCTGCGTGACTATCTCGAAACGCTCGATGCCGATACGTTGGCACGAACCGAGTTCTACAACTGCGGGCCGGAGCCTATGATTCATGCCGCCGAAGCAGTCCAACGTGACTTTGCCGGCGCCTCACAGATGTTCAGTGCGATCGACTACACCACGAAATGTGGTGTTGGTATTTGCGGTGCCTGTGCATCACCCGATGGACGCCGGATTTGCGTTGACGGCCCCTTCATCAACACGCAATAGATGTGTCACCCTGACGGATAACAATAAGCGAGGTAACTATGGGACCCAAACTGGTTATTACATCGATCATCATCACCGCTGTGGTTTTTGCGGTCGCATGGATGGGCGATCAAACAGGCTCTGAGCTGTATGGACTGCCGCTCATGACCGCCATGGCTCTGGGTATCTTTGCGGTTCAGTGGATTGGGCTCATTCACGCGCGACTTTTTGAGACCGAGCATTACTTTGATCTCGTTGGCAGTCTGACCTACATCACCGTCACGGTTTTTGCGGTTCAGCAAGCCGTTGAAATAGGGTTACGCCAACAAATTATTGCTGGCGTAGTGATAGTTTGGGCAGCACGCCTTGGGCCCTTCCTATTTAGGCGCATTCAAAAGGCCGGTGAGGACCGACGCTTCCGCAAGATTAAGCTGTCGACGCCGCGATTCCTTCTTACTTGGACCCTCCAAGGCACCTGGGTGTTCCTTACCGCTGGCGCGGCACTGGCAGCCATCATGACGCCCAATACAGCCCCACTAGGCACCGTGTTTTATGTGGGCGCCGCGATGTGGGTTATGGGTTTTGCTGTCGAGGTCATCGCAGACAGCCAGAAGAGTGCCTTTAAGGCGGATCCTGCTAATGAGAATAAATTCATCACGACCGGTATCTGGGCAAGAGCGCAGCATCCGAACTACTTCGGTGAAATTCTTCTGTGGGCAGGTGTCGCGGTCATGGCCCTGCCCTCTTTAAGTGGTAGCGCGATGATTTTCCTCATCTCGCCCGTCTTTGTTGCTGTGTTACTCACTCGAATTAGCGGTGTTCCACTCCTGCGAAAGACTGCAGGTGCGCGTTGGGGTGACGACCCTGAGTACCAGGCCTATTTGAAGAACACGCCTCTGCTCATCCCACGCATATTCTGATTCGCGACGACCAATACAGTGCATAAAAAAGCCGGCAACTGCCGGCTTTTTTGTTCCTGACCAACTCGCGCGAGGCTCTCGACTTAAGCGTACGAAGCCTTAAGGTCCGACAGGCACTGGTGGAAACCCGTCATCGTTGATTCGACGACCTCAGCGGCCGTTCTCGCCTCATTGATGCGCCCCATGACCTGTCCGGTTAGAGGAATGGCAGCCTCAAGATCACCACCGAAGTAGAGATCCAGGATGTTCGCCATGTGCTCAAACGGTTGGAACTGTCCCAAAAGTTCGAGTTCGCCCGTGCGTTCGGTAAGCATCGCTCGGAGCGCAGGCCGACCTTGCTGGTTCAAGAAAACGGTATCCGTTTCTTTCCCCTCGTAAATTGCGTTTTTCCAGTTCTGATGAACCGGTGAATCCGAACAGCTCAACATCGCCGTCCCCAACTGAACACCCTCGGCGCCCATGGCAAACGCTGCCGCCATCGTCGGCCCGTCGCAAATACCGCCAGCAGCAATGATCGGCACATCGGTGCGCTCCCGAATAAGGGGCAACAGCACCATAGTGGAAACCGGTCTTGGATTTTTAAAGCCGCCACCCTCACCGCCTTCGACCACGAGGCCATCGACACCGGCATCGAGTGCTTTAAGCGCCATATCGAGTGTTGGTACCACGTGAAAAACTTTGATGCCCGCCTCCTGAAAAACCTTCGTGCAAAGATCAGGACTACCCGAGGAGGTGGTGACAAACTGGATGCCTTGCTCGATGACAAAGTCGATGACATTCGTCCCCTTAACAAAGGCTAGCGCGACGTTCATACCAAAGGGCTTATCCGTCAGCTCATGCATCTTGCGCACTTCTTCCTGAATCGCATCGAAATCACCCGAGGACGTTTCAATGATGCCCATAGCGCCGGAGTTCGATACCGCAGACGCGAGCTGTGCTCGGGCAATCCAACCCATTGGCGCCTGCAAAATGGGATAATCCACACCGGTCATCTCGGTCACGCGATTGCTAATAGGCTTTGGTTTCACATCTACCTCGTATTCTTATAAAGCGCTGGCCGAGCCAACATACCGGACCCGTAGTCGCGGTCAAGCAAATAGCGATAAGCTGTCACACAGCGCACGGATACTCCGCACTTTGATTTAGGAACCACAGGATGATGATTCGCTCACTCCCACTGTTAAGCCTCTTTGTTGCACTCACCGTTGTACCGCTGTCAGATGGAGTCGAGGCTACCGAGTCACGCGAGTTACGCTTCCCTCCACTGGAGGATGGACGTCTGGTGCTGTCGGTGGACACCCACACACACAGCGTCTTCTCGGACGGACACGTCTGGCCCACGGTACGGGTTTGGGAAGCCAACAAGGATCGGCTCGATGCCATGGCGATCACCGAGCACCTCGAGTATCAGCCCAACCGCGATGACATTCCCCATCCTGACCGCAACCGTGCCTTCGAGCTCGCGGTAAAGGAAAACAAGCGAGGTCGCGAGCGCACCGACCTGCTCCTCATTCCTGGCGCCGAGATCACCCGCAAATACGCACCGGGTCACGTGAACGCACTATTTATCGAGGACACAAACCCACTGCTCACGGTAAAGCACCGTCGTGAGGAGACCTACGATACCGCTCGTAAAGCACTACGAGCAGCTAAGGTCCAGCAAGGCTTTATGATCTGGAATCATCCCGCCTGGCCGAGCGACTTTCCCGACGGCGTCATCAAAATATCGGAAGAGCAGCAGGCGCTCTTCGATGAAGGACTCATTCAAGGCATCGAAGTCGCCAATGGCGAATACTTCAATGACTCATCGCTCCAAGTCGCGTTGGACCATGACCTCACCATCATTGGCGCCTCGGATATCCACGGTCTGATCGACTACGACTATGACATTAACGGGGGCGGTCACCGCACAGTGACGCTGGCCTTTGCCACCGAGAGGAGTGTGGAAAGCATCGCCACGGCCCTCTTTCAACAGCAGACCGTTGCAGTCTTCGACCGACAGTTCATTGGCAGAGAAAACGAGCTTAAGACCCTTTTCACAAGCATGGTGAGCTTCGAACGCCTCCCAGCGCGCCGCGATGACAGCCAACAAACCGCAGTGCGTATCAGCAACGCAGGACCCATTGATATTGAACTAGAAGTGCTTGGCGATGTGAGTCTGAATAAGTCAGCCGGGTACGTGACCGTGCCGTCTCATGGCTCGACAATCATACTGGTTCTTGATCACGCACCGAGCGACGAAATTGACCTCCAGTTTGAGTGGCTCAATAGCTGGCGGGCACCAAAGACGCACGCACAAATTAACCGTCAGTTGTAAAACGCCAAGTTAAAAGAAGACGGCTCCAGTAACCCGTTTTGCTCGAGACAACTGTGAGACCACACATGTTTGCCTAATTACGCTTTAGGCTAGGTTCTGAAGCCACCACTCCATTTCTTCAATGTGGTCCTTGCCAAAGAACTGCTCGTCACCCACAAAAAACGCGGGAATGCCGAAGACGCCGCGATCAACGGCGCCTTGTGTGTTGACCATGAGCTGTGCCTTTACTTCGGGGTCTTGTGTAGCGTCTAACAAAGACTGACCGTCAAAACCGGCGGTATTAAACGCGCTGACAAACACGTCAGGGTCATCCATCTTCAGGCCGTCTTCCCACATCATTTTGACGCCCGCCTCAATGTAAGGCGCGACGTCATTATCACGTCCGTAAGCGACACAAGCACGCATCAGTAGCAAGGTGTTGACCGGGAAGTTGGGGTTCATGGCGAATTTAGTCAGTTGGTGACGATCGCAATAGCGCTCGATTTCGCGCATGAACATCGCATTTTTCCCAGAGACACCCGCGAAATTCATCATGGGCGGCTGGTTGTTGGTCGACTTAAAAATACCGCCAAGTAAACAGGGTGTAATCTTGAGCTGGGCGCCTGTTCGCTCGGCTACATCTTTTACAGTGAAGTAGGACAGATAGGCATTTGGACTGCCAAAATCAAAGATGAATTCGATGGTTTTACTCATGGATAGCCCCGCGTTGTTGTTATAAAAATGAGAACGTAAGTAGGCCAATAAACACTTGCGCTGTCCAGTAAGGTAGCTGGCTTACGCAAGCACAAGAACTTGGGTGAGAAGTTTTTGGGCAGCCACTGCTAAGCGAACTGAATTGCAGCCAGCAAAACCAGCTGTAATAGGTTAATTCCGACAGATAGCTTGTGGTCCCGATCGAAACGGCGACCCGCTTCAGTATCACCCGCCAGTTGCGCGTCGCGTGCGGCATTGATGCGCGGCAATAACCACTGCCTTACCCAAAGCGTCGATACACCTAAAAACAGACAAACGATGGCCGCTTGGTAAGCAGTCTCATCATTGGCCGCCAAGAACAACAGAGCGGCAATGAGACTCAGAGCGATCATGAAGGCGTAATAGCGGGGAAACATCGAACGTAAAAACGCTCCAGCTTGCGCCTCCGGCAGTGATGTGAAAACCACCGGTGCCACAACCGAGGGAAAAAAAGCATAGCGCCCAGCAGCATTAAGACCAGCGCATTTGCGAACTCCAGCATGGATCCCTCCTACCGTTTGTACTGGGTGGGACAGTAGCCACGACCCACATCGAAGCCGCGCAACTTACGATGCTTGGTTACGCGGCCCGTGACCCGCTTGCGCCACAACCGAAATGAGCTCGCTTTCATCTCACGGCGCATGAGCTTGATGGTCTCGGGCTCGCTTAAACCAAAGGTTGCTTCAATAACCTCAAAGGGCGTCCGGTCTTCCCACGCCATTTCAACAACGCGGGACACCTCTGACTCGGTCAACGTGTGCTTGGATAGTGACATAGGGTGATGTTAAGACTCTGAAAGAGACTATACCTCTGCCGTCTGGGCTGTGTTCGGGTTCGTCCTTGAAAAAATCAGGACCGCGTAAGCGCGCAACGACGCCAGCCGCGCAGAGAATTAATTAACCACCACGACTCAACCTTCTCGATATCTGCCAAAGGCAGTGATCGCTCAGATACCGTGCCTTCATCGATTAACTCGTCGCGTAATACCCCGGGCAGTAAGCCGTCGGTAAGTGGCGGCGTGAATAAACGACCGCCCATGCGATACACGACATTAGCAATCGCACTCTCAGTGACATGTCCCAACTCATTCACCAGAAGTGGCGATACACCCAGGGGTACTTCCGCAACCGCGCGATCGTATGCCTCGCGACGACTCGTTTTATGAATCAGGAAGGGGTCCTTGGACTCAACGGGGGTCGGCGAGATTGAAAGAGATAGGCACTCACCGTCGGCAGCAACTGGGTCTGGGACAAAAGGATGAAGGGTATGACTCAGAGCACCGCATCGATTGAGTTGCAGCCGCAATCGCCACTGCTGCCTGCTGTCAATCGACCGAAGAAGCTCAGTGAGATAGGTCTCCACTGACTGTTTATCAAACGCGAACGACCAATACTGTGCGGACTTTTCAAGTCGTGACAAATGGCGTACCAAGCGAGTGATCTTGCCCTTGGTAATGCCCATGGTTTCGAACAAATGAAATCCTGGGTCAGGCTGTTTTAGGATCCGCGCCTTGGTCTGGAGCTCTTCAAACTCGTCACTGGGATCCGAGTCCCAAACGATGCCACAACCAACCCCAAACCAGCTCTTCTTACTGCGCGAATCACTCCATGCTGTCCTAATGGCGACGTTAAAACTCGCAAACCCAGACGGTGCAATGACACCGAGAGCCCCAGTGTAGAGCCCCCGAGGGCTGTCTTCCAAACGATCGATGATCTCAACCGCGGCGTGCTTTGGCGCGCCCGTAATCGACGCGGCGGGAAACAAGGCCGTAAAGATATCGGCGATGCTAGCCGACACTTCGGTTTTCACGGTTGAGGTCATCTGCCAGACACTGGGATAGCGTTCGACCCCAAATAGCTCATCGACAGATACCTTACCGGTGGACGACAGGCGGGCAAGATCGTTGCGCACCATGTCCGTAATCATGACGTTCTCAGCGCGGTTCTTTGTCGAGGCTTGTAACCAATGCGCGTTGGCCTCATCCGCCGCGGCGTCGGATTTACGCCCCACCGTGCCTTTCATCGGCTTGCTCCAAACCATACCCTCATCACGTTCGAAAAATAGCTCAGGAGAGGCGGAGCAAACGGTCATCTCAGGTCCGCTCAGAAAAACGGCATGAGGCATATCCAGTGACCAACGAACAAAATCTGCCAACGTCACCTGACTCTGATTTGACATGCGCGAAGTCAGGTTGATCTGGTAGACCTGCCCCGCACCAATCATCGATTTAATCCGATCGACCTTGGACTCAAACGATTCCCTTGACTCCAACATCTGCCAATCGGCAACGGTCTGCTCATCGGGTGAATAGAGATCTGTCAGTGAACTGATATGGGTCTCATTGGCGAACAGGGCAAAACACACCAATGGCATATCAATGTGCTGCTGAGGGAACTTGCGATCGAAGGCATGACTGGCCTCGTACGCGACATAACCCACTGCATACAGGCCCTCGCTACTTGCGCGCTCCTCGACCGTCGTCAGTACCGACAAGACGGAGCCGTGTTCCGACGCCACAAGGACGTCTTGGCAGTTCTCATACACTGCCCAATTACCTTTCTTGGCGTTACGTACTATGGCACGGTCAAACATGATTTCGGCGGTGGTATGTAGGGGTCAATGAAGTGAGATAAACGCATAGGGAGGGCAACTCGATCACCCGCACATTATGCCTGGTTTCATCACTGTTTCGACGCCTGCGTTTAAAGAAAGATCGGTTACGCCAAGACATTTCGGTGCAGTCTTCTCCATAGGTAAAGACCCGCCAGTATCGGGAATCCGTTAATACAAACAACTTTGCTTATTAACTTGCTCGGATTGAGCGCCCGAATTCTACGGCTTGTCACATCACCTAATCTAAAACATCTGCCAGACGCCTTAAATTTGCACTTAACAAAGCGTGTACTAGCCTGAGTAGGGGGATGTCCCCGAAACTTTTTATCAAAAAACAGGACGACAGCATGAAAAAACTCATTTCTATCGCGGCTTTACTGACAACGCTGGTCTTCCCACCGCTTACCACAGCGGAAATATGGAAAGATTATGGCTTGAGCGAAGAGGTCACTGAATTGACTGTCGTCTCAGTAAAACCAAATTATGTTGACGCTTACTTGACCCGCCTTAAAAAGACCTGGGTTAGCTCCATGGAGATTCAGAAGGACATGGGCGTTGTCATGGATTACAACGTCTGGGCAGCGAATGTAGCGGCACAGCCAAATGTTTTCCTGACCGTGACCTACAAAAACATGGGTGCGATGCAAGGAAGTAAAGAGGGATACGACGCGCTAATGAAGGCCATGACTGAGCGGTTTAATGCGGATCAGGACGAACAAGAGGAACTTGCTCAGGGCTACGAGGACTACAGAGAGATTGTTGATTACGTCATCCTCAACAGGGTTGAATATTGAAACGAAAGCGAAGACAGTAACAGAGCGGCGCAAGCCGCTCTTTTTTTTGCAGCAACGCGTTAATAAATAGAAACAGAGTAGCGTGAGATGAAAATTGATCTTTTAGACAAAGAGTTACTGTCGTGGCAAAACTACGGCCCAGATGATCGCTTCACTTTCCCCATTGGTTACGGCGGTGCCTTGCTGGGGCACGATGGACAAGGTCATATCGATCTACTCTATCGATGGGAGCCCGGCAAATACTGTCATTTTCATCGTCACCTGTGTGAAGTGAGATCCACGGTCCTGCAAGGCTCTCTCGAAGTCGTAACCTTCGAAGAAGGTGTTGAAGTCTCGAAGGTCACCCGCCAGGTAGGCAGTTACTCACACATGCCCGAGGGTGATGTGCACATGGAACGCGGTGGTCCCGAGGGCGCGACCGTGCTGTTTAATCTTTATGCGCCCGATGGAAAATTGACGGAAATGCTCGACGAGCAAGGCAATACGCTTAAAACGCTGACTATCGAGACTGTGCTCAAGCAATTTGCCAATTAATCAAGCGGGAGTGCGCACGCGATAACGTATGCGAGGACCCACTGCCCGGAGTAGACTCAGCGCATTGTTACCCAATCGGAATAATCGATGCGCAGTATTCTAAATCTCACTCTATTCAGCCTTCTAAGCCTCTCTCAGTCCGTGTCTTCGGCCCTCTTGGGTGCCGATGTCGTACTTCGCGGCGGCACCGTCTACTCAATGGACACCCAGGGGAATCGTCACAGCGCCATTGCTATTGCCGGCGACCAAATCCTCGCCATCGGCAATGAGGCAGATGTTGCACTCTTCACGACCGAAGCGACCCAGATAATTGAGCTTGAAGGCCGTGTTGTCTTTCCCGGATTCATCGATACCCACATCCACACAATGGACACCTTGCCTCTACTCAACGGCGTCATGCTCTCTCCCGGGCAAAGTGCGGAAGAGGTGTTGGACGCCATTGCCGCGCATGCTCGGCAGTACCCGGAGCAGAATCCGGTCTTGGGGTCTGGGTTTCTGGCCCGCGCCTTTGGAATCAATGGCCCAACCGCGGCCCAACTCGACGCGGTCATTCCCGACAGACCTGCCCTCATCATCGACGAAGGGGGCCATACGGCCTGGGCGAACTCATTAGCGCTGCAAGCCGCTAGCATTACAGCGGATACTCCCGACCCGGTGCCCGGCGCACACTTTTTTCAGCGCGACATGCTGGGCAACCCCACGGGATGGTTGGTCGAGGGTGCGGCGATTGACCCTGTCACCGACGCTCTGGGCGTGGTCAGTGAGAGTACCTTGAGAGAACGCGCGCCCGGGTTTTTCGCTGACATGGTTGCTGTGGGTTTAACAGCCGCATTTGATGCGGGAATGATTGATACGGGTGAGTTTGGGATGAAAGTGGCCCATGAACTCGCTGAGGCCAATACCCTGCCGCTTCGATTAGTGGGTTCGCTGTACATCAACAAGCCCAAAGATCTTACAACCGCACATGCGCGACTGTCCCAACTCCGCGAGCAGTACCGCCACGACCTGTTCTCGATGACGACCTTAAAACTCTCGCTCGATGGCACGGTAGAGGCAAAAACGGCCGTGACGCTCGACCCTTATGTGGCCCCCGAAGGCCATGAAGCATCACCGCTATTACCCGATGATCAAGTGTTCAATGCGGTGTACGAAGCCTACAGCCTCGGCTTTGATCTTCACCTGCATGCCATTGGTGATGGTGCTGTCAGAACGGCCTTGGACGCCATAGAGGCGGGCCAAGCGGCCCATCCGGCATCGGATGTGCGAGCGACCATCTGCCATATTGAAGTTGTCGATCAGGCAGACATCGAACGGTTCGGCGCCCTGGGCGTTGTCGCCCAAACCACACCCACTTGGTTTGAGTACGACGAGATTGCCATGGAATTTTTGGGGCCCGAGCGGTTCGAGCAGCTTTATCCACTCGCTTCCATCCAGCGAAACGGCGGTCGCGTCACCTTGGGTAGCGACTACCCCGTGTCATGGATTGGTAAAGACGCCTTGAACCCACTGTTTAATATCGAGATGGCCGTCACGCGTCAGCGAGCAGGCGACAAGGACTATCCGGTACAGGCGCGCGCTAACGAACGACTCAGCGTCGACCAGGCTATTCGCGCGCACACCGTGGATGCGGCCTGGCAGATTCGCATGGAAGACATCATCGGCACCTTGGAGCCGGGAAAGAAAGCTGACCTCGTCGTCCTAGATAAGGACCCCTACCTAGCCGATCCTTACCACATTCACGATATTGGTATTGATGTCACGATGTCTAATGGCCGGCTGGTATACCTAAAGTAAACACGCTGATCATCGAGGTTTACTATCGACTAAAACCGAAGTGCGCCGGCCAGCGGGTCCGGTCCGTTAATCAGTTCATGGAATTCATCGGCAAGCCGGTGCGACTCGTTGACGCAATGCCGCCAATAAGTCTCTCTAAGGCGCTCGGGGATCTTCCCAAAATCGCGACGATCGGGGATTTTTCCGAACGGTAGCTGCTCCAAAAATGCATCGCTGGGGCAAATCATGATGAGCTGGTCGGCCGAGACCTGACGGTCGGCCCGCCACGGCAAAAATTTGTCGAACCAGCCCACTGTTGTGCGACTACTGAAATGCGGATAGAGCCATACCTCATCTTCGGGTAAGCGCTTCAGATCAAAATGGTAATCAATAATGCCACCATCCCAGAAGGCGCCCTTGCCCGCGCCGTCGATGTCGTAGACCCCCTCAAACACATACGGAATCGCACCACTGGCCATCAGCGCATTGAACACGTTGCTCTTAGCAAGATCGATATAGCGGGTGCCAAAGCCATCGAATAGTGGCGTCAGTGGTTCGGCGCCGCGGGAGGCAAAGACAACGCGCTGGAACGAGGCCCGAAGTGTTGCGCGACTGAGCGCATTTCCCAATGCGGCGATCCCCATGCCTGCGACGAGCCGCTTACCCGGTTGTCGACCATTGAGACCCCGCCCGCGCGCAGTGACAATATGGGAGCGTAGCCACGGATGATCGGCAACATGGTGCTCACCCTCATCACCGAGCAGGGTGCGCATTAACCAGAGTGCGACCTCGGTTATCTCCGGTACCGTCGGTTTGGCCGAGGCATAGTGTTGACTGAGGTACGCCTGCTCAAAGCGATCGTAGGTCGCCAGTGGATCAGGCTGAGCCATGGCGGCGTGACGCCATGAACCAATGGACGATCCAACGGCGTCGAGAGGCCGGCTTCGTCCTGAGAGCAACTCACTGATCAGCACCCGATCGAGTCGCCCGAGGATCAGCCACTTGGGTCCTCCCGAGGCACCAATAAGGCCGTCGATCAAATCGGCGTGCCAACCTTCCTTTTCGAGGCGCTGAGCCGCCTTGGCACCGACTCTCAGCTGAAGTGCTTTCACTGCGGATACTCCGACGAACTTGCTTTAACGTTGATGGCCATACCACTACCGATACGCTTGCAGTAGCAACACGGCTTAATGCAATGAAGTCGAGAGAGGCAATGGCTGACGACCGAGTCGCCGGCCATTAGGGGATAAAGTTACTCGACGCCGTCGAGGTACTCGATGTCAGGACGTCCACCGACGAGGCCGGCTAACTTAACGTTGGCTGCTTTGAAGTAATCAGTTTGCCCATGCGCTTCCAAAGCCGCTTGATCAGTATAGGACTCCAGAACTTTGTAGACCTGTGGGTCTGTTTTACTTCGGTTCAGTGCATAAAACTTACAGCCCGGCTCGTTAGCTAGTACTTGCGAGGCAAGTTCCATGAAGACCGCCTCGAACTCGTCGTTTTTCCCTGCTTGAACTGGGATCGTCGCAATTACACCTACAGCCATGACTTTGTCCTTATTACTCATACCAAAAAGAGACCGAACAGCCTACTGGCAAGATTGGCTATTGCCCAGCCAATTTTAATTGTTGCGCCTGTCACTTTGAGGAATTGTGGCAATCTCTTCCGACCCACCACTTTTTTGCGGCCACATACGCTTTCAAGGCGTACCATGAACCGGTTGAGGGCGGGTTAAGCAACTTAACCGCCTATCGATACAGGCTCAGGAAGGGCTGTTTGCTGTCAGCATACGAACTGATGGGCAACATCCTGACGAATCAGATGGACCTGCCAAGTGGCATATCGTGATTATCCGCCCTGATCATTGACGATTTCACAGACTGGAGAGAAAGAACGCGTGAGTGAAGACTCAACACTTACCATAGGTCAGGTTGCCTGGCTAAAGGTGGTAGACGTTAATGACCTAGGCGCGTTTGTCGACTGGGGTTTAAGTAAAGATTTATTTATTCCCTTCGCCGAGCAGCAACATCCCTTGCGGCCCGGGTCGTTCACTCTGGTCAAGATATACCTTGATAATCAAGGGCGACCCGCAGGTTCAACTCGCATAGATCACTGGATTGAAGACACGGCAACGGGCTTATCCATAGGCCAAGAAGTCGCATTACTCATCGCCGAACAAACGGATCTCGGTTTCAAGGCCATTATTAACGATCAGTTTTGGGGGTTGCTCTACAGCAACGAACTGCACCGTAGAGTTCGCAAAGGTCAGGTTGTTGAAGGCTATATTCAGCGAATTCGAGACGATGGGAAAATCGATCTAACGCTGAATCAACCCGGGTTTAGTGCCTCCAAGATTGACGCAGTTGCGCGAGCTATCGAAGACAACCTACATGCGAACTCAGGGTTTTTGGCGCTCAACGATAAAAGTCCGCCGCCTGACATTTATGCCGCTTTTGGCGTCAGCAAAAAGGTGTTTAAGCAAGCTGTAGGGGCGCTCTACAAGGCCCGGAAGATCACCATTGAACCTGGCGGCCTGCGATCAACTGCAAGCTCACAAGACAGTGCGGATGCGACATAAGCCAGCCCGGCTAAAGCATTAAAACCACGCAACGCCCGCACGAGGAGCTTCTGGCATTGGGTACAGGGTCCTCGATGCGCAAAGCCACGTATCAAAATAACGGCGTATGTGAGACAAATACGAGGCGTAACGGACGGATTGCATAACAGTCGATGAAATCAGTGAATCAAATGTGCGGTCATTCTTTCTTGGGGCACTTTCCCCGGCTTTTACACATCCTAAAACCTCTAATTTATGGGTGTTTGCTGTCCGTGCTCGCGCCTGCTGCGGCGAGTGACACCGAAGCGCCTACACCCACGCCCAACATCGTTATTTTGTTCACTGATGACCTCGGTTGGGGTGACCTCGGGGCCTTTGGCCACCCTTACATCAAGACCCCATCGCTCGACCAGTTAGCCGCGGAGGGACAGCAGTGGACTGATTTTTATGTTCCCGCACCGGTCTGCTCGCCAAGTCGTGCCGCGCTTCTAACCGGGAGACACCCCGTAAGAACAGGGCTTTATGGCGTGGGAACACCGGTCATGTTTCCCGGAGACACCCGAGGTATTCCGCATTCAGAGATCACGCTCGCTGAAGCCCTCAAAGCAAAAGGCTACAGCACGGCCATCATGGGAAAATGGCATCTGGGCGACGCCCCCGATTTCTTTCCGACCCGTCACGGGTTTGACTACTGGTTCGGCATCCCCTATTCCAACGATATGCAGTTTGTCGGACGGCCCGGTGTCGAAGACCTGTTCCGACTCCAGCAGGCCGGCAAGACCAATGAGCTGATGCAAATCTTCAGCGATTTTCTGAAGAGCTTTGAAGCACCCGATTATCGGGAATACAACGTACCGCTGTGGCGAAGTCGGTGCTCCAACTCAGGTTGTACCGATGAGTTACTCGAGCAACCGGCGGTTCAACCCACGCTCACGACTCGGCTGACCAAAGAAGCAGTGCAGTTCATCAACGCGCAAGGCGATGAGCCTTTCTTTTTGTATCTGCCTTACACCATGCCGCATTTACCCATTTTTGCTGACACACCGTTTCAAGGGAAAAGTCTCGCCGGGCCCTATGGCGACACCATTGAAGAGATTGACTGGAGTGTCGGTGAAATTATCAAAGCGCTTAAAGCCCGCGGCGTGAGCGACAATACCCTCGTCTT
>Ga0181604_10001560_pt1 | contig 20322 bp, 15 predicted proteins | sample 041ome_12_FD_148663 | JGI IMG/M metagenome (GOLD analysis project Ga0181604, IMG submission 148663) | Coastal salt marsh microbial communities from the Groves Creek Marsh, Skidaway Island, Georgia - 041410US metaG (spades assembly) | ecosystem: Environmental > Aquatic > Marine > Intertidal zone...
GGCGCGAGCAACGCCCCCCCCCGCTGGACTGTGAGACTTGAGCTGGTTGGTTAAAAAATGTCCAGTAGATCTTTCGGTTCCCCACCCGCTCCTTTACACTCACTGCTCGAAGTTGAGTCCTTTTCCCGATGCATATTGGCGGCCTGAAGCCCTGCAATAACGTGTTCCTCGCGCCCATGGCCGGGGTCACAGATCTCCCCATGCGTGAACTCGCCGTCGAGTTGGGTGCGGGTATGGCTGTGGGCGAGATGCAAAGTGCTGATCTCAGCCTCGCGCATTCACGCAAAACGGTGCAGCGACAGCGACACAGTGCCCGGGCAGGGCTCCGCTCGGTGCAGATTGTGGGCTACGACCCCCAACAGCTGGCGGAAGCCGCGCGCTTCAGCGCGGATCTGGGCGCCGATATCATCGATATCAACATGGGCTGCCCGGCAAAAAAAGTCTGCCGCCGTGCGGCGGGGTCCGCGCTGCTGGCAGACGAAGCGCTAGTAGGCCGCATTCTCGAAGCCGTCGTTAACGCGGTCGATGTGCCTGTCACGGTCAAAATCCGCACCGGCACCGACCCCGAGCATCGCAATGGCGCCACCATTGCACGGATTGCCGAAAGCGCGGGCATCCAAATGCTGACCGTTCATGGCCGCACCCGCGCAGACCGCTTCAAGGGACAAGCCGAGTACCAGACTATTGCCGAGATCGTGCGCGCTGTGACGATCCCGGTCATCGCCAACGGCGACATCGACTCTGCAGAAAAGGCGCGGGCAGTCTTGATGCTCACCGGTGCCGCTGGCGTCATGATTGGTCGCGCAGCACAGGGCCAGCTTTGGCTGCCAGGCGCCATTGCATCCGCGTTGACGGCACGGGGCAAGAGCGCGCGAACTCCCGTGCTAAGCGAGCAGCTCCGCCTGCAAGGCGATCACCTGTTGCGACTACACGCTTTTCACGGAGACCATCTGGGGCCGCGCATTGCCCGCAAGCATCAGGCGTGGCTGCTCGAGTCGCTAACCGCGCAGCAATTCATCTCGGCGGAGGACGCCCGCGCGTGGCGACAGGCTTTCAATCGCATCGAATCAGCTGAGGAGCAGATCGTCTGCTTACGTGAGATGACCGATGCGCTGATGTCAGCAGTATCCGCCACTACGCCGACATCTCAAATACCTCCTCCGATGTGCCCTCAGATGCTCGTGGCCGCGTGAAGCCACCCAAGCAAAGCGCCGCCACCAAGCGTCGCAAGAAAACCCCGTCAGGCCCGCCACCTCTGCGTGACAGCGCGAGCGAAGCGATTCGCCACTTTCTTGAAACCCTCGATGGAGAATCTTGCAGTGAGCTCTATGACATGGTGCTGCACCAGGTAGAGGAGCCGCTTTTTAAAGCCGTGCTGGACTACACCCAGCACAACCAAAGTCATGCCGCAGCCATGCTGGGACTGAACCGGGGTACCCTGCGAAAAAAACTCCGCCAACATGGTCTGTTGGCCGAAGCGGAGCTTCCTCAGACCAAGCGATCTGCCCGCAGGCGCAAAGCAGCCGACAGCAAAACCGCTGCCGCCAAGTCAGCGAGCAGCAAAACCACGAACAAAGGGAAACGATAGACCATGAGCGAAGCCGGACTGGCCCCCCTGAGGCGCGCCCTCATCAGTGTTTCAGATAAAACCGGCATCGTTGATTTCGCCCGCGCACTGGCGGCGCGCAACGTCGAGATTCTCTCGACTGGCGGCACGTGCCGGCTGCTCCGCGAGGAGGGACTGAGCGTGGTGGAGGTCTCCGACCACACCGGCTTCCCCGAAATGATGGGCGGTCGCGTGAAAACCCTGCACCCAAAAATTCACGGGGGCATCCTGGGCCGGCGCGGCACCGACGATGAGGTGATGTCTGCCCACGAAATCCCGGCCATCGATCTGGTCGTGGTGAATCTGTATCCCTTCGAGGCCACCGTCGCACGTCCGGACTGCACGCTGGAAGACGCGGTGGAGAATATTGATATCGGCGGACCGACCATGGTCCGTGCCGCCGCAAAGAATCACCGCGACGTCGCCATCGTGGTGTCGTCCGGCGACTACGGTCGCATACTAGCTGAACTCGAGTCCCATGACGGCTACACCACGCTGGCGACGCGATTTGAGCTTGCGATTCGTGCCTACGAGCATACCGCCGCTTATGACGGCATGATCGCCAATCACTTTGGCTGTCTGGTCGAGGCTGGCTCTGAGGCCTACCCGCGGACCTTCAACCTGCAGTTCGAAAAGGTGCAGGAGATGCGCTATGGGGAAAACCCACACCAGAGCGCCGCTTTTTATCGGGAGGCGCGGCAGACCGAGGTCGGCATCAGCAGTGCCCAGCAGCTTCAGGGCAAGGCCCTGTCCTACAACAACGTGGCCGATACCGACGCCGCGCTGGAGTGCGTGAAGAGCTTCGACGCGCCGGCCTGCGTGATCGTCAAACACGCCAACCCCTGTGGAGTGGCCGCCGCGCCGAATTTGATGAGCGCCTACGACCTCGCCTTCCATACGGATACTGAGTCTGCGTTCGGCGGCATCATTGCGTTTAACCGCGAGCTGGATGGCGCCACTGCGGCGGCGATTGTCGAGCGGCAGTTTGTCGAAGTGATCATTGCACCGGAAATATCTGACGACGCCATCGCCGCCGTTGCAGCAAAAGAAAACGTGCGGCTACTGCGTACCGGCGCGTGGGCCACCCCCGCCTCTGCCAGAGACTTCAAACGAGTCAACGGTGGGCTGCTGGTTCAGGACCGCGACGACGGAATGGTGTCGCGTGACGAGCTCACAGTCGCGACCGAGCGCGCACCCACTGACGCTGAGTGGGGCGATTTATTGTTCGCCTGGAAGGTGGCGAAATTCGTGAAAAGCAACGCCATCATTTATGCGGCCAACCAGCGCACGATTGGTGTGGGCGCCGGCCAAATGTCGCGGGTGAACTCTGCGCGCATCGCCGCGATCAAGGCAGAGCACGCGGGCCTGGAGGTCAAAGGGGCGGTGATGGCCTCGGATGCCTTCTTCCCTTTCCGGGATGGCATCGACAATGCGGCCGAACGCGGAATCGCGGCGGTGATTCAGCCCGGTGGCTCGATGCGGGATGACGAGGTCATCGCGGCGGCAAACGAAACGGGCATGGCGATGGTGTTCACCGGCATGCGCCATTTCCGACACTGATCAGTGAGTGATAGCGAGACCACCATATGAATATTCTGGTTGTGGGGAGTGGCGGGCGGGAACATGCGCTGGCCTGGAAGCTGGCCGAACCGGACACGGTTGCGCGGGTGTATGTGGCGCCGGGTAACGCCGGCACGGCACTCGAACCCAAACTGGAAAATGTGTCGCTCGACCCTATGGACATTGAAGGCCTCGCGCATTTTGCCCGCGAGCAGGACTGCGCACTGACCGTCATCGGCCCGGAGGCGCCCTTGGTTGCTGGGATTGTGGACCGATTCGCTGAACTTAATCTCCCCTGTTTTGGCCCCACCGCCGGTGCCGCGCAATTGGAGGGCAGTAAATCGTTCACCAAGGATTTTCTCGCGCGCCACGACATCCCCACAGCCTCTTATGCGGTGTTTACCGACATCGAGCCGGCTTTGGCCTATGTCCGGGAACAAGGCGCACCGATTGTCATCAAGGCCGACGGCCTCGCTGCGGGCAAGGGGGTGATCGTGGCGATGACGCTGGATGAGGCCGAGGCCGCCATCAACGACATGCTCGCCGACAACAAATTTGGTGACGCTGGGGCGCGGGTTGTCGTAGAGGGCTTTCTCGAGGGCGAGGAGGCCAGCTTTATCGTGATGGTCGACGGCGAGCACGTGCTGCCCATGGCTACGTCGCAGGATCATAAACGCATTGGTGAAGGGGATACCGGTCCCAACACGGGTGGCATGGGCGCCTACTCCCCTGCGCCGGTTGTGACCGACGGCGTCTTTACCAAAGTGATGGAGCGGGTCATTCTGCCCACGGTGCAGGGCATGGCGACAGAAGGACACCCCTACACGGGCTTTCTCTACGCCGGGCTCATGATCGATGACGACGGCAACCCGTCGGTGATCGAATACAACTGTCGTTTTGGCGACCCGGAAACCCAGCCCATCATGCACCGCTTGAGAGGCGACCTCGGTGCGCTGTGCCTCGCTGCGCTCGACGGCCGGCTGGACGAGATGTCTGCAGACTGGGATCCGCGACCCGCTGTCGGGGTGGTGTTGGCCGCGGGGGGTTACCCCGGTTCCTATGAAAAGGGTCTGGAGATAAAGGGCCTGAACACGGAGTGGCCGGCCACAACCAAAGTCTTTCACGCAGGCACACAGCAGGCGGGTGATAACGTGGTAACGCAAGGCGGACGCGTACTCTGCGTCAGCGCGCTCGGTGACTCCATAGCCGATGCCATCACGGCGGCCTACGCCGGTGTCGATCAGATCAGCTGGGAGGGCATGGTCTGTCGGCGGGATATTGGTTGGCGCGCGATAGATCGTTAAGCTTGCCCCATGACTGAAATCACTCACACTTCATCGCGACGCCCCCTTACGGGCATCGACCGCCTTTTGAGTCGAGTCGACAAGCGACTTAGGCAGTTGGCGGGCGAATCCCTATCGCTCCCCGAAGCAGCGTCGCGGCCCTCCCCAGCGGTTGGCCACGACGAGCCCGCGCTCAGCACTCGCGAGCGCGAACATGCCGCGGGCCTGATGCGGGTGAACCACACTGGAGAGGTCTGCGCGCAGGCCCTCTATCAGGGGCAGGCACTGGCTGCCCGCTCAGACGAAACGCGGGAGAAGCTCCTCGGTGCCGCGCAGGAAGAAGCGGATCATCTGGCTTGGTGCGAGGCGCGATTGGCCGAGCTCGATGCCCACCCCAGTCGCTTGAATCCCCTGTTTTACGCTGCCTCTTTTGCGCTGGGCGCCGCCACCGCCATGGCAGGTGACAAGGTCAGCCTAGGATTCGTTCATGCCACCGAGGAGCGCGTTGCCAGCCATCTCCGGTCTCACCTGAAAGCCTTACCCGGTGAGGACAGGAAATCTCAATTGATTCTGCAGCAGATGCTGAACGATGAGGAGCGCCACGGCGCGGAAGCGCTGGAGCACGGGGGCGAGGAGTTCCCGCGACCTGTCAAGGACGTGATGACGCTGGCGAGCCAGCTGATGACCCGCTCGACCTACTGGATTTAGGAAAAGCAAAGACGCTCTTTTGCGATCTCATACTGAGAATGCTTCAGGCTGAGGGGGGATCGCGCTGAGCGGAGGTATCCCTAGAGAGGGGGGCCTTTCAACGCAAAAGACTTCTCAACGGGCAGGGCCTTATTTCAACCCGATTAAGTCGCTCGCCTTAAGCAGCCCGAGATTCATCAGGCTAAACACCTTCGTAAAACGCTGGCCAGTGAGCGTCGTGGCTGATCAGCAGTCTCGGCACCGCGTCAGTCACTGGTGAACATAGCCGCCAGAGCAGCGCCTGGGTCCTCGGCCCGCATAAAGGTCTCGCCGATGAGAAAGGTGTGTACCCCGCGCCCCCGCATCTCCGCGACCTGCGCTGCGAAACTGAATCCACTCTCGGTCACCACCTGCACCTCGGCGGGTATCCGCTCCAGTAACCGATAGGTCGTGTCGAGGCTCGTATCAAAAGTGTGGAGGTCCCTGTTATTGATGCCGATGAGGTCACCGCCCAATGTGAGCGCCTCATCGAGTTCCGCCTCATCGTGGACCTCGACCAGCACATCCAGACCCGCCTCACGGGCACAGTCATGTAAATCCTTGAGATGCGACAGCTCCAGGCAAGCCACAATGAGCAGAATGGCGTCAGCGCCGAGCGCCCTCGCCTCCCAGATCTGATACGGGTCTAGGGTGAAGTCCTTGCGCAACACCGGCAAGGAGCAGGCGCCGCGAGCGGCCTGCAGATAGTCATCCGCCCCTTGAAAAAAATCGATGTCAGTCAGCACCGACAAGCAGGCCGCACCACCTGCCTCATAGCTGGCGGCAATCTCGGCCGGATAGAACGCCTCGCGAATAACCCCTTTACTGGGGCTCGCCTTTTTGACCTCGGCAATGACCGCCGCCTGACCCTGCTTCACGCGATCAAATAGCGCCGAGCGGAACCCCCGGGCCGGGTCAGCGCTGGCCGCTAACTTTTCGAGCTCTGTAATTGATCGCTGTTGCTTGCGTTCGGCGACCTCTTCGGTCTTGCGGTCGAAAATCTTTTTCAGCACCGTGGGTGCGGCGAGCTTGGTAGTCATGAGGCGGGCGCTCCGCCTTGCTCTTGCGCCAAAGCCTGCGTGAAGGCAACGAACGCCTCCATCTTTTGCAAGGCAGCGCCCGATACCATTGCCTGCTCGGCGCTAGCGACACCTGAAGCCAGCGACTCCGCCCGCCCGGATACGTAAATCCCGGCGCCCGCATTCAACGCAATAATGGAGCGCGCCTTGATGCTGGCTACTTCGTCGTCGCTACCTAATGCGGCCCGAATCAGACGCGCGGAATCGGCTGCGGTTTCTACCTGCAACCCGCTCAAGCTGTCATGGGCATGACCTAAAGCGGCCGGATCAATGTCAATCGGCGAGAGTTCACCGGCTTTTAATTCGTAACCCCGGGTCGGTGCTGCGATGGAGATCTCGTCGAGCCCGTCGTCGCTGTGAAGGACTAGCGCGTGCTCACTGCCCAATCGGGCCAGCGCCTCTGCCAAGGGTTCGCAGAGCGCCGCATCGTAAACGCCGAGCACCTGACGTTTCACCCCAGCGGGGTTCGTTAGCGGGCCCAGTACGTTAAAGAGGGTGCGCAGTCCGAGCTCTCGGCGCGGGCCGACGGCGTGCTTCATAGCCCCGTGATGCGCCGGCGCAAACATAAAGCCCACGCCGACTTCCTGAACACAGGCGGCGATCTGCTCGGGGCTTACGTCAAGATTAACGCCGAGCGTCTCGAGTACATCGGATGAACCACTGCTGCTCGAGACCGATCGATTACCATGCTTGGCGACCTGCGCGCCTGCGGCGGCGGCAACAAACGTCGCAGCGGTGGACACATTGAACAGGTTGGCACCATCGCCACCCGTCCCCACGAGGTCGATCACATAATCACCGGTCACGGAGACAGGGGTCACTAACTCACGCATCACCTCTGCGGCACCGGCGATTTCCTCACTGGCCTCGCCTTTCATGCGCAAGGCCACCAGCAACCCACCGATCTGCGCCTGAGTGGCCTCGCCTGTCATCACCATCGTCATGACGGCACGCATCGCATCGCGGGAGATATCTCGTCCCTCCACCCATTGCTCGAGTGCCTGCTGAAGCGTCATGTTGGCTTATCCGTTATGGGCTCAGGCACATCGTGCCAGAAAGTGACCCAGCATGGCGTGGCCATGTTCAGAGAGAATGGACTCGGGGTGAAACTGCACGCCTTCAATATCGAGCTCGCGGTGACGCAGCCCCATGATCGCCTCCCGGCCGCCACCGTCGTTCTCTGTCCACGCAGTGACCTCGAGGCAGTCGGGTAGAGAATCTGCCTCGACCACGAGGCTGTGGTATCGGGTGGCAATGAATGGGCTGGGCAAATCTTTGAACACGCCCTCACCCGTGTGATGGATGGGGCTGGTTTTGCCGTGCATCACTTTTTGCGCGCGCACAATCTGACCGCCAAAGACGGCACCAATGCTCTGCTGTCCAAGACAGATGCCAAATATCGGCACTTTACCGGCGAAGTGCTCAATCACCGACATAGAAATGCCCGCCTCCTTGGGAGAGCAGGGGCCGGGGGAGATGCAGATACCTTTGGGCGCCTGTGCTTCGATATCAGCCAGACTGATTGCGTCATTGCGCTGAACATCGACCTCTGCACCGAGTTCCCACAGGTACTGGACAACATTCCAGGTAAAGGAGTCGTAGTTGTCGATCATCAAAATCATGGGGAGATCAGAGTACGCTCTTTAAAACGGCGAATATGCGGGCGTTTTACGCTAAATGCCGCCAAAAAGCATCTAAAAAGCCCCTGGATACACAATATCTCGATAAATTGCTGCGAAATGATCCTAAAATCTAGAAACTAGTGACTAAAAAGATATCTGATGTGTTTCCAGCACGTGTCGGGTGGCCACTGGCAGAGTTGAGCAGCTTTATAATAGCCTGTGGGATACACGGTGGGGGATACGGGGGCTTGTGTAAGGCCAATTCTGGCCGTGTAATGGGGTAAAATTACCGCACTATAGGAGGACGAATCGCCCCGTAGCAGGAATAATTCGCCCTGCTGCGGCGTCAATAGACACAGACTAACCGCTGGTGAGTGGTGCCGACCGGTGCTAACTTTCCTGCCCTTTTCACCCTGCAAGGTGCTCTCTACATGAAGAGAACCATCGCCAAGTTTGCGAAGACCCTCGGGACGCCTGTCCCTTTGGCCGCCGCGCTGACGCTGCTCCCTGCAGGGGCCCACGCTGATCTCGTGTTTGAGCACGGCGGGCACACCTACCAACTCGTCACGTCACCGACGACTTGGCACCAAGCCTCCGCCGCCGCAGAAGCTTTGACGCTTGGCGGCAATACCGGGTATCTGGCGAGGATCGATTCAGCATCGGAAAACGAGGCGATTCTCACTGCAGTCAGCACGCACCTTAGCCCCGAGCAATTTGCCGAGACCATCCCCGACGATGGATCGGAAGCAGCATTTGTGTGGTTAGGGGGTTCTGATCAAGACAGTGAAGGCCAGTGGGTCTGGACCAACAATGGCGATACTTTCTGGCAAGGTGACTTCAATGGTGCGGCCGTGGGCGGTCGCTACGCCAACTGGGGTGTTCAGCCAGATAACGCTGGCGGCGCTGAGGACGCCTTGGCTATGGGGCTGGCGGACTGGCCAGAGCCCTTCTACGATCTCGGGGATACTGGGCAATGGAACGATCTGAATGCCGAGAACCCGCTGTTCTACCTCGTGGAGTTCGATGGACAGAGCGATCTTGCTCTTGGCGTAGAAGAGCCGGGCAACGGTAAAACCTACGCGGGCATCGGCATGGTTAGAGGCTGGGCAGTCTCCTCTGACATGATTACTCGTGTCGCCGTCTCGATCGATGGCAAACACGCCTTCGACCTACCGCATGGCGGGCCTCATGGTAGCGCAGCGAATCGCTTCCCCGACATTCCAGGATCCGACAAGGCGGGCTATTCAACACCGCTCAACTTCAGTGCGATGGAGGCAGGTGAACACACCTTGACGGTTACCGTGACCGACGGCTTCGGAACCAGCCGCTCACGCACCATCACCTTCGAGACCGCGCGATTTGAAAAGTCTTTCGTGCCACCTTCAGACGTTGTCGAGCTAGGCTGGTCAATCATCAGAGGATTGGGCGACCAGATGTACGTTTATGACGCGGTGGTAGACGGCATCTCCTACAACATCACTATGCAGTGGGACACGGTTTCTCAGTCGTTCAAAATCAACAGCATCGAAGCCAAGTAAACCTCAAGCACTGGGGGTCTCGCCCTCGGACTCACTTTCTAGAAGCAGACCTACTGGGAGCACATCGCAATGGCACGCATCATTGCGCGTGCTTTGCTGAGTGTTTCCTCCCACTCTGAGGTGGGCACCGAATCCGCAACTATACCCGCGCCGGCCTGCAAGATCGCCTCGCCGTCTTTCACTACAACGGTGCGGATAGCGATGGCGGTATCCATATCCCCAGACCAAGATAAGTAGCCTACTGCGCCGCCATAAATGCCGCGCTTAACCGGTTCAAGCTCATCAATGATTTCCATGGCCCGCACCTTGGGCGCCCCACTCAGTGTCCCCGCCGGCAATGCCGCGCGCAGTGCGTCGATTGCAGACATGCCCTCTCGCGCACGGCCAGTGACATTAGACACGATGTGCATCACATGGGAATAACGCTCAATCACCATGTTTTCGGTCAGAGTCACGCTACCCGCCTCGCTCACCCGGCCGACGTCATTCCGGCCCAAATCAATCAGCATCAGGTGCTCGGCAATCTCTTTCTTATCGGCCAGCAGTTCTGTCTCGAGCGCCTGATCTTCCTCTTCGGTCGCGCCGCGCCTTCGGGTTCCGGCGATTGGTCGAACGGTCATTAACCCCTCCTCGAGTCGCACTAGAATCTCGGGGGATGAGCCAATCACCTCGAATCCACCCAGATCCAAGAAGTACATGTAGGGCGAAGGGTTCAAGTTTCTGAGCGCGCGGTATAGGGACAGTGGCGACGCCTTCAGTGGCAGCGACAATCTTTGCGAAGGCACGACCTGCATCACCTCACCCTCGAGGATGTACTCCCGGATCCGCTCCACCCAGGCCTCGTATTCAGATTGCTCGGTTCGGTAACGGATAACACTGTCGTCAAAATCGTCCACCGCCGGATCGAGATTGATCGAGCCAAATTGGGCATGGGCGCTGGCCAGCGTCGCCTCAATCTCGTCGAGGCGCGTAAGGGCTGATTCGTAGGCGTTGTCACGAGTGGCATCGGCATTCACCACCACCGTGAGCGTACCGCGCAGGCCATCGAAGATCAGTACCTCCTCCGCCAGTACGAGCAAAATATCGGGCACATTCAATTCATCAGGTGGGCAGGAATCCATCAACTTGGATTCGGTATAGCGCACCGTGTCGTAACCAAAGTAGCCCACGAGCCCCCCGTGAAAAACAGGGAGTTCCGGCGCGGGTGCGCTCAAAAATTGCTGCTGGTAGCGCTCGATCTCCTGCAAAGGATCTGCCACATCGCGGCTCTCGACGCACTCACCCGCCTCAAACAGGCTAAGACGATAACCCTCAACGGTTAACCATGTTTTTGCCGGCAAGCCGATGATGGAGTAGCGGCCCCATCGCTCACCGCCCTCTACGGACTCGAAGAGAAAAGAGCGCGGGCCCTGAGCCAATTTGGCGTAGGCAGAAAGCGGGGTTTCGACGTCGGCCAGCACGGTGCGCGACACCGGGATGCGATTGAAGCCTTCAGTGCGTTTTGCTAAAAACTCGGCTTGGGTAACGGTAGTGGCCACGCCTAGGATACGGCCGTCAGATTAGCGCGCATTTGATCGACTGCGGCTTTATAGTCCGCCGCCTTGAAAATCGCAGATCCCGCGACAAAGGTATCCGCACCGGCAGCCGCCACATCAGCAATATTATCCGGCCCCACGCCACCGTCGACCTCAAGCCGAATATCACGGCCCGAGGCATCGATGAGCGCCCGCGCTGCTTTCAATTTATCCAGCGTGGACGGGATAAAAGCCTGCCCGCCAAAACCCGGGTTGACCGACATCAGCAACACCATATCGATATTCTGGATGGCGTAATCCAATGCACCGAGCGACTCGGCGGGGTTAAACACCAGCCCGGGCTTACACCCCAGATCGCGTATCAACTGGATAGAACGGTCAACGTGATGTGAGGCGTCGGGATGAAACGTGATGTAGGTGGCCCCAGCCTTGGCAAACATCTCAATCAACGCATCGACGGGCTGCACCATGAGATGCACATCGATCGGCGCGGTCACACCATGATCACGCAGCGCCTGACAGACCATGGGCCCCACTGTGAGGTTGGGTACATAGTGATTGTCCATGACATCGAAATGCACCATGTCTGCACCCGCTGCGAGAACGGCGTCGACCTCTTCGCCCAAACGCGCGAAGTTGGCTGCCAAAATAGAGGGCGCAATCAGATAGTCAGACACGGGATCAGTGCTCCGGGGTCGCTGAAGCGGGTAGTTTACTGGTTGGCTGAATCCGAGGGAAATCGGCGGTTGAGCGCGGTCAGGCGCTCGGGGGTCCCAACGTCCTCCCACACACCCTCATATAGCTCACCGGAGAGTGACCCACTCTCAATCGCCGCATCCAATAGCGGCTTTAAAGGCCGCTTGCCCGGCGCATATTCTTGAAACATCACCGGGTCATAAACGCCAATGCCGCTGTACGTGGCAATGTTACTGTCTACTGAAGATATTGAAACCTGTGTAAGTACGCTGACACAGTGCGTATCGGCTGATTGATTGACTTCGGACAAAGACGTCTGCTCTGGCGAAACATCTTGGCTGGCATCGAAGTGCTCCGCGCCTAAAGGTAGGGCTTTTACACTCCGGCCACTCAATAAAAAGTCACCCCGGGGACGATGCGCTGGATTGGGTGCCAACACAATGTGAGCACCTCGCTCAGCGTGCGCCGTCTCGCGCAACTGAGCGAAGGGATAATCGGTAAACACGTCGCCATTGACGAGCAGGAATGGGGCATCGCCGAGGCGCGGAAGCGCCTGAATAATGCCGCCCGCGGTCTCAAGCGGGGTCTGCTCTGCGGAGATCGAGATCGCTACCTGCCACTGGCTGCCATCCCCCAGGAAGTCGACCAACTGCTGTCCGAGGTAGGAGACGTTGACCACAATCTCTGTAAAACCTGCTGCACTCAGTCTTGCAATATGATGCTCGATTAGCGGCGTACCGCCCACCTCGAGGAGGGGTTTCGGGGTGACATCGGTCAGCGGTCGCATCCGGCGGCCCTCCCCCGCGGCGAGAATCATGGCCTTCATCGAACCCAGCCCTCTGGGTCAATCGCTTTGTACCAAGGCTGTGCACGAATCACTGTCATCAGATCCGATTCGAACCAGTCCCTGAACTCAGCCACGCTGCTTTGCGCATCGGCCGTTAACGCCAGTGCCTCGCGAACGTATTCGGTCACTAATGGCAAGTCCGCCAAATAGCACGACTTGTGATCCCGCAAGTGCAATCGGGCAAACACCCCAAGCACTTTTAGGTGGCGCTGCAAACCGGTGAGATCAAACCATCGCTGGAACTGCGCTGCACCTACCTCATCGAGCTGTGCCGCGAGCGCATGCAGACGCGATAGCTGCTCTGCCGTTGCTACAGGGGCGCCCACCGATGGGGCGGCAACCCCCACGCTCCTCAGCTGCAGCAAATAACCGTCGAGCCACGTCAGCTGCTGCACTCGTGGCCAGCGGATGTAGCAATCCTTGAGCAATGACACTGGGTCGTAAGTGATGGGACCCAACACCGCGTCCTGAAAATCAATCACACCGAGTTCATTCGCCTCGAGCAGCATCAAATTGCGGCTATGGAAGTCGCGATGTACCCACACGGTCGGCTGCTCAGCGAAGACGCTGACCACGTACTCGGTGAGTGCTGCAAAGCGCTGGCGAAACCGCTCATCGAGCTGAATGCCCAACAAGCCAGAGAGAAACCACTCGGGAAAAACGTCCAGCTCGGTTTTCACTCGATCCGTATCATAGTGAGGGATGTCTGCCTCTTCCCACGGCAGGCTGATCTGGCACATCAGTGCATCGAAGGCTTTTTGGTAGTGCGCAGCGGCGGAGACAGGATGAGAAACCAGCGCCGGGAGCAGTTGCTGATCGCCAAAATCCTCTAGCAAAAACCAGCCGCTCTCTAGTGACTGCGCCCAGACCGTTGGGGTGCGAACACCCGCTTTAGCCAGCTGAGCGCCAACGCTCAAGAAAGCCTCGTTGTTCTCCGATGCGGGCGACACCATCGCGATGCAGGATAGCATTTGTCGCGTCTCACCGCCGATGGTCAATGTCGCTGGCCCGCCTAATAAGGTGGCTCGATAGTATCGGCGCGGGCTGGCATCGCCGGCGACCAGCGCGATCTCTATTTGGGATAGCGCACACTGCAGCGCCTCCGCTATCCACTCAATTAGGCCTGCCGGGTGATGGCTCATTTCGGACTCAGATGCTCCTATGACCGTCTCCGTGCCAGTTCAATCCGCTGGCTTGTCGGGAGTTACGGCTCTATTGAGTGTATCCTGCTTGGGCGACTTTACCTCGGCCAAAGGGCAAAAAATGACGGCTGTGGGCGATCAAATTGTCCGCGCATCTGCAGGCACCTTGGATTATCATGCCCAACGTTATTTTTATTGCTCCGTGTGAACCTTAAGCCCCCGTGAACCGACTGCTTCTTCAACCGATAGCGCGTCCAAAACTGCTGGTGCTGGCCGTTGCGGCAGCCCTCAGTTCCGCGCCGCTCAGCGCCGAAGGCCTGTTCGAGGAGACCGTTGTCGCGGATATGGACTGGCAGCCCATGCGGGTCATTCCACTGGACGAGCAGGATCGGGCATGTCGACAGTGTGGTGGTCGCTTTGCTGACCCGCTTGCTGACGCTGACCTCAGTCAGTCTCCAACCGAGGCCGACCTTGAGGTCTATGCAGACGATACCGAGGTAACGGAGGGTGAGCTGCTGTTTCGGGGCAATGTCTCACTGAAGCAGGGTTATCGTCAGGTCACCGCTGATCAGGTCACCGCAGACCGGGCGCGAGAAACGGCGACCGCTACCGGGAACGTGGTTTTCCGGGAACCCGGCATTTTGATTCGTGGCTCACGTATTGACTACGACAGCCAATCCGAAGAAGCGGTCGTGACCGACGCGCGTTACGTGATTCACGATCGGCGAATGGTCGGCGCAGCGGATCAGCTCAAGCGCTCAGGCAACGGACAAATCGCGATCGACGATGGCCGCATGACCTACTGCAGCCCCGACGATCCGGACTGGGTCCTGCACGCAAACACTCTGGAGATCGATCCAGAGAGCGGCAATGCACAAGCCTGGGGCGCGAAGCTCAAGGTAGCGGATGTGCCGGTTCTGTATCTGCCCTGGATTCGCTTTCCGGTGGATTCGCGTCGCAAAACGGGCCTGCTGTTCCCCGATATTGGCAGCGATACCCGGGGCGGCATTGATATTACGGCACCGATCTACCTCAACCTCGCACCCAACTACGATCTGCTCTACCGCCCCCGATACATTCAGGAGCGCGGCTTCCTCCACCAAGGGAAGTTCCGTTGGCTAAGTGAAAATATGGGTTACTGGGAGCTCGATGGCGGCTGGATTGGTGACGACAGCAAGTATGAAGACGAATTCCCGCTGGACGATGGCTCGAGATGGCTGGTCGGTGCGAAGCACAACGGTCACTTCGGAGACAACTGGTACACGCGCATCAACTACACCCGGGTCAGTGATACCGAGTACCTGCGAGACCTCAACAACAGTAACCTGAGCGCGCAGCGTGAAACCGCTTTACAGCAGCTGGCGCGGCTGGCCTGGATCAACGACCAGTGGCAGGTCACCCTCGACTTCGAGCAGTTCCAGTCTATTGCAGAGGATATTCCCGAGGACTATCGCAAACTGCCGCAGATGACGGCACGGTGGGTCGGTAACCGGGAATGGCTGGGGCTCACGCCCCTATTTTTGAGCCAGCTGTCCTACTTCGACAGCGATGTTGACCGCGTGACCGGGGAGCGAGTCTACAACGAGTTTGGCCTGACCAAACCCATGAATTGGACCGCGGGCTTCTTCATACCGACGGTCAAGTACCGCGCCGTGAACTATGAGCTCGATCGCCCCTCTAGCAATATTGAAACGTCACCGAACGCGGGATCTTTGATGACCAGCCTCGACGGCGGACTGATTTTCGAGCGACAAACAAGTCTCTTCGGTCAGTCGATGACACAGACTTTGGAACCGAGGGCGTATTACCTCTATAGCCAATATGAAGAGCAGCGTTACCAACCCAGCTTTGACAGCGCCGAGCTGACTTTCAGTTACGGGCAGCTCTTTCGGAATACCCGCTTCTCGGGTAACGACCGGCTGGACGATGCGAACCAGCTGTCGATTGGTGTGACAAGTCGCTATTTTGACAACGAGACCGGTGAAGAAAAGCTGAGCGCCAGCCTAGGGCAAATTTATTATTTTCGGGATCGTGAAATTCGGTTGAGCCCCGGTGACCCCGCACTGGCCGAAGCCACCTCACCACTGGCCGGCGAATTCGCCTGGTCTCCGACCCAGCAGTGGAAGCTCAGAGCCAGCGCGCTGTATGACCCCAACGACAATACCTTCGATGCGGCCAGCGCACAGGCCACCTATTCCCCTTGGTCTGGCGCCGTATTGAGCGCCGGCTACACATTGCGCGAGCCACCGCCGTCCCGCCTAGAGCGGCCCGTTACCGAGCAGGCCAACGTGTCTGCTTACGTGCCGCTCAACGATGACTGGAGCCTGTTTGGTGCGCTTGAGTATTCGCTGGAGGGCTCCACCGCAGTGGAGGACATGGTGGGCTTTGAGTTCGACAACTGCTGCTGGCGCATCCGTATTCTCTACATGCGCTACATCGATACCGAGCGCGGAGAGATCCCCAACTTCAATGACCCGGACCTAGATCGCGAAAATGCGATCCAGGTGCAGTTCTTGCTCAAGGGCATGGGCGGGTTCGGTGGCCGGGTAGATAACCTGCTCGGCGATATGATTCGCGGGTTCGCCGAGCGCTAGGGCGACACCCTTCGCCGCGCGAAAAGTAGAGAGCTAGGCGCCAATCAAGGACGCCGATAGACGACTCACTTTATCTACACTCACTCAGGCTGGGTAGCTATGTAGAGGAGCCACACTGGCAGACCCTGTGCAAGTGACTCCTCTGGGGTCGCACTCTGGGTGACGCTGTTCACACTGGTAGATGCGCCGCCGTTCACACTAAACGTGGTGTCAACGGTGCAGGTCACGGCAGCAGTCGTGTCCTCTGTTTTCACAAAGTAGCTACTGCCCGAGGCATCAGCATTAGTGTAAATGCTCCCACCACCCTGCGTGCAGGAAACGCTCACCATTGCCATGGAACGATTGGCCAGGTCAGGGTCGACGGTCCACCTCACCGAGACACCACCGGCCTCTGCGGTAACCGTCACGACCGTGTCATCCACCGCTGTTGCCGTGACCGTTGCGACATCAGTCGCGGTGAGGTCACCCACGGTGCCTGTCACAGCGCAATTGACGATAGCACCCGGATTGGCTTCAAAGGGATAAGGGGTATCGGGGACAACCGTCTTGCCGTCCCAAGCAGGAAGCGGCGCGCCACCTGTCTGGCAGGTCGCAACATAAGTAGCGCCAGCGCTTGCGGGCAATCCCGCTGTAAACGACAGCACGCCACCCGCAGCCTTCGCCGCAGCGGAAGCCGTCACAACAGGATAAGCAAACAGATTGTCATCCAAAGATTTAGGTCCGTCGATGACGCCTTTGCCGGTCACCGTATCGAACCCCGCTTCATCAACATCGAGGGTCGCCTGCTCCAGCGCGTAACGTACGATCGGTAACAAACCCAAATTGTCCAGCGACGTGTATTCAGCCTTGGCGTATTGCCAATAGGTCGCCGCTAAGCCGGCAACGACTGCAGCGGAGGCCGAGGTGCCCGCGTAGTTCAGCGAACCACCAGCGGGTTTGAAAATGATGCTTTCACTGGCGGCCGCCACGTTCGGTTTGGCTGTAGCTAGGCCACCGCCCGCTACCGCCTGATAGCCCGACCCACCATCACTCTCCCAGTAGAAGCGCGCGGTCAGGGGATTCTCGGCATCGGCGGTGTAAGGCTCTCCCGCCAAATCCAAATCATCACAGCTGGCATCGCTATAGGGCAATATGCTGCTACCGGTATCACAAAGGGGCACCGCGCCCACTGTCAGCGCGTCCGGATGATAGGCGTGCCCACGGATATTGCCCGCTGAAGTGACATCGAATACCGAAGCAACAGAGCCGAGAGTCGCACTTTTACGCGTGCCGCTGATGAGCAGCCGGTATGTGGGCGCGTCATAGTCCTCGATTACGACTTTGGAGCCGGAGCTAATATCGCCACTCCAACCGTCCTGAGAGAGGCAGCCCCCCGGGCTGGGCCGAAAAAAGCGAAAGACTTCGTCACCGTCAGTGTTGAATAAAAGCACTTCAAAGTCGTCGCCATCAAAACCTGAAGCCGGCCGCTCATTCCAGAAAAAACACAGGTCCGACAGGGTCGTGCTAACACTCAAGTAGGCGTTGCCGTTGCCGAACTCATGCACCGACTCCGAGAAGACCTCGTCAAAGATGCCCCCGGACGTCGGCGTGGGAATCACATTCAATGCTTCTATCAAGGTACCCGAGGTATTGGTCGCACCACCGGCACTGCCATGATCTCCCGCAGCGGTGATATAAAGCACACCGGCAGCAGCGGCATCTATCACGGCCTCAGCGATTTCATCGACCTCGAAGGGGTTTTGCGCGGGGTAGAACAGATCATCCACGATGATATTGACTGGAGGCACGTAGTCACCATCGCCCTCCGTACCATTGCCCGCCACCAGCGTATCGATCAGCGTATGCATTTGCCCTGCCGTGCTGTTCGCGCCGGGAGAGCCGACCACCACCTTGGCGTCGGGCGCGATGTCATAAATCAACTGCAGCATGAAAAGCAGGTCGGTTGTGCCCTTGTCCTCGTCCACAGCGCCCGTAACGGGATAGAGATTGGCCGACTCGGGAATGATCCGAGTAACGGCCCCATCCAGCGAAGTGAGATCAGCGCTTTTGTAGGGGAGGCTGATCAGGCCAACCACCACATCGGTGCCGGTCAGAGGAGGCGTCGCTGATGCCAAACCACTGACGCGATGTGCAGTGAACGCGGCGGTCGCGCCCTGTGCGGTGGGGCCCACAACAAAGCTGATACGAGACACTGCGGTGCTCTCTGCCAAATCCGCCGCCTGCGTCTCAGTCAGAGAGGCCGTGACGTAGGGACGCGAGCTCGACACAAACTGCGGTTCGACCCCCAACCCTTGGAGTGCCATAACGAGCGTGCTGATGTCATGACCATGTATTTGAAACAGCGTGGGTGAAGGCGCTGAGCGAGACCTATTGTCGCCCTGCGCTTTTTCAGCGAGCTTCTCGGGCACAGGCACGCCTGCAGAGAGGCGCTGCTGCACAACCACCATTTGTGGCAGTTTACGCTCGGACTCAGTGAGGGATCGGACAAATTCGCGCGGGGTGGGCGCCACGTTGTCACCCTGCGACCACACCACCTGGGGCACTAAAACACACAGCAGGCCGGTAAGCAGCCAGGCCATCCTGCGGCGGGCTATACCCAGAGTGTTTCGTCGTGTCATACGTAGCAGATTCCTTTCGCTTTCGGGTGGTGAGCGAATCCTTCACATTGAAAGGCCCAAAACCGGCGTCTTACCTTCGATTAACGGCTAAACGGCCCCTCTATTCGTCACAGAACAGTAAAACCGGTCATATTGCACCTGTCTTGGCTAAGAGGATAGTGGAGAGTGCGGATCACCGCTGCTCAATCACCCCTGCTGACTTCAGCCACTTTGCGGTATGCTATCGCGCCTGACAGCCAACACCCAGTGCTACCCTGAAGAATCTCTGTGAATAATTCAACCAACAGCTCGGGAACCTTTTGCACCCGACCTGCCTCTCCCCGCTTCCTGTGGCTGATTATCATGGCCTTGACCTTGTCCTTGCCCGTCAAGGCGCAGATTGAGGTGCTCGATCAGGTGGTTGCGATCGTTGATGACGACATCATTTTGGCCAGCGAGCTACAGGAGCGGGTCGCAGGCGTCAGGAGCACGATGCAGGCGCGGGGTGTCGAGATGCCCTCGGACGATGTCCTGATCCGAGAAACGCTAGACCGACTGATTCTTGACAGTATTCAGCTCCAACTGGCGAACCGCTACGGAGTGCGTATTCCAGACCAGCAGCTCGACGAAGCCATGACCCGACTGGCCCGCCAGAACGGCTTGACGCTGGAGCAGTTCCGTATCGCATTGGAACAGTCTGGGCAAAGTTATGCCGCCGCCCGCGAGGGGTTGCGGGACGATCTGGCCATCCAGCGGGTGCAGCAAGGCAACGTGATGCGCAATATCAATATTTCTGAGCAAGAGATTGATAACTTTCTGACCACGGAAGAAGGCGAAGCCATGACCCAGGCGGAATACCGGGTAGTGCAGGCGCTACTCGCTTCCAGCCGCGGGGAGGATGCCGACACAGTGGCCGCCAAGGCAGCTTATGTCGATGAGGTGCTGGCAAGCATCCAGTCAGGCACACCGTTTGAACAAGCGGTCAGTGTGACAGACCCCTATGCCTTTACCGGCGGCGACTTGGGGTGGCGCAAGCTCAATGATATCCCGAGCATGTTTGCCGACGTGGTACCCGCTTTGACAGTGGGTGAAGTGACCAAGGTGCGATCATCATCCGGCTTCCATCTGGTCTACTTGGCCGACGCAACAGACGGTGAACAGCTGGTGCGACAGACAGACGTGCGCCACATACTGGTGAAGCCAACAGAAGTGCTGAGCGAGAAAGCCGCCGAAGATCTCGCGATTGAGCTCAAAGACCGCATCGAAGCGGGAGAGAACTTTGGCGACTTAGCTAGGCAGTACTCCGACGATATCGGTTCGGCCGCCGAGGGCGGGGAGCTGGGATGGACTAACCCGGGGCAGATGGTGCCCGAATTTGAGGCCACCATGGCGGCTGCTATCGAGGGCGAGGTCAGCGAGCCATTTCGCAGCGAGTTTGGCTGGCACATTCTTGAGGTGAAAGCGCGCCGCGATAAAGACTTCTCCTCCGAGATGCGG
>Ga0181604_10001578_pt1 | contig 20142 bp, 10 predicted proteins | sample 041ome_12_FD_148663 | JGI IMG/M metagenome (GOLD analysis project Ga0181604, IMG submission 148663) | Coastal salt marsh microbial communities from the Groves Creek Marsh, Skidaway Island, Georgia - 041410US metaG (spades assembly) | ecosystem: Environmental > Aquatic > Marine > Intertidal zone...
CTGAACACATCGCAGGGAGAAAAACCTGGAGTTTGCTTCTTCTAATTCAATTCCAGCATTGGGTAAAACCGTGACCGTGCGTCCGGTTCCCAGAAAAGAATTGGCTGTGAGACTATCCCTGTTTTCCCAAATCTTTCTGGCAATTACTTTTCCAAAAACTTGTTGAATGAGAAAATCCCTGCCTTCATCTTTAATCGGTTTTAGTCCATTGTTCTGCTTAACTTCCTCCGTCTTATTTTTTCGGGAGTATCGAGAAACCACGATTTTTCCCTTGGTCAGTCTAATCTGTTTTTCCACCTCTGAGCGCAGAGGGTGCGAGTATTTGTGCTTAAGCATGCCCATCGCCTTGTTGAGTTCGAAGAGGGCACCGTCATATTCTTCTTCCTCAAACAATTTCATACCATAACGGTATACCTCCTCAACAGATTCCACCGGAGCTGCCCATGAAGCAGCATGGGCAGACATCAATAAAACAAGACAGATACGGAGAGGAGAAATTGGGCTCACACCCATCAGACAAAATAAAGACCCGAGCCGAGTCAATTAGAAGGCGTGGTTTACATTGATTCCACCACCAAATATAAAGTCATCAAACTCAGGAGTATTTGGGTTGTTGCTCGATTTAGTGGTGTAATTGGCCATCAAGGATAAGCTTAACCATTCGTACCACAGATAGGAAGCACTCACCCCGAAATTGAAGGTTTTATCAACCCTGCCATCATTCATACCCTCGGTGAAACTAAAGCTCTGGTAGGAAATCGTAGGAATAATCGATATTCGTTCACTGTAGGGAATCATGTAGGATGCTGAGAGCATAAAAGTGTATCCATCCTGTAAGTTGGCTGGATAATCGTTAGCGGGAGAACCTCCCCCTTCTTCCATTACTGCCTTGAGGAAATTGAAATAAACAGTATCTGCAATCTGTTCTTCCAAGGTATCACCGTTGGAGAATGTATAACTCATACCGGCGACAAGAATGAGCATATTACCATCCTCCATCGGCATATTCTTGGTCAGGGTAATCGTAGGCGTATTGGAGTAGGAAATCAAATTCCGCCCACCACGGAAAGTACTGGGAGCCACATAGGAGTGGGAAAGAGTGAGGGTATAGTCATTAGGCAGTACCAGTGGTGCGGTTAGTCCGGCGATGAAAACATCCGCATCATACACCCGCATATCCTTATCAAATTTTTGTAGAGGATCGTTGTAAGTTCTCATCTGCATCAATGATGCAGCAGGGGCACAGACAAAGTAATCCCCAACCGCATATTCACCCAGGCCTAAATTCACCCCGATGGTAAGATCCAGTGTGGTTGAATTTTTTCTCTGTGGGTTCTCCGTTTTGTCGGGGTTGGATGTATGCTTAAAGGAAGTACCAGCTAGTAAAGATGGGGAAAACCTCGAATTTTTAACCTGGAGCAAGCGTTGGGTCCCCATCGGATCCTGCTCGGTAGTGGCTCCAGCCAATGATCCCGCAAAAAAATCGGAAGTGAGAAAAGGCAATGCGTCAGGGTCAATCATTTGAGCCTGGTCAGGTTGAGTTTGATCTTGAGAATCTGCTAATTGAGTAGAGTTACTTTCTTCAACAGGAAGATTTTGTTTAGCCAAAACAGTAACATTCTCATCGACTTTTTCCTTTTCTGTAAGGATTTCAGATGATTCCTCTTCGCCTAACGGAACTGGCTGATTAGGAGCTGTAGTGATTGGTTCTGCTGATGATGCATTCTCATCAGTATTATCAACAAGTGGAGCAGGAGTGACCTGATCTTGAATTTTTTCTTCGGGAATTGCCGAGCTATTCTTCAAGGTGTCATTATCTTTGTCTTCATTCACTTCAGGAACATCAGCATCAGAATTTACATTCTCATTGATTTGCTCTTCAGCAGGTAACTCCGGAACCACGAAAGAGTCCTGGAAAGTTTCTGAAAGGGAGGGGCTTCCTTTTTTGATTTCAACTTTTTCAATATCCCCCAAGTTGGACTTAAACTGTTCAAATGATTTTCCTCCGAAAAGAGAAAAAAAGCACAGAAAAGACAGTACTAGAAATGCTCTAATGAAAGAATTCACCACAAACAAGATGCTGTATGGTTAGAATACAAAAATAATTTCGGACGGAAACTACTGTCCTAGCTGCCCAATGGTTACATTGGTTCCATACTGGTCGAAACTTGGACGATCCATGATCAAGTTTGAAGAGTAACGAATATTTTCAACAAAGTTGACACGGCCTAAGACAGAACTGTTGAAATTTGGATATTTCCCATCAATTCCACCGTATTGGGAGTTCAGCTTAACCATAGACCCATCAGGGAAATTTAAATTATAAAGATTAATCGTCAATGCTTCCATGGTGATTTGCCTAATCTGTTTAGAAAATGCCAAATTATTTACCGCCAGTTCGTTGTAGGCAAGTAAGTGTACAAAATCAGACCCCCTGCCACTCGTTTCCATTTCAGAATTCTTAATTACTAAGGAATCAAGGGAACTTGCCGAAATCGAATCCATTGCATAAAGATCGACCTCAACAATCTCGAAGGTATCGAAAGCTCCAAAACCAAGTTGGCCTCCACCATAGGATATGGAGGATTCTTTCCCAAAAGAAAGCCCACCTGCAGATACAAAGCTTAGAGAGTTCCACGGATTATTATCATTTACATTAAAAATGAGTTCACCAGACAAGGTCATCTGATTAGTGGATGTAAAAAGGATGTCCTGAAAATTGAGGAGGGAAAGATCATAAGTACCATCTCCAACAGTAACATTCCTGCCTCCAAGAACACCTAATGATGCCGACGCGCTAGTTCCTGAAACTGACTGATTGCTGCGTCTAGAACTAATTCCGACAGAATCTAAAGAATCAAGAATTTGACTATCAGCAGGAGTGTAAGCTAATGGGTTTTCTGAAAGAGCAACAAGGGCGTCCACAACATCCAAAACCTCCTGGAAGAAACTGCTGGCAAAAGCCAACTCGGAGGAAATCACCAAGTCTTCCCTAATCTGACCAGAAAATTCATGATCCAACAAAAAGGACAAGGTAGCAAATTCTGGGCTTTGCCCCTGTTCACCATCAGGGGTTGAAGAAGGTTCGTCCGCATTCGGGCCGTTGAGTAGATCAGAAACAACCAATTTAAGCTCCGCTCTCGTTAGACCTAACTTCTGTAATTCCAGGGCAAGTTTAAGGGGAATGTTCGTAAGTTTGACTCCCGTCCGGTAAAGCTTGCCAAGGAAAGGACCGTCCAGCTGCCCAAGTTCTAGAAAACCAGGATCCATTGCATACAAATCCAGAGCCACACCACCAGGTAGTCCATTCTCAAAACCGATATCCTTGAAAGCCTTGAGGTTATCGAGGTCGTTGATCAGCGAGAAGAAAATGGCAATCCGGGGCTCGTCGCCGTCAAATTCGTTGGCGAATTTGTTGATATCATCAATTTTATCGATGTTGGTAAAAACAATATCCAGGCGATCGGGATTGGATTTGAATTTGGAAGCAGTGGCGGCGATTTTGCCAGCAATCTCTTTATTTTCATCAAAGATAGCATGATATTTGGCAGGATAATCCGATTTCAGTTTAGCGAGACCCTGATCACGCAAAGTATTTTCGGTATCACTGAAAAGAATTTGGAAACTTCCCTTACCATCTTCCCCACGAAGATCATCAAGAACGGCGAGGAACGAGTCAGCCCGGTCGATGTATTCGAATACTTTGTCCACGCGCTTGATATCGCTTCGAATGTAATCCCTTGAGAGTAAATCGCTCAGTGCTCCAACCTGTTCTGGATTGGCAAAGATTTTATTTCGTTTATCGGCATCATTTTTGAAATTGAAAGCAAGATTTTTGACCTGCTTGAGCACGGTGTCTCTTTTATCCCCCTCAAACTGGCTTGCGATCTTGGCAAGGTCATCCAACTTGTCCAAATTGTTAAAGAGGAGAGACAACTGATCTTCATTCCCCTTAAACTGGTCCTCAGAAAGAGCCAAGTCATGTATCACATCGATCGAATCAAGATGTTCGAAAATCTTATCCAATCTTTTCGGAGCATCGATGTAAGAACTAACCAGATCGTTGTAAAACTGAATGTTGTCTAAGTCCCCATAAACCGCATCAAGTTTAGCCGGATGGAACTTCAATTGCCTGGAAACGGAAGCAAGGCTGGAAAGATCGAGTGTATCGATTCCGTCTATAATCACGCCGACTTTAATGACATCATCACCCAGTGCTTTATTTAAGGCAAGGAGGTCATCCATTTTATCAATATTTTCAAAAATAGCAGATTCTCTAATACTGTTCTCTTTAATAGATGGATGGTTTAAGATTAACTGTAAATCACCTGCCCTATCCTTATCCTGAATCTCATCAATTGTCTTTTCGTAGGATGGAAAGCGGGTTTTCAATCTAGCCGCCGCAGAATCTTCGACCGCTGTTTTAATATCAGTAATAGAGCCCGACTGAAGATTGGTAACTAAAGTAGGATCATCCTCCAGGGCTGCAGCCAATTGCTCAACCTCTTCCACATTATCCAAAATATCGTCAAAGGCGGTAACATCGTCCAAGTCGCCATCATCTCCAACCAAAGTTTCAGCCACTTCAACAAGAGCATCGAGGCTATCAAACGCATCTGTCTGACTACCGCTTCCTCCATCCGCTGGTGCGTTGTTATCCACTTTTTCGATCACTTTAAAAAGAGTGGCTACTTTTCCGGCATCTTCACCCGCATTGTCTTTAGCTGCCTTAAAAGCCTCAGCTTTGTCCGCATTTTTGATCAAAGCTTTCACACTGCCTCCAGCATTATTCGCATTTGCAGACTCAACCACTTCAGCAAGAACATCCGCACTCGCCGCATTATCTACCACATTTTTCAATAAATCCTTGGCAGCAGCTTCATCTCCGGATGCTTTTTTGATTTTCTCAACCTCGTCGTTGAGCTCTTTTAGTTTATCCGCTTTATCGGCGTTGGCCAAAAGATTGGTGACATCCGCAGGGGCACCACCGTCAGATGTTTGCGAGGTTTCGAATGCATCTACCACTTCCCTGAGGTCATCGGCTTTGTCGGCATTTTCAAAAACACTGTCGAGCAAATCAGCGTCAAAAGTGCTCTCCCCCGAATCTCCAGTCGACTTCGCTTTTTCAGAAAGGGATTTAAGATCGGATGCCTTGTCTGCATTCTGCAAGACCTTATCCAAATTGGCAGATGCACCATTGGTGCTGGCGGTGGTCACAACTTCTTTAAGATCCTCAGCCTGGTCTGCATAGGCCAGAAGATTGTCGAGAACTGCGTCATCATCAAATGAGGTATCCGTTTCGCCCTTCTGCTCCTTTAAGTCCAAGACCGTCTCCGTTAATTCCACTACCGTCTCGATATTGGAAAATGAGCTGGTAAAACTTAAATCTTCTTTTACTCCATTCGCAAAAGTTTTGATTTTATCCAAAACGGAAGCCAGAGCCGCATCGGTCTCATATTCCTCCACCAGGTCATCCACCGCCTTGGCAGAGGTCGCACTTTCCAATGCGGTTTTGATTTCAGTAGAAAGTGACTGAGATGCAGTATTTTTAATTTCCTCATTTGCTTGAGACGCCTGTTTTTTCGCGTCCACTTTTTTAACGACCGTAAACAAGGAATTGAGCTTTTTGGATTTATCCACATCTTGGCCATCCGCACTTTCGACAACAGCGACAACCTTTTCTGCCTGGTCCGCTGTCCGAAACACAGCAGTCAATGCAGTTTGACCATCGGCAGTAACTGCGTTGTCGGCACTGGAGGATGTATCTTTGAAGGTATCGGTGGCAGCGGTGACAATTTTCTTAACCTTATCAGCCTTGTCTGCATTTTTTAATGTGCTTGAGAGAATGCTCTTCTTGGATGCATCTAATTTCTTAGATCCGGAACCATCATCTGAACCAAGAGCATCTCTCGCAACATCCATCACTTCCTTTAAATCTGCGGCCTTATCAACATTTTTGAAAACCTTATCGAGGCTTTCGGAATCTTTTGCATCTAAATCTGCCGCTACTTTAACAACTTCTTTCACTGCACCAGCATTCTCAGAATATTCAAGCAAACTATCGAACATCTTGTCTTTGTCCTTAATCCCCAGTGCTTCGGCTTCCACAGTAACATCAACCACATCGTTAATATTATCCTTCAGAGAACTGATAAAGGATGCACCGTCTTTTTTGCTATTTTGACTTTCCTCACCAGAAACATTTCTTCTTGTTCTAAGATTACGATCTTCTGGGAAACTATCTTCCACATCAGGCACTCCATCTCCATCGGTATCCTTTAGTTTATCTGCGTAAGCCTTAGAAGCTTTTGCAGTTACTTCAACATATGACCCAACCTTGGATTTTTGATCCGCATCATCCAAATCTATAAGGCCTGCTTTTTCAAGTGCAACGGCATCGGTGCTGTTCTCATCGTCCCCAACTCCTTTGGCAGATGCCTGTCTTTCATCATCTGACTCATTGAGTTCGTCTTCAGAGGGAGCGTCCTCTTCGGAAGCACCCTGAGGGGTATCCCCACTGGGCTCACTATCAGCAGGTGCGGCACCGCTGGCAGCAGCTGCCTGCTCCACCTCTGCCTCAATCGCTTTCATCACGGACATATCAACACGACCAAGTTGTGCAGGAAGCATCAGACCGTTTGCACCGATTCCAATGGAAAGGCTTTGACCTGGCCCCAAGAAAGTGGCTGGCCCTCCAGCCCGGGGAGTAAAGGCAATCTCCCCCCGAAGCATCGATGTGTTTTGAGTAAACCCTCCGTCAGGGAGCTTAAGCACCTGAATAGCGGGAACAGTACCACGGATACCTGCGGTACCCACGGGAGAATCGATATTGAAGCTGGATTCTTTTTTGAGCTTTTTCACATCTACCACCATGTCACCAAGATTTAGATCGATGATCGTTTCCGATGGACTGGGCTCATCTTTTCGATCTCCAAGCTTCCCTGCGGCCTTAGGATCAAATTTTTCCTGAGCAAACTTTTTGATGTTTAGAACAGATTCTGCCTTCAATGTGGTAATGGTTCCGGAGGAAAAAAGAAGGACAGCTTTGGCACCAGGCCCGGTAGTTACTGTGTGGCCGTCAAAAATGAGTCCACCAGTCTTTACCCTGTCTGAGGAAAGTGCTACCCCCGTCTCATTGTTGGTCACCGTGACATCTCCTTCCATACTTGCAATAATGATGGCTCCTTTAGACTGAATCGCCCAGGCTTGGGCACTCAAAAAACAAAGGAGAAATAATGGAAGGAGGGTGGTGGAAATAATGGCTTTCATAAGGGAATGTACAAAATGTAGACTCGCGTAGTATATTATACAAGAAATTTTTGCATCTTTTGATGCCCCCAAAATTGCCAATTAGTTTGCGATTATTTTATAAACTTTTCCCCAGGTTGTGCTGTATACTTTTTCGAATAAATCAGGATCAAGATCTTCCATAAAATAGCCACGAACAAGCAAGCTATCAAAGGCTTCCTGGTCCATAAAAAACCACGCCTGCCCCATACGATACCCCAGTCCAGGAATTATTATTTTCTCTCCGCCCTTGAAGTTGTGACCTACCGAAAAGCCCGAATAACTGGAGAGTGCGGTCTCTTTCACACCAAAACTTTGTGCAATCTCCTTAATGGTTTTACCACCAGAAGGCACGGTATAATCCCGATCGCCTAAAAATGTGGGTATGGTGGTCTGGATCAAATGAAACCTTGCTTCAGCATTATTTTGGGAAGGAGAATCGATTAGTTTTCCGGTAGTTTCATGATGTATTTTTCGGTGGAAAGAAAAAGGAATCAACTCGGAAGAATTTGGCAATTTTGCACGCAAAGTGGATAAATCTGCCTCAATCCGATACCCCCCACGCATGTTGAGCATAATTTTGGATCCTTGACTGGTAACCCAATCGGCCTGGGTGAAAAAAGGTTGTTTCCTTGGATTGGCACCTTCCTTAAAGATTGGATGATCGTAGGCTTTTTGATCAAAACGATTGAGTAAAAATCTTCGGGCGAAAGAAGAACGGTAAGTATCGGCTGAGAGAATTACTAGATCGCCCCGCTTGGGCAGAAAAAGAATACGCCTTCCATTGGCAGGGTCACTCCTCAAAGGAATGTTCAATCCCTCAAGGTTAATGGATGAAATTATTTTTGCGGGACCACCACTCTCATCCACTTCAAAGGCCTGACCGTAGGATATTGCCCCCTGATTCTCAGCATTGACAATAAGATAGCCTCTTTTGTCTATCCTGTACCCGTTCTCAAACACATAACTGCTACCCTGTCTGCGACCTCCTCGCAGGATCATCATTGGCGGTTCCCTGATCGCAGCAGAATTACTCCCTTCATTCCCGGAAAAGTAAAGGTTTCGGGAACTAAAGCTAAGAATTGTGGGAAAAATTCTCAGAATTTCGTAAGGAAGAAAAATAAAGGTTTCCTGAGTCTTTGGAGGAAGTTGAAAATTTGGGCTTTCCGCATCGGATAAAATGGATTGGTAAAGAGGCTGATCCATTTCACCGTCCCTGAAAATTGATTTTACCGCCGTTCCATACTTGGGCTTCTCTCCTCGCAGACGGGTTTCTGCAATTTTCTTAAAAGTTTCTGTTTTTAGTCGGGAAAGATTGACTGCTTTCTGGAGCGAGGTGGATCTCAAAATCTCTGAACTGAGGAAATTATCGTCCGTTTGGTGTGCCGGTGAAGTAAAGGTTCTGGTATCCCCATGGAACCAGCAACCCGACCCATAATCCCACCAGGTAACCACAAAATCGTCTGGTTCAGAAGCCTCATTTAATTTCTCCAATACTTCCATCGATTTAATCGGATATACTACATGCGAATGATAATTGGCTGCATGATTTAAATTAGGACGTGCAAACCAACATACCAGTAGCAGGACCACCAACCAATTCACCCATCTTGCCTTCGCAAAAAAGCATTCACCCCTCTTACTTGTTCTCAATAGAAATCGGGTCAAACCCCAGACTAACACCAAAAGCAAAAAGACCAGTCCGATGGCAGCATAATTTCCAACATGTACCGTAAACCTTAGGCCAACATTCCCTTGGAAACAGTTGTAAGCAATACCCAAAAAAGGCAGGGTGATACAAAATTCCCAGTATCGAAACATCAACAGAGCTAAGCCAATCAATCCCATCAAGGATGCAGGAATGAGAAAACCTGCTTTCGCGATTCCTTCAGGCATGCATCTTGGGCAGGAGCAGATCGGGGTATCAGCAAGAATTCGGTTCCTGACCACCTCGAAAGGAATTTTACTGGCTTCACGGATAGTGGTTTTTACATCAAGAAACTTCAAAGTTTCGGCCTCTCCAGTAGTCGCTCCGGTATTGCCAATGACAGAGTAACTCTTAAGCCCGCCAAACAATTTTGACCAGGTTCCCGAATACGGCCCAAAATTGGTCGCAGGGAAAATCCCGCCAGCTAGCATCACTAGTAGAGCAAGATTTACCCAAAAGAAACCACCTCTGACTTTCTCAAAGATCCCTTGATTCAAGGATTCCTGCTCAGAATTTTGATCTTTCAAATATTTTTGCGTCAAAAAGTAAAAAAGAACAGGCAAGATTATGCCCAATAAAAAGATAGGGAAATTTTTATCAATAAAAGTACCCCCGGACCACTCTTCCGCGAATAATGACCAACCAATAAGAAAGAGACTTGCTGTCCAGAATGAAAATCCTTGGGAATTCTTGACCCGCAGGTTCTTTTGTCTACTACGCTGAGAAAGAAATGAACCCAGAAATAAAAAGCTCTGGAAACCAAGAAAACCAATTGCTATCGAACAGGTGATGGACTGCAGGGAAGTGTAAAAAAAACGCCCCAGCAAAAGAGAAATTGCAGCCAGAACCAAGTATCCGATTGAACTCTTTCTAGATGCAGCAAGAAGAAAGAAAACTGAAAAGGCAGGTGAAGTAATCGCAAAAATATCGGTATCATAATATCCCGCCAGAGTCCGGTTGTAGTAACTGTGAGTAATTACGGCGAGACAGGCGGCACCAAAGCCAAGAACGGACGACCCATAGAGTCTTCCAATTAGTATAATAGGAATACAAACCAGTCCGGACACATAGACGGGCAACCACAGAAGTAACTGTTCAATGGTCAGTGAGGGGAATAATTTGATCAACCAATAGGGCAGCGCAGTAATCATCCCGTTTTGGTATACTTCAGGAATCAGGCTATTATTTTGATGCCTGCCTAGTGCTGCTTTCTGAACAATGGTGCCAAAATAGAAGCTGTCATGGGTATTAGCCAAAGCCACTCCATCCTTAACCATATCAGGACGTAAGAACTCAACCTCTCCCTTTTCGTTCACAAAATGAGCCTGTGCGTAATCGATCCATTCCAAACGAACCCAAAAACTGAGTAGGTAGGCAGCTAAAATAAACAAGAAAACAACCGACCAAGGGGCCTTATCTTTAGGCACTTCGATAAGGTTCCGAAAAAACCCCCGGTTATTTAACGCTTTGCCTAGCCATCCACCCGTAGATGAATCTTGTGAATTATCTTTGTCCAAAGAATCCTTGCTGGATGAGCTCACGGAAATCTCAAGTACTAGTATTTAAATTTCTGGTTGAGTCCAGCTAGCTTACGATTGAGAGATTTTAAAAGAGGATTGGTTTTTTGGGGATCAAAAGAACTTCCAAGGATGGTTCTGGAACCACTCTCTATACGACCACCGAGATTTTTAACATGAAAAGCGTAATCACCATTCACCATAATTCCAAGCAGTTCTGCTTTCTGTGAAAAAACCAAATCTCCCTTTCCTGGATTAAAGGCACCGGTGAGGAATGCAAAGTACTTTTCATCCACCTCGATGTAACGTCCGTCTTTCTCATCTCTCTGGCATTTTGTCTGCCCAAACCGACCATCTTTTACATCAATAACCACTGCATCATCGAAAAGAAACGGATTTTCAGGAGCCTGAAATAATTCAATCTCAGAAGTTTTTCTGAGTTCATCCGGATTCACATAAAGAGGAACAATCATGATTCGAGGATCGTCCATGAATGCAATTTCTTTGACTTCGATTGGTTGTTTCAATTTGGGACCGGTAATTCGACCGCTTACAGCAACGAGTTCGCGTGGACGAAATTCAACCCGGAATGGACTGTCCTTGGCATGAACAAGTGCATAGGCGAATGATCCATCCACCATCAAAATCGTATCCATCGAGAAGGAATCCTTCTGGTCTGAACGGAGAAGCCCCCCCTTGTAGGTAAAATCCAACTGCAGGCTAACCTTATTTTGTTCGTATCTCGTGTAGATCTCATTGACGGAACGGGTCTGTCTTTCATTAAGTTTGCGAAAGTTTTCCTTCTGGACCTCGACCGATTCCTGAACTTCTTTTTCAACTTTGGATACACCTTCCTTTACACTGCTGACATCTTGCGAAACAGTGGAAATTTTTTCGCCCACTCCGACCAATCCTTCACCCACATTTTTGAGATCCTGCCCTACCCCATCAATCCCCTTGTTAAGAGTATCAATTTTCTGGTCAATTTTCGCAGTCGAAGCGAGCAGTTGATCGGATCTTTTCTTTTCTTCAACAAGAAGGGCTTTCGCTTCTGCTGCTGCCAACTCCTGAGCCTTCGCTCTTTCGACCGAGGCAGCAAGTTCCAAGCGGGCTGCTTCTGCCTCCTTTTCCTTGCTGGCTTTTAATTGAGCCAATTCCTCAGACTTTTCTTTGGCGTCCTGTAAATTTTTGGCAAGCAATTCCAGTTCCTTTTTCGAAGCCGCATTGCTCTGGAGAAGCTCCTCTCTTTTGCGTTCAATTTCTTTTCTCTGTGCTTCGAGCTTGGCCGCATCCTCTTTTGCCTGAGCTAAGGCTTGTTCGTTTCCGGCGATGACGGAGTCTTTGGATGCAATTTCCTGCTCCTTCCGATCGAGTTCTTTCTGCCTTTCGGCAATATCAGCCTCCAATTTTAGTTTTTGGGCCAAAAGATCATCTTTGTCGCTACTGAGGTTTTCTAACAGTGTCTCATTGGTTGCTTCTAGTTCCGCAACCACATCGTCATAATTTTCGCCATCCGATATTCGTTCGATGACCTCTTTGGAAACTACTTTTTGATCATCCTGAGCAATTACCGCATCTTTGGGCACATCGAAGCGTGCCAGGGCGAGAATGCTAAGAAGTAAAAAGTCGCAAACTACAAGCAGAAGACTACGGTTCATACCTCTTCTCTTCCGCTTCTTTTACGAGCAAGTGATTACGGTAGGGTCTAATGATCACAATCTTAAGTGCCGCCACAAATAAAATCCCAAAGAGAGTCGATGTGTAGGCACCAATCAGGGCATCCTGTTTGACATCAAGAACAAGAAGAAGGATCAAGGAGAGAACGGTTCCTCCAAGACCGATGTAGAGACCGAGATCAAAGAGGTTCTCCTCGTTATCCAACAAACCAAGTTTAAGACTTGATTTCAGATCCTCGTTTTTGATCTGGGATACCCTCGACATACAGATCATGAAGATCACGACTTGAATGAGCAGGAATACTCCCGCAACGATTGCAGTTACAATGGTTAGATTTTGATCCGCCATGGATTCCTCATTGGCGTAGGCGAGCAGATTCGCAAGCGCAAAATCAAACCCAGCCACCGAGACCTGTCCACGCGGGGTTTGCAAAAGCGATGGCTCAAGGAATAGAATCGATAGCAACCCGAAGAGAGAAGCAATGGAAAGCCTTCGTAACCAACGCAATGCGTAATGACTGCTTGAACGCTGAAAACTTGGACGGGGCAATGACTTGGAAAGAAATAATAAAAAGCAGAAAAAGGAAGAAATAATCAGCAAAATTTTCAATAAGATCGCAAAATCTCGTGCCTGATGAGAAAGCACTGTCAAAATTGATCCTCCTAAAAGAGAAAAAGCCGGGTTAATCGAGGAAAGAAAAACACCCTCTTTGTGTATGGGGCGGTTTCGCTGGAGCAGATGATCGAGAGCACCTTTCCCATAACCCATTGCAAGCTCTATGTCCTCGAGAGCTGCTTCTGCCGCTTCCCCATCTCCATCCTTAGAAAACACCGGATAACTGGAGACAAAATTCAAAATACCACTGGGGTTACCGGAGAGAAGAGTGGCCGCATAAATAATTTTGAGATCGCGATCAAACTCCTGCTCCACCACTTTTTTTTCCTCGATTAAAGTAATAATTTCTTTTCTCGCCGCCTCCCTTTCACTCATAGGCCTCAAGCCCATTTCCTTCTTGGCCGCTTTAATTTTACCAATCGATGCGGATAAGGGACGGTTCCGCATCCGGATCAGGGCGGATAAATCGAAAATTCCCTGCAAATCCGGACTGCTCTGAGTAAGCTCCGCCATCTGAATCAGGTTCATCTTGCGGGCTAATTGATGAGCAGACCAGTAAAAAGACCTAATCTTCTCCTTGGATTGATGATCACCCTGAAGTGCTTTCTGCGATAGTCTGCCGATCTCAAAAGCAGTATCAGCAGAATAATAATCCTTTTCGATAGACATAGCCGTGCCCACCATCATTGGAACTAAAATTGGATAGGGCAGCCATCTGCCGTGACTTTCCATCGTTCCTTCAGAATTGATGATACCACCAATGATGACCGCATAGCCCCCATCATCCGTCCTGCCCAATTTGAGCATGACCGAGCGGTCTGCTAGATCGGCAAAATTCAGACTGGAAGAAAGGGAAAGGTTGCCATCCGCACTTTTAATTTCAGTTTCTGTACCCACTTTACGGACATCAAACCAGGATGTATCCCCTTTGTACTCAGCCAAAGCAACCCTGGCTTCAGCCATGCAGAGATCCCGTACCTGAGCCTCAGTTAAATTATTATCGAAAACCTCCGGCCCCCTCAGCCCAACCGAAAGCAAAACCCTGCGACCTGTAAAAAATGGAAAATCAATCAACCGGGCAACTTTCACCCCGGGAAAGGCAAATACCCGGGGTTCATTCATCAACCGAGTCCAGAAAAAACCTGGTCTGCCATCCACCGGAATCGATCGGAGTAGGGCCTGGACATTGTCATTGGAACTGTCATCCCTTAGCCGCTCCCATAAATCCCCCCGGGTGGTGGCCCGATTGTAAACGAAAAACGCCTCAAACCTACCACGCTCCAAATTGTATTTATCCAAACCACCGAAATAATCATTGAAAGTTAACATATCGAAGATGCTTCCTCCCCCAGAAATAGTGAGCTCAGGATGACTTTTCTTCTTCTCTGCTATCACTTTGGTAAAATCGGGTCTCTTGTTAAGCGATGCAAGGGGAAGAAGCATCTCTGCAGGCCCAATATTATTTTGCCTCAACTGACGGAGCATTTCTTCATCCACAGTCTTCGATGCTTCCCCCACATCCTGAAGGGAATGCTCTGAAACTGTGGAGAAGTAGACCGGGGACCCCAAGCCCAGCACCCCAAGAATTACCGCCACAGGGAGGTATAAAATGCCTCCAATTCTCTTTTTATTTTCTGAATCCACCTTTAATAAATCCTCCTCGCCTTATCGCTTAATCCCCCTTGTAATGCAATTTCATTTTCTTACCTGTATCCAATGTTAGATAAAATCCGGTCATCCTCCTGAAAAATGTCCCTATCAATCGTAAATTATGGCACCAAAGTTCTACGGGAAAAAGGAAAAGCTATTTCTCAATTTGACGCTTCTTTAGTTCAGCTCTCCAAGGACATGATCTCCACCATGTATGAGGCGGAGGGAATCGGGCTTGCCGCTCAGCAAATCGGGAAGGCTCTGCAATTTTGCGTGGTGGATGTACCCGATCATCCGGAGCACCCCATTACCTGCATTCTTGATGGCAAGGCATTGTCCCCTTCCCTTCTCATGCCCATATCTTTGGTAAACCCAAAGGTCAAGGTACTCCCCAGCGATGAATACTATTATGAGGAAGGTTGTTTATCCTTTCCTGGGATTAATGCGGATGTTGCCCGCCCGGAACAGATATTGGTTACCTATCAGGATCTTGACGGAGTGGAACATACGCTCGAATGCGATGGCCTGCTCGCCCGCTGCATCCAGCATGAAGTCGACCATTTAAACGGGGTGCTTTTTATCGACCGGATGGAAAAACAGACCTATGCGGAGATCAAAAAGGAAGTACAGCAACTCAAGCAGCAGACTATCGAGGAATCGAAAAAAGGTGCTTAATCCCTGAGCCTGACGGAATTATCCTGCCACATGAAAAGAAACACCAAGCAGGGAGAAATTATTTTATCAGTCATCCGAACCGCTGATCGTCCCCTTACCCCCCTAGAGATTCACGAACTCGCGAAAAAGAAAATTCCCAGGCTTGGAATTGCCACCACTTACCGGCACCTAAAATCACTCACTGAATCAAACCAAGTCGTGGGAGTAGACTACCCGGGGCAACCACCTCGCTACGAATGGGCAGATGGCAAAGACAAGGTACATTTTGCCTGCCGATCCTGTGACAAACTATTTGCCCTCGAAGATACCACCGAAGACACCCCTCCAGCAAAAACACCTAAAGAGTTCAAAGTCCAGGGCTTTGAGGTAATGCTATATGGAGTGTGCCCGGAGTGTGGGTAAATAAGTCTGAAATTCTATTAGAAGGAAAAACCAAGCCCCGCATAGATTGCACGACCAAGTGCGGGATATCCATCCACTTCCTCGTAATCTTCATCCATTAGGTTTTCTATTCTTCCGACAAGTTTTATCGAATCCGTGATTTGATAATCCCCAAATAATCTCAAAATAGCATAGTCATCGCCACTAATCCTGGCAAAAGTGGCACCATCAATATCTATCGCATCATGCAGATATTTCAGCCCGACCCCAAGAGTGTGCTTATCACTTGAATGCTTAATGACAATGTCACCCAAGATTCTTGGCCTTCTCAGTAACCTTTCACTTGTATTAGAGTTAACAGCATCGAGATATGAAAAAGAAAGACGAGTTGCATAGTTTCCTTGATTTGCTTCCACGGATGTTTCTATACCTTTCGATCTGGCACTTCCTACATTGGCAGTCGTTAACCCGCTCCACTCGATAAGGTCTTTAAAGTCGGTATCGAAATACGAAAGATGTAAGCTTACCGCCCTGCTTGGGTTCGAAATTACCCCCACTTCCCATGAATCAGCTTTCTCTGGATTCAAATTATGATTTCCCCACATTCCGTACAGATCATTCGCCTGCGGGGGCGAGAAACTGGTTGAATACCTTGTTAGTAGGGTAATTTTATCTGACAAATCTTTCTCCAGCAAAGCCGACCAAGTGAAGGCAGATCCGTAATCAGAAAAATCATCATAACGAGCACCTAATGTGAGAGATAATTCTTTTGCAAAAGAAAAGGTCGAAAGGGTAAAAATGCTTTCAGATTCAGCCTCCTTATCAATATCCACAAAATTTGTAGAATTATCTTTTTTAAAGAAATTGTCCTTTTCATAGAGTCCACCAAAAATTATTTCTAAATACTCCGTAACACCTCCACCCACCAGAAGATCTAAGGTATTGGTATCTGCTTCGTATGTCGTATCAGAAAAGCTATCTTTACCGACTAAATGATCTTGAGAAAATGAATAAAAACCTTTCACTTCCCAATCCCCAAGCTGAAGGCTTATCCCAGGGGATAGGAGAAGGCCTTCAATTTCCTGAAACTGCCCCTTAATCGGATAAGAAGCACTTTTAATGTTTCCCGGATAATTGATGTCACTTTTGTTTCCTAGACCTAATAAATCAAGTTTCAGATTTTCCGAAACTCGGCGAGATAAGTGAAAGGAACCATTTTGGTTATTAAATTGAGAATATGGCTGTTCATTATCAGTACTTTGCAATGAGGCTGCGACTGCCCCATCCCATCCTGAATCGTCGAATTCATAATGTATCCGGTTGAAAAAAGAATGGTTAGATCCCCCCTCCATTAACCAGTTCAACTGCTCTTCTCTAGGTTGACTGCGTAACATTACCGCTCCACCTATTCCCTCAGCACCGTACTGTACGGAAGAAGAACCACGCAGCACCTCAACGCTTGATATTCCATTAAGTGAAAGTTGCCCAAGGTTATATGTACCGGAAAATCCTCCATTTAATTTTCTTCCCTCATAAAGAAAGCTGACATGGTCACTCTGTGCTCCGCGGCTGAAGAGCGAGGTTTGTGAACCCATTTGCCCTGTTCTAACAACCGTCATTCCTGACACCGAACGCAATGCATCTGACAAATTATAGATCTGTCTTTGTTCAAGATCATCACTCGATAATCTAGTTACCCATGGAGATGCTTCACTTAGTGGCTCTGGAATTCTACTCTCTACCACTACCATCGGTTCTAGTTCAGTGTTACCAAACAAAAAAGATCCAGCCAATAAACTGAAACCTAATAACTTAATCGAACATTGCATATTACATATTTGATAATCAATTATCAATAAGAGGCAATCATCATTGGATAATTTAGCCTCTCTAACACTGATTTTTGTCTGATTGAATTATTTACTGATTCGACTTAAGATCTAACCAAGCATACAAGGAAGGAATGATGATGCGGAAAATTGGAACTGGATTGATGGCTATGTTGGTTGCCTGCACCCAGTTTCTTTCCGCGATGGAATTTAATTTTCGTCCACTCTCCTCTTTATGCAGGATTGAAGTAAACCTAACCACAGATTTCGGCAGTGGTAAAGTACGTGGAACTTTTGGTCAGTTGGCTGGAAATTTGAATTTTTATCCGGAAAATCCTTCCATCACCGAGGGAAAAGTATTGATGCGATCTGGGTCACTCAGGTTTGGGCACGCAAAAGTAGCCCATAGCACTCACACCCCAGAATTTCTTGATTCCCGAAGATATCCGGAAATCACTTTTCAATTGGAATCCCTGAATAATTTTGCCTGGCACGATCGCGAACTCCGAGCCATTGGTTTGGGCACTCTTACAATAAAAGGGAAAGCAAACCGGATCGAAATCCCCCTCTCAATTCGTTATCACCGGGGAGAAAGAAGAAAGTATGAGGGTACATCTGGGGATTTATTGAGAATCGATGGCATGCTCAACATCAGCGGTGCTGAAATGAGCAAGATCTTTAATGGTATCCCCGATCCCTTGCTCAAAGAAATCGATGTGGAAGTCTCCCTGACCGGAGCATCCGATCGGGTGAGGCCCTTTCTGCCTTCCCGTCTTTTCTGGAGGTAGCTTCGAAAAAAGATCAACTGCTAAAAAGCAGACCGATCAATCGTCACTTCCACCTGCAAGGCTCATCAGTACCTGCAGTATGTAGAAAAAAAGTAGGGCAACCGAAGAGAACAAGGCTAGAGAAGCCGCCACATGCTGATTAGGAGCATAGTGGTGTAAAATATTGGAAGTGGTATATAAAACACACCCCCCTGCGAACAGAACCATTACTGAGGCAAACACCAACCCGAGGGAAAAACCAAACACAAAACTGCAAATAATTAAACCCATAGCCACGAAAGCACCAATAGTAAGAACGCCTTTCAGAAAGGAGAAATCTTTCTTGGTAATAAAAACAGTGGCAGTAATTCCACCGACCAAAAGAAGAGTCATCAATCCAGCCGTAGGGATTAATCCTGCTCCACCATACATAGTTGCGATGAAGAGAAGAGGTAAAAAGACAATCGCTTCGGCAATTACAAAAAGTCCCAGTCCAAGATACTGCATTTGATCAGAATTCTCCGACCTAGCAAGTTTGTCGGCCATGTATCCAACCGCCATAAAGAGACCCATCACAATCAACCAGCTGTATCCACTAGTCATACTCATAGCCAATTTGGCAGCGAAAGGAGCATTTACCAAATAATATTCCAATCCAATAAAAGCTAAGATCGCCACCGCTAGGTGGGAATATGTTCGGCGAATAAAAGCTGCCCGGTCAGAAGCAGGGCTTTGAGCGGCAGATAGAGTGAATACTTGTTCTTTCATAATTACCTAAGAAATTTGCTCAGCTTGCAGCATCTTTCAATCTAAATCCGCTCTGCCCACAAACAAAATAAACACCGTTTAAGCTAACCCGAATGTCTTTGGATTGCCTATGAGAGCGACTTCCGTAGTTTTTTAGATCTCAACCAAAGCCTCTCTAAATTTAAGAAAGATGTCAGAATTTCCCTTTCTCGATCAAAACAATCATCCAAGTTGGTCCAAGCTAACCTCCAATCGGATTAAACCCGAAATCACTCATGCTTTGGAACAAGCAGAAAGAAATCTTGAGAATATCCGGACACTTGATTCCGATTCTTTGACATTCAAAAACACGATCAAAGCACTCGAGCAGGCAACCACTGATCTCACCTATGCCTGGGGATTGGTTAATCACCTGGATGCAGTCTGTAATTCTCCAGAGCTTCGAGATGCCCACAATCAAATGCTGCCCACTGTTTCCGCATTTGGTGCGAAAATACCATTAGACCCCAAACTGTGGAAAGTCATCCTCGCCTACTCCCAAACCGAGGAAGCGAAAAGCTTACCAGCGATTGATCAGAGATTACTTGAGGAAACTTTGGCTGATTTCCGTGAAGCGGGTGCGGATTTACCCGACGACAAAAAGAAACGGCTCGAGGAGTTATCCTCCGAACTTGCACAGACTACTCAGAAATTTTCCGAAAAAGTACTCGATGCGACCAATGACTGGCAAATCGTGATCAAAGAGGAAGCTAGGCTAAGCGGACTCCCGGAAACTGCCAAGGAAGCGGCCCGGCAAACCGCCATCGAAAAATTGGGCGAAGAAGAAGGAAAAGATGCCTGGATTCTCACCCTTCATGCTCCTTCTTTAGTTCCTGCTCTGCAATACCTGGAAGACGACGATTTACGTAAGGAAATTTGGTCTGCGAGTAATGATCTTGGATGCAAAGCCCCTTTTGATAATCAGAAGTTGGTAACTGACATCCTCAGGTTGAGGCAGGAAAAAGCCCAACTTTTGGGCAAGGCCGATTTTTCTGATGTCGCTTTATCCCGCCGCATGGCAAAGTCCGGGAAAAATGCCGACAAATTCGTATCTGATCTCCATCAAAAAACCATTCCATTTTTCATCCAAGAAAATGAGGAATTGGAAGCATACAAAGCCGAAAAAACTGGTGGTAACTCAGACCTCCTTGAACCCTGGGAAGTTGGGTACTGGGCAGAAAAACTGAAAAAGGATCGCTACGATTTTGATGACGAAGATCTGCGCCCCTATTTCCCTATTCAGTCTGTAC
>Ga0181604_10001591_pt1 | contig 20033 bp, 12 predicted proteins | sample 041ome_12_FD_148663 | JGI IMG/M metagenome (GOLD analysis project Ga0181604, IMG submission 148663) | Coastal salt marsh microbial communities from the Groves Creek Marsh, Skidaway Island, Georgia - 041410US metaG (spades assembly) | ecosystem: Environmental > Aquatic > Marine > Intertidal zone...
CCTTTTCCTCGGAACTTATCCATCTTCTCCTCGTCGAGGCCTAACATCTTCAATTGCTCTCTGTCCCCGCCGCTTAACGTTAAAATCGCCTTCTCCGCGTTCCGACTCCCGAACGCTCTGTTGCTCAAATTAATCGACGAAACAACCTCGTGATCTACGAACAACTTCTCGCTCTTTTTAAACCCATCTATGGTTTTCATCACCAACTCCTCGACGACTTTCTCGCACTCTCTCTCGCTCTCGCATTTCATCGCTTGGAGCGTTTTCAACACCGATTTCGCCCTCGCCTCTTCGCTCTCGATGTGATTTACGTATCCTCTCATTTCCGTCGAGTTCAACTCTCTCGGTTTCGATAACATCTTCCACTTCCCCGTGTTCGTATTTCTCGTTTTCATCTCGTCTTGTCGCATGATTTTCGTTTCGCTGTTGTATATCCGTCTTCGCTCGTACGTTAAAGCTTTCCTCTCTATTCTTGAAAATGTGCCGAATCCAAGCACGTTCACGTCTGCATCATCGTCATCCTTTCCGAATAACTCCTCGAAGGACGGTAACTCGTTCTTTATGAACTTCTTCTTCGCGTTCGTGCTTTTCATCATTTTCACTTCGTCCTTTATTCTTGCATCGTTGTTTATCTTCATCCTCGAGTACACTCCAATCACCCAAAGCGAGTAGAGGAGGACGAACCCGATGCACAACTTTGCGCCTTTTCTGCGGAGGATAAAGAGCCCTTTTTTCTTCCTCTTACTTCCCTTCCTCATCAACGAACCACCGTTCTCGACATCGCGTCGTTGTTTTCCAATCATCGCTCAGGAGGTCTGCGCGCACATCGTCTCGTCCTCGAGCGATTGAAATGAAATGAAGAATTTGTGATTTTGAATTTCCCCAAAGACACTTCATTCTGAAGCGCTTCTATACTGAGAGTCTCTTTTAGTACCATTCGACTTTTGCTTCTCTGTTCGTGCTCTCCGAGAGAACGTCTCGCTCGCAACAAGAATGGACCACCACCACCCCTCATCTTTCACTCACGCGCATCATCGTCATCAAAACAGTGCGACGATATCGACGGAATCCGACGGAAATCTCGTCTCGAACATCTTTACCAATTACATCAAGAAAGCGCTGAAAGAAACAGGCCCGGGAATGAAATCGTTACTGGTGGACGACTTCGCGCTGGCGATGACGAGCAACGGGATGAACCAGACGGATATTTTAAAACGCGAAGTCTTCGCGGTGGAGCCTTTGATGATGACGAGCAATAAAAGTAAAAGTAAAAGTCTCGAGAAGGTGGTGGTGGTGCCTTCAAGAGAGGAGGAAAGTTTGCGGTTCGTGAAAGCGGTGTGCATTTTACGACCGACGAACGAGAACGTGAACGCGCTGTGCGAGAGACTACGCGGTGGTGGTAACGGTACGTCGACTTCGTCGTCGTACGGGGAGTTTCACGTGTTTTTTACCAACGCGATCGACGAGCGCAAACTTCGCGCGATTGCGAAAGCGGACGCGAGAGGAGGAGGAAACAAAGTGAAGCAGATTCAAGAGATTTTTTGCGACGTGATTGCGATGGACGAGTGCGCTTTCGTCATCGACTCGAGAGATTGTTTTAAAGAGGACGCGATGCGAGCGTTCGATCCGAACGGCGGGATGCGGAAGAGAGTCGGGAATAATAATAGTAGTTTTCAAAGAACCAACTACGAGTACGCTTTGATGTGTGACCCGAGTTGGGGGGTGAGGAATGGGACGCCGTTGATTGATAGGTGCGTAGAAGGTGTAACGAGTGTATGTTTAGCGTTGAAACGACCTCCAATGTTTCGATATTCTGCGAAGTCGAACATTGCGAGACGAATCGCCGAGGACGCGCAACGCGTCGCCTCGGAAAGAGAACCGGGATTGTTCGATTTCGGAAGGCGTAACGACGAAGGGTATTGCCACGTGCTGATTGTTGACCGATTCGACGATTGCGTGACGCCTTTGCTAACACAGTGGACGTACCAAGCCATGGTGCATGAGATATTCGGTATTTCGAGTTCGAACAGAGTGAGAGCGCCGGACGCGCAAAAATTAAGCAAGAAGCCGGAGGAGTTTATTCTCTCTTCCAGAGAAGATGTTTTTTTTAGAGATCACAAGTACGACGATTACGGCGACGTCGGCGCGGCGGTGAAGAAATATGTGGACGATTTTGCGAACGAAAGATCGAAAACGACCGCGAGTAAATCCACGGCTTCGGTCGACGACGTCGCGAAATTCGTCGAGCGCTTCCCGGAGTTTCGCCAAAAATCTGCCACGGTTGCGAAACACGTGCAATTAGTGCACACGTTGTCGAAAGTCATAAACGATAGGCAGTTGATGAAAGTGTCGGAAATCGAACAAGAGCTCGCGTGCGCGGGAACCTCGGTCAACGGATTAGAGAAACAAGTCGAAGAGATTGTCAACGACCCGTCCTTCGGAGAGTCCGAGAAAGTGCGATTGGTCGCGCTGTACTGCCTGAGACGCGAAACCGAAGCGCCACAAATATGTCAACATCTCATCCGCGTTCTTTCTAATCACGTCGGTGGAAAACGAATAGACGCTTTAGATTGTATGCTCCGGCGAGGCGGTGAGAACGCGCGCACGAGCGACTTGTTTGGAACGAAAACGATCGCCGCGCGAATGCGCACCTCGGTTTCCGCTTTAAAAGGAGCCGAGAATGTGTACACTCGACACGTTCCGTTGGTACGCTCGTTAGTCGCTCAGTGCGTCAACGGTAAACTCCCAGCTTCGGAGTACTCGCCAACGTGGGATGGTTTTACCCCGGAGTGCTCGAAAAAACCAGCGGAAATCATCGTCTTCATCGTCGGCGGCGCCACGTACGCCGAAGCTCGCGCCGTCGCCAAGTTCAACGCGAGCAAAGAATCCAACAATATTAAAGTCACCATAGGTGGGTACAGCATGCTCCACCAATCTAGATTCATCGAAAACTTAGCCAACGTGTTCGACGAAGAGAGAGGACCGTAGAAAAGTATTACCGTAGAAGTGTATTATAGAAGTATTCTTAAAATCTCACATTTTAAACTCCTTTTCCTCCGCACAACGACGCCTCTGACGACGACTTTTTAGTAAAGAAAAGAAATGCGCCGCTCGCCGTCCGGGGCGACGTTGCTCGATTTCGACGGCGCCGCCATCGACAAAACTCGGAAATCTTTGAATACTACTGCCACGACTGAGAAACACGCGACGAAAGCGTCTGAATCGTCGTCCTCTCCGGCGCATACCGATGGGGAAAAACGTCCTCCGTCGTCGTCGGCATTAAAGCCTTCGACGACTCGCGTGACGAATAACGCTGCTTCTACGACTCAGAATGCGACGACGACCGCGAATACTACAAACGTTGGACAACAGCAACAACAACAAGCGGCACCGTCGATATCGCTCCCTCGACAGCGAGGGGACGCGGTGAAACATTTCGCGTTGGATTTAGGCGGGAGTTTGATTAAGCTGGTGTATTTTAGCGCGAACAGCGATACCAACGCGATGAATGGAGAGGATGGAAGTCAGCAACAGACGAAAGAAGCGTCCTCTAAAACGACGACGGCGACGCTCGGAGGCCGATTACACTTCCGCCGATTCCCGTCGTCCAGTTTAAAGGAGTGTTTGGATTTCATCGAGCGGAAGAAGTTACACTACAGCGGCGGCTTCGGGCAACACAAATCGGAAATCAAAGCGACTGGTGGCGGGTCGTTCAAGCATCAGCGGACGTTTCGAGACGCGCTCGGGATCGAGTTGCAAAAGGAGGACGAGATGGCGTGTGCGGTGAGAGGGGCGAATTTTTTGTTGAAGACGATTCGGGACGAGGCGTTTACGTTTGAGAACGATACGAAGACGTTTGTGGATACGAATTTTAACGTCAACAATTTTAACTCGACGGCGACGACGACAGGTGGTGCGAGTGGTAGTATTAGTGGTAGTATTAGTGGTGGTGGTGGCATCGGCGGCGGCGGCTTGGAAAGTCATAGTTATAGCGCTAGTAGTAGTAATAGTAGTAGCAACAATTTGTTCCCGTATTTGCTCGTGAATATCGGCTCTGGGGTGTCGATTATTAAAGTCACCGAGACTGGACACGAACGGATATCCGGGTCGAACATTGGCGGTGGGACCTTTTGGGGTTTGTGTCGTTTGTTAACCGGGATGAGAGATTACGACGAGATGTTAAAGTGTTCGCAAAACGCGGATTCTGCGCGAGTGGATATGCTCGTCGGGGATATCTACGGTCGAGATTACGCTAAAGTTGGTCTATCCTCCGACGTTATCGCGAGTTCGTTTGGTAGAGTCGTCATGGAGGAAGGTGATTTGAGCGATTATAGCAAAGCGGATATTACTTTATCTTTGCTCAGAATGATTTCGTATAACATCGCGCATTTGGCGACGATGAACGCTAAAGCGCACGGTTTGCAGAGAATATTTTTTGGCGGGTACTTTATTCGTGGCCACGCGTACACGATGAATACGATTTCTTTCGCGGTGAACTTTTGGAGTAAAGGCGAAACGAAAGCGATGTTTTTAAGGCACGAAGGTTTTTTAGGCGCGCTCGGAGCGTTTTTGAGCGACACGACGGCAAAAGAAAAGCTCGGGGCGGCGGAAACGAGAGGATCGTGGATTGAGAAGTTTATCAAGTACTCCACGAAAGCCGCGAGCGAAGAGAACAACAACGGTAAGAGTGGAGGAGGTAAATCGTCATCGCCGCCACTGTCGAGTCTACGAAGATCGAACAGTTACACGTCGTCGGGCGAGAACGTTTTAGCCGTTGCAACGGCTGCTTTACACATAGAAACGGATGGTAGCGGCGCTGACTCTAACGCACGCGCGTACTCTTTAGACGGCGGCGGCGCGCCGAGAGATTCACTTTCAGGTTTAGCGAGAGAACAACCCGCGCCGAGACACAATAGTTTCTCGCATCAAAGTCGACATCGACGTGGATATTCGAATTTATCGAGCCACTTGGGCGTGCGCGCGCCGCCGAACGACTTTGACGTTGGCGTTTTGCACTACGCGCCGTTGTTAGAACCGTACCCGTTGTTACAAAACCCGGAATCGTACGTGCCGGATACGTTTGATTTGCAAGCAAAAACGACAATCAGCGCCGAAGATCGCGAGTACTGGCTGATGGTGTTGAAATCGCTCACCGCGGGCGTCGCGGAACGCGCGAGAGATTCAGAACTCGAAAACCACGACGAAGAAGAGCACGAAAAATCGAGCGCGCGCGCTTCGTTGGACGAGCACCACGCGTTCGTGAACTACGACGCGTACGATTTCGAGTCCAACAACAACTACCGCAAGAAAACGCCCTCGGAACGCGCGGAACAGTTTCGAAACGCGTACGATTCGTTGCTCGACCGGTTGCTCAAAGACCCGTTTGGATGCGGCAAAATCTCTCTTTCCTCTTTGTTCGAAGCGAGAGAAGAGTGTTTACGAGACTGCGGTTTTGCCGACGCTTACGCGGACGTAAAACAACGGGAAAACGATGCCGCTTTAGTCGTTTTACCCGAACTCCTCGAAGAGCTCGAGCAAATGGAAGATGAAAGTCAACGCTTGATTCAAATTGTCGAAGGCGTACTCGCCGGAAACGTCTTCGATTGGGGGTCGCAAGCGTGCGTAGATTTGTACAACAACGGCACCATCCTCGACATTTACAAAGCGGCGAGAAAAAACGCGACGCGGTTGTCATGGAAAATTGACGGTTTCGAAGAGTTTGCAAAGAAGTTATCCTCAAACGACGGCTACAAGAAAGCGCACATCTTTGTCGACAACAGCGGCGCGGATATCGTCCTCGGCGTCCTTCCGTTTGTCGTCGAACTCTTACGACGAGGCACGGAAGTCGTTCTCGTCGCGAACGCCTTACCCGCGCTCAACGACGTCACCGCGGACGAATTGTCCTCCTTGCTTGATCGCGCCGCGGAAACGTGCGGTGGCATACTCAAATCCGCGTTATACTTTGACGAAGATGAAAAAGAAGAAGCGCCGAGAGAAGAAGAACGCGCGACGGCAAAACTCTCCGTCGTTTCCTCTGGTAACGGCGGTCCTTGCATCGACCTTCGCCGCGCCAGTCGCGAACTCATCGAAGCTTCCGAAAACGTCGACCTCGTCGTCCTCGAAGGTATGGGTCGAGCCGTGCACACGAATTACAACGCCGAATTCGTTTGCGACTCGCTCAAATTAGCCATGATTAAAAACGCTCGCTTAGCCGAGCGCTTGTGTCGAGGCGAAATGTTCGATTGCGTCGTTCGCTTCGACGACCCAAAGAAGAAGAAGGAAATAAAGTATATGTAATAACGTAAACAATAAAAACATCATGTATCATCATTATCATCATCATCGCCTTTCAAAAGGTTGGTGTGTTCATAATGTCGTCTATTAATATATCAAAAACGCCATTTTTTCTTCTTTGACGAAAAACAAATCGTTATAACACATTTAATTAAAAAGACTTTCGAGAAGGAAGAAGAAAAAGAAGAGGAGAAGTTGGTGTCGCGAGACAAACGTCATGTCTTCTGGAGTGATAACAACGAGAGCGCAGAAAAGACGAACGGGGGAGAGAGATGTGTGGGATTTGATCGTGAATGACGATGATATTTGTTTCCAACATATTCTTCCGAGATTGAATTCGACGGATGTGAAATTCTTGTACGGAGTGAATACGGAGACGAGAAAGTTGATTAAGAGATCGTCTCGCGCGGGTGATTTGAAGAAGAAGTTTAAAGTTCAAGAGATGTCGTCGATATCGACTTTGGAGTTTGCTTGGGAGCATAAATCGTTTTGGTCGAGGAGCTGGGACGAAAGTTCTTTCTCCCACAAAGTTGCTGAAACGAATAAACTCGAGTTGCTCAAGTGGGCGCGAGAGGAGAAAAAGTGTAAGTGGAATGAAAGGACGATTAATGCGGCCGCAGAACAAGGTAATCTGGAAATGGTCAAGTATTGCGTGGCAAATGGGTGTCCTATCAATACGGTTGCGTGTGCATTTGCTGCCTTCAACGGTCATCTCGAGGTACTCAAATACTTACGCGAAGAAGTCAAAGCGCCTTGGGATAGGAGAACAGCCGCTTGGGCGGCTGATAATGGTCATCTCCACATACTCGAATATCTTGTTGAGCGTAAGTATGATAAATTTGACGAAGATGCGTGTGCGTATGCAGCCAGAGAAGGTCACTTGGACTGTTTGAAGTACTTGCGCGAAACCGCCAAAGCGCCGTGGAACTATTTGGCCGTACGAGACGCGCACTACTACAAACAACCCGAATGTTTACAATACCTCCTCGACAACAACTGTCCACTTGTACCCGGTTGGCGATACGAACACGGAACGTTATACGACTCCGAGGACGAAGAAATACACTAGCTCTCTTTTACGTTTTTTGTTCACCGTTCGACGGGTTTTTTTTCAAACTTCACACCATTTCACACGAAAAGAAAAGCAGACATTTACGCACAGAAAGGCGCGCTCTTGATGGTGTTGCGAAAAGCATCTCTCGCGAAAATGAGAGCGTTGACGTCTCTCGAGTGCAGCACGTCGTCGGTTTGTTCTCGCGTTGACGGATACTCGCAGCAAAGTTCTTTGAGCGCTCTTTTAATCGCTTTGGCATCGTTCACGTCGTCGTCGTCGTCGCGTTGTTTTCGTTCTTCTTCGACGAATCATCATCTCATTCGTCGTCGGTCGTTGTCCTCTGTTCGGTTTGTTGCAAAAGCGTCGTCGTCGGCTGGAAATAATAACAACAACAACTGCGACGACGAGAGCAGCGAGCGAGAGAAAATTCAGTTCGAGTATTCCGAGAACACGGACCCAGTCGTGAACGAGAATTTTATCGCGCCTAATTTTGGATATAAGCGACAGTATAAAGGTGAGAGTATTTACACATTCGGATGGCGGTCGCGGGAATGCGCATGCCGCCGGCATACTTTTACTCACCTCTCTTCTCTTCTTTTTATATCGCGACGATATCAAAAACAGTTGGTCACGATATACTCAACACGGGCGAACCGTTAGCGGCTTCCGTAACCACCATAACCTCCGCGGCGACGTCGTCGTTTGCCAACGCCATCTATCGATTGGAAGTGACGACGGGCGCGTGCAGAGGTGCTGGGACTTCCGGGAGAGTGAACGTGATTTTGATCGGCCAAGATGGACTTACGTATCCGTTTGATTTGGAGTACACGGCGGGAGATGCGCCTGGATTCGCGCGAGGGTCGACGTTGCCGTTTCGGGTGGCTGTGGCTGCGCATTTAGGACCGATTCGGAGGGCGAGGGTGAGATTGTTGCCAGATAGCACGTCCACTGGGAGAGGGTGGTTTTTAGAAGATATCGGTGTCAAATGCGAGAAAACGAACGAGTCTTATAAGTTTACCTGTCGAGACTGGTTTGGACCGTCCGATGCGGACGATACGGTGTCGCCGTATAATCGAGATTTGGAAGTGACGACGGTAAAGAATGACTTTGAAGTCGCGTTAGAAAGAGAACAGAGGATGAAAGTGAGAAGAGAAAAGGGCGATTTCGTCTTTGACGTCGGAGCGGCGACGATTCCTCACCAAGATAAGATTAAAGAAGGTGCGAGGGCAAAAATGTCGAAATCGTTCGGGTACGGCGGCGAGGACGCGTATTTCGTCGAGACAAAGAACGATGATTTAGAAAGCAGCAACGAGTTGTCATTAGGCGTCGCAGATGGCGTGTACATGTGGCGATGGGAAGGCGTGGATGCTGGTTTATATTCCAGGGCGCTATTGAGAGAAGCTGCGAAGACATTTTTGAGCGGTTCAAAAGTTGCAGATGGATCAAAGTCGACGGATGCGTTGTCAGATAAGGCCGCTTCATCGTCTTCTTCAGAAGCTTCAAAGTCTACCACCCATCCATTGTTTATGCTTGAACGAGCGTTCCAAGTTGTCGCAGAAAAGAACGTGAAAGGGTCCACGACGTGCGTATTACTCACATTAGACCCGCGATTGGGCGTGTTGAATGCGGCAAACATTGGCGACAGCGGCTATCTGGTTGCCAGATTGAATCAAGACGCTTCTTCTTCTTCTTCTTCTTCGTCGTCGTCGTCATCATCATCATCATCTACTAGCAACACCGCTCCGTACTTGTTGAGCAAAGATGAAAGCAATGATGATGGAAAGCCGCAAAGGTTCATCGCGTATCGTTCTCCTCCTCAAGAACACGATTTCGGTCGCCCGTTTCAACTCGGTCATCATGAGGCTACCGATAAGCCGTCGGACGCGATGTTGTCCACCTTCTTCTTAGAAAACGACGACGTGATTGTCGTCGGCACAGATGGACTGTGGGATAATGTCTCTGAAAAAGAGATACTTGCGGTTATCGAAAACCGCATAAAATCTAGCTCCGCATCAACATCATCATCTTCATCATCATCATCATCATCTCTCGGTTCGAATCAAGCGTTCTTGAATAAGAAAGAAGTCGACGCGTGCGCCAAGGAGTTGACCCAAAAAGCTTTTGAACACGCGAACGATCGATCGAGAACGACGCCGTACAGTTTAGCGGCTACGGAACATTTCGATATGGTATATAACGGCGGTAAGAAAGACGATATTACCGTTTTAGTGTGTAAGATTAAAAATCGATACCAGTGATACTCTTTCGTTGCTTTTTTTGCAAATAGAGAGAATGAGAGAGAAAGAGGAAGCCAAAAATAGAATTTCTCCTTCACAAAAAGGCACGCAGACGAATACATGTTTAAACAACGTCGTAATAGCGAGTTCGTAGACGCCGTCGAGCACGCCGAGCACGTCGCTAAACCAAGCAACGATGAAGCCAAGAAAAGCAACGTCATTTGGTTGGATGCGTTACATCAACAGCAGCAGTCAAACGTACCGACGAATACTCAAAATCCGTTTCCTTCTTCCGAGACTGAATTGACTACATCCTCGAAAGTTAGCCACAATGCAACTATTTTGCGCGAATACTGCAAAGTCTTGGGTGAATTCGAGGACGAATACGTGAAGGTTCAGGAATCGAAAGATAGATTGACGAAAAAATTGAGCGTTTTGCAGTCAAAGAGCCTGAAGATACGAAAAAGCGTCTGGAACACGAGCTACGAGTCCACGTCAGCGTTGACGGGAGGTTGTGACGAGTCGGTGTCGGAAACGCAGGAAATGTTGTTCGTCTTGTCCATCGGGGCGTTTATTGGTTGGGCCGCAACGAGAATGATATGTATAGAGTGATCGGAAAGAAGTCGACGGCTTTTGATGATGACGAAGATGAGTGAAAGAGAAAGAAAGAAAGAGTACATACTGTGTACTGGTAGTCATATTAGTTCCTAAAGCGGCGCGGCAGTAATCCAATTATAAAAGGATGAGTAGTTTATAAAGTCACCACGGTCAAGTTCATCTCCGATTTCCATACGTACCCATCTCCTGGGAGTACCACTGGTTTCACCGCGCACGCACTTTCCACGCACGCGAATTGTTTATAGCACTGCGGCATGTTTTCGTGTGGATTCCAAATCACGTGGTCCCTCCACCCCGTCGTGTTTTCCACGCTCACCGCGGCGCCGTTACCGACGTGCAAAAGCACCTCTGGATCTGTATTCAAGAATATCGAGTCCACTAGTTTCGTACCAAACGTCACCCTATCTTTGTCGCACGTCATCAACGGTGGATTCTTCGCGTCTATCTCTTTATCCATGTACGATTTACCCTTCAAGTTCCCTTTGGCGTACACGTTTTCCGAATCCGTCGCGTCCACCACCTCGATGTAACTGTGCAACGCCGCGGTAAACTCCAACTCATCTTTCAAATCATCCGCGCAATTCTTCACGCAAAATTCGCATTTCAACTTCTCCCTTCTTAAAGTTACCTCGTACGTGCACTCAAACTCAAACGGCCACATCTTCCTCGTCTCCTCGTTCGATTTCAGCGACAACATAACCGCCGGTTCCGGGTCGTCCGGATTCACGTCCGCGGAGGTGCCTATGACTTCCCATCGCATGTTTCGCGCGAACCCGTGTTGTTGCGACATTGGTCCGTTCATTCCGAATTGCGGGAAACATATCGGGATTCCACCTGTTTAAAAAGAAACGCGGGTGGTAAGCGTCTAAAAATCACCTAAATTGAAACAACAAACGACTCACCCGCAATTGGAACCGATTCATCAAATTTCGCATCTGGTCTCACAAACAAAACCTCGTCGCCCGTCGGTTGCGTCCAAGACGCGCAATTCGCGCCAAACAGGTACACTTTCGCCGTGGACCCGTTTTTGTGCGTCAAAGAAACGTACGGGGATGATGATTTTGTTTCATCGCATTCATCATCGAAAAACGAGACGGAGGTTGGGATGGCGAATTTCGCGTTCAAAGCAGAGACGAATGCATCTTTCGTTGAAGCAGCTTTGACGACGACGTCGTTGTTCAAGGAGTGCGCTCTTCGTCGTTGTTGTCGTTGTTTTCGCGAGGACGATGCTGTTTTGAAAGAGGAGGTGAAGTAGAGCGATGATGATGATTGGGTGCTGCTCGTCATATTCTTAGTAGAGCTTTTTTCTCTTGAATTTCTTTTTCTTTTTCTTTTTTCCGAAACGTTCGAATTTTCCCTCCAAAAAAAACAGTCTCGCATGTCTCGCATCATCGATTATTCCAAGTGGGATACACTGAACTACTCCTCATCTTCTTCTTCGGAAGAGGAGGACGAGAAGGCGAGGGCGACAATTGCACGCCTCGGGGATCTCCTGCTTTCTTCTTCTCAGAGAACGAGCTCGTCGTCACCTCTTTGGAACGGGTTGGTGTTGCATCATAAGGATGTTTTTGTCTCGCATGTGATTCCGAAATTGAATTTGATGGATCGGTTTTTCTTTTCGAGGGTGAATACAGAGAGTCGGGGTGTGCTTGAGTATGCCGGGGTAAACGTATCGAAATTATGTTGGAATGTTCACGAATGTTCATCCATTTCGACGTTGGAATGGGCGTGGAATAACATGTCCTGGGGAGAGAAATTTGAAGATGGAACGGTGAGAGATCAAGCCTGGTTTTGCGAGCAAGTTGCTTCCTCGAACAAACTCGAGTTTCTCAAGTGGGCTAGAGAAGTGAAACAGTGCGAGTGGGATGAGTGGACGATTACTGCGGCAGCAGATGTAGGTAATCTCGAGATGCTGAAGTACTGCTTCTCGAATGGTTGCCCGTGTGATAAAGAAAAGTCGTGTGAACGAGCTGCTATTAAAGGACACCTCGACTGTGTTCGATTTCTTTTCGACAAAGTGAAACCTTCGCGAGAGACGGACAAAGAAGTGGCAATGCAAGCAGCAGGATTGGGTCACACAGACATCTTGAAATATTTCGTTCAAGAAAGAAAGATATCGGATGAGGGAAAGAGTAACTGCGTGACCAGCGCTGCAAAGTTTGGCCAACTCGATTGCCTCAAATACTTAGTCGAAGAGGCGAAAGTACCTCTTAACGACTGGGGATACGTCGCTTACACTCGTTACGACGAGCACCCCGAGTGCGAAAACTACTTGCTCGAAAAAGGGTGCCCAGAACCAACGGACGAAGAATACGCTTGGTTCGTCGAAGACGAGGAAGAACAGCAGTAGACCAAGAGCGGCGCTGCAAAGAACTATCACACAAACACACACACTTTTTTAATACGAATGAATGAGAAAGAGAGACTTACCACCGCGCGTAAAGGCGTATAATATCTCGACCTTCTTCGCGTACTTTTCGTCCTCTTCTTTCTCCTTTTCCGCGTCTTGGACTTGGACCGTCTTGTCAAAAAAGACTCGTTTTGCATCAAAAAAAAATGGCCTCCGCGACGAAGATGGATGTGGTGGAGAACGACTCGATACGGAAACCGAAAACCTACGTCGAAACGAACCGGAAGTTCAAACGTTTGACTTTAGTAAACAACAACAACAACGACGGGAAAATCGGTTTGGAGATTCTTTTAATCAGCGATAGGAGTTTATTAGGGACGAATACTACTGGCGGCGACGACGACGATGACTTCGCTTTTGATGGGAAAAAAAACGAGGAAACAGAATCGGAATCAGACGAGGAGGAGGACGAATCTGGATCGGACGTGTCGTCCTCAAAAGACGATTCAGAGGACGAGCGAGAAGAAGGGGCAAAAGAAGGGTTGAAAACAGCCGCCTGCGCGGTGGAAGTTTCCGTCGGGTACCTCTCCGACCCGGAGAACTTCCACGGATTGTCGCATTTTTTAGAACACATGGTGTTCATGGGAACGAGGACGAACAGGTCGGAAAATTTCTTCGACGAATGGTTGAGTCGAAATTGGGGGTCACAAAACGCGTACACGGACACGGAAAAGACGGTTTTTCACTTCGACGTGCACCCGAAACGTTTAAAAGAAGGCGTGGAAATCTTTAGCAAGTTTTTTACGGAACCGTTGATTTTGGAGCGAGCGCTCGAACGCGAAGTGACGGCGATTGAGAGCGAGTTTGAGAGGGTGGTGAATAGCGATGGGGTGAGAATGGAGCTTTTGTTAGCGGATTTAGCGATCGAAGGGCATCCGTACAGGAAGTTTGGGTGGGGGAACAGGCAGTCGTTGACGGAATCAGAGGCGTATAAGGAGAAGAATGGCGCGAGGAAAGCGCTGAAGAGACATTTTAAGGAACATTACCACGCCAGGAGGATGAGCGTGGTCGTGTGCGGGGCGGAAGAGTTGGAGGAGTTGGAGGAGATGGTTTTGAGTGCGAAAGCGTTCGGGAGTTTATGCGTGCAAGAAGAAGAGGAGAAGGAGGAAGTTGATGATGGAAACGATGATGATACCAATAATAAAATAGTCGACGAGTACGTCTCCCAATTCGAGCGAATCGATGAGGTCAATTTGAGCGACACATACGGTCAGCCGTTCGCGCATCTCGTTCCCTCGTTCGTCAAAACGTCTCAAGTGAAAACCGGTACGCAGTTGACGTTAGTCTTTCAACTGTCATCGAAGATTAACCGGAATTATCTCTCCAAATCGGTGAATTTTATTGAAACGTTATTAGGACACGAAGGCGAAGGATCGTGTTTCGAGGCGTTGCGTAAACGAGGCTTGTGTTCGGAGTTGTGCGCCGGAGTGAGTCGAGGCGGTTTAGATGATACGAGCATTTCGGCGTTGTTGTCGGTATCGATTAAATTAACCGAACGAGGCGCGACGCGAACTGAGGATATTCTTTTCATCCTCTTTACGTATTTACGCCAAATCGAAAGTCTTTTATCCTCCAACGGCGCTCGATTTTACGACGAAATGCAACGAATTTCGCAAATTGAATTCGAGTATTCGGAATCCGAACACGCGTGCGAATTCGTGGAAAGATTAGTGTCAGACGTGAGACGGTTTAGCCCAGAGAACGTTTTGTACGGCGACTCGTACTGGCAAAGGTACGATGAAAACGAGATTCGCGAGGTGTTGTCGATGCTCACGCCAGAAAACGTTTTAGTCATTTTAGCGAGTTCGGAGTATAAAGGAAACGACGCGGCTACAATTGAACCGTGGGTAAAGTTTCCGTACGAGGTCGAGTCTTTTAAATATACCGCTTCGACGTCGGACGCTCAAGATATGCAAAAGGTTGAGAAGGAACTTGGATTTCCGAGTAAAAACAGGTTCATTCCGAAAGATTTGCGTATGCATAACGAGATCGAGAAGCTTTTTCCAGTAAAAGGAAACGATAGTATTAATAACACAACCACCACCACCACCACCACCAATCACGTGACGTTAGAAGTCACTCCGAAAATTATCTACAACGAGTGCGGCGTGCTCCGTCTTTGGGCTAAACTCGGATGTCGCGAGTTCAAGACGCAACCGAAAGCGAGCATGTATTTCAACGCCAATTTACTCGTCGAAGAAAGCGTTCACGATACCATGTGCTTGAAAATGTTCGCGCTAATGCTCCAGGATTCCGTGAACAAAGATATATACTACCCTGCGCACGTCGCCGCGAACGAGTGTTCCGTACACGTTCTGGCACAATCCACCGGCGTGTCGTTTAGATTCGACGGGTGGTCGGACACAATCTCGGAACTCGCGTTGGCGTATTTTCGAAGAGCTGCATCCGCCGATCAATCGTTCATACAAGAAGAAGACCGGTTTCAAAAAGTCAAAGAGATGGCACTGCAAGACATGCAAAACATGGTTCTGAAAGTCAGGTCGCACTGCGCGATTCTTTCGAGATTGATGAAGCACGAGAAAGAGCACAGTTTACAGGAGAAAGTTGCAGTTTTGAAAGAAGTCACCTCCGAGGACGTGATTCGATACGGCAAAAAGTTCTTTCAGAACGTATTCACAGAAGGTTTGTTAGTTGGAAACATCACGGAATCTATGGCGACGAAGCTTGGCGACAGTTTGAAACAATTACTCGTCAATGCCGCCGCCACTACTGCGGGCGCGTCTGAAAACACCAGTGGCGAAGAAGTTACTCGCGGTAACAACAACAACAACAATGCTTTGGTCTTTTCTCGAGTCGTAAACCTCCCACCAGGAACGAACCATTCTATCCATGTCAACGCCGTGAACAAAGACGAAGTGAACTCTGCGATTACGCATTACTACCAAATCGGTCCATCAAATAGCGCGTCCAGAGCCATCGCTTTACTCTGCGAACAATTCATGTCGGAGAAGATATTCGACCAATTGCGAACGAAAGAGAGTTTAGGATACGTCGTTTCCGCGTATTTCGAATCTTCGAATGAAATATTAGGCTTTAACGTTCTCGTAGAAAGCGCATTCCACGCGCCGAAATTTGTTTCGGAACGAATCAAATGCTTTTTAGACGCGTTTCCATCCGTGATTGAAAATCTAACCGACGAGGAGTTTAACAAACAACGCGTGTCGTTAATGGAAGAGTTATTAGCGGAAGATGCGAATTTGCGAGAACAATCTGGAAGGTATTTCGCGCACTTAAAGAATCGAAAGTATCAGTTTCACCGAGCGAGAGACGTTGCTGGACACGTAAGTACGATTACAAAAGCCGACATCGCTCGATTTTGTCGAGAGACGTTTAGTGATTCTTCTACGAACGCATCCGATGGCGACGCGAGAAGCAAGCAGTTGAGTGTGAGCATTCACGGCAAGAATTACCCGGTGGAAGAGAAAGAAAAGTCTGAAGTGAAAGAAATCATCGCTATAAAAGGAGAATATGGCTATTATGCAACCGAGGAAGGTGACGGAGTCACCGTCCCGGAATTGTACATTCCAAGTAAGAAGATTGCAAACGCGCATTCGATGGACGTGGCCATCAGCGGCGCCTCACACGCGAATCCAGATACCACCGCGATGAATGAAGACACCATCGATGCACAAGAAGAAGGAACAAAGCAACAACAACAACAACAACAATTTTATTCGTCCAAAGTGATGAAAACCTGCGAAACGCCCTTTTGCGGGTTTTGCGGCAATGGAAAGAGGAAGATGCCGTTTAGTTTACCATCGGGAAACTAATAAGCGTAGTATACAAAAATATTTGTAGAAAATAGGAAAAAGAAGCGCGGCGTGCGGTGCAGCAAGTAGAAAGTAAGTGTGTGTAACTGTAAATGGTTTTCTTTTAAATACAATAATTGATATTAGTTCCATCTCCCGGCGTTTTTATTCACCTTCGCTTGTCCACTGCCACCGCCAAACGCTTTCGCTTTCTCCTTTTTCAATTTCGCCTTTTCGGCTTTGCTCATTTTACTCTTCGAGACGATTTGCGTCTTTTCAATTTCTTTCTTCTTGGCGGTCAAGATTTGGTCTCTCGACCCAGCTTTATCGTTTTTGCTCAAATAATACGCGTAATCGCCTTCGTAGTCGGTGATTTTACCTTCGTCGAACGCCAAGACTCGAGTGGCTATTTGTCTCAAGAAAAAGCGATCGTGCGAAATGGCGAGGACGGTCCCTTCGAACGATTGCAACGCCTCCTCGAGCATTTGTTTTGACGGAATATCCAAGTGATTGGTAGGTTCGTCCAAAAATAAGACGTTCGCTGGCGTGACCATGAATTTTGCTAAGGCTAATCGAGCTTTTTCACCTCCGGATAAGAAGTTTACCGGTCGGTCGTGGTAACTCGTGTTGAACGCCATGCGCCCGAGCAACGCTTTCAGTTGGTTCAGAGGTTCATCCGGCGCCGCTCGGACTAATGTTTCGAGAACGCCGACGTCCCCGTCTAAATCTTCCGCTTGATTTTGGTAAAAGTAGTTCACTTTACACAACTCCTTATCGCCTAAACGCGCTTCGCCAGCTTTGGGAGCCTCTTTGCCTTGGATTAAACGCATCATCGTGGATTTGCCGCAGCCGTTGTCGCCGATCATGGCGACGCGTTCGGATCGGTCGATTTGTAAGTTGACATTTTGGAACAACGTTTTCTCGTCGTAGCCGTGAGATAAACCGCGAACTTGCGCGACAATTTGAGAGGATCTTGGGGCATCTGGGAATCTAAAGCGTCTCGATTTTTCCTCCCATGGTTTCGTGATGGGATCTTCCATGAGCTTATCCAACGCTTTTTGCGCCGCCGTCGCTCGTCCAGATTGACCTCCTCCGGCTAATCTTTGGATCAACTCTCGTTGTCTCGAGACTTCTTTGTTCCATTTCTCCCACGCCACGTACGTTTGCATCGCTTTCGTTTCTTTTTCTCTTCGATAGTCGGAGTAGTTGCCTTTATACGTGGTCGCGACGCCGCGTTCGACTTCAACAATTTTGTTACAGATTTGATCGAGAAATTCGCGATCGTGCGAGACGCACACCAAAGGAACGTCCACGTTTTTCAAATACGATTCTAACCATTGGATGGTATTCAAATCGATGTGATTGGTCGGTTCATCGAGTAATAACAAACCCGGTTCTTGTAACAAAATCTTTCCGACGGAGATGCGCATTTGCCATCCTCCGGAAAAGGAAGAGACTAATCGATCGTTATCTTCCGGAACGAAGCCTAATTCGGGCATAATTTTATCAATCAATCGTTCCATGTTGAACAAATCCATTCGATCGGCTTGACGTTGTAATTCGTTCAGTTTATCCACCAACAGTTGCGTCAATTCCGCGCTCGGGTTGTCCTCTAACGCTTTTTGTACGCGTTCGAGATTTTTTAAAACTTCGGATTCGTCCCCGAACGAGGCTAAAAATTCCTCCCTTACCGTGTTCGTACCTTTGACTTCAAACTCTTGCGTGAGGTAACCGATTTTCACGTTGTTCGCCAACAACACCTCGCCTTCGTCTTGTTCGATTTCGCCCATGATGATCTTCAGCTGCGTCGTTTTCCCGGCGCCGTTCCATCCGACCAGACCAACGCGTTCGCCTTTTTTACAATCCCAAGTGACATCCGTTAACACCTCTTGTTGCGTAAACGTCTTTTTAATGTTTTCAACTCTTACGCCGGTGGTAACCGCGCCGGCTGTTCTTTTCAACGACCTCTTTTTATCGTTTGAGAAGATATCTTTGAGATGTTCCGGGATCATGTAGTCTTCTTTGTTTTTCTTCTGTGTGGTTGGTTTTTCTTCCGTTTCATTCGTTGTTGTTTGCGCAGCTGGAGCAGCAGCGGCCGCCGTCGCCGCCGCAGCGGCAGCTTCCTTCGCTTTCGCGGCATCCGCCAACACTTTCGCCTTTTCAGCCGCGTCCTTTTCCTTGGCCGCTCTTATTTCTTCCTCTTCTCGCTCTTTTTCCGCCTGTTCCGTCTGTTCCGCCTCCGCCGCCGCCGCGCTCGCTCTCTCCTCTTCCTCTCTCTTCGCCTGCGCCATCGTCGCTTGCTCCGCCATCTCCTTCGCCTCTTTCTGCGCCAACTCGTACTCTCTCTTTTTCGCCTCGAGAAGCGCCGCTTTCTTCTCCTGCGCCAAACGCTTTTTCTTCGCGAACTCATCTTCTTCTTCTTCTTCTTCCTCCTCGTCTGCTTGTCCTGTCGTTGCTTGTGCTGCTCCTGCATCCGCTTCGGCGACTGCGGGAGTCTCTTTGACTTCTTCTCGTTCTTCTCCTTCTCGTTCTCGTCGCGTCGGCGACGGAGGAGGAGGAGGCGTCGACGGAGGCGTCGACGATACCGGTGACGGTGGCGCCATCGCTTTCGCCGGCGATGTTTGCTTCTTTTTATTCTTCTTCGCCTTCCCAGCCGGGACGAACTCATCTCCAAAGTCGTTCTCCCAATCGAATTTTTGCTCTTGTGCAGGTCCTCCTTTCTTCTTCGCGTTCGTTTTTATCGAGTCCCTCCTCTTGAAAGAATTCTCATCGCTCAAAGAGGCTTTTGCAACGACGACACAAACAGATTTTCGTGGACAATTTCGAGATCGTCCGGTAATAAAGGTGGTCGGCGACGTGAACGAATGCATTCTCATCGTCATCGTATTTTGGATAAAATGGAAAAACGAAACACTTCTCTCTGTTAAGTGTTGTTGCGTGAGATATGTACTTAAAAAGGAGAACAGCGAGGATGCTAAAGCGCAACACCAATACTGCTCGCTTTTAAAGACAACGCTTCTCTCTTTTAAGTCTTTCTCTGAAAAGTCTCTCTCTCTTCTTTTCTGTTGTGTGTGTGCTTCTTCCGCGCGCGTAAAAAAGTGTTCAACTCTGACGTCTCTTCAGACGGGAAGGACGACAAAAAAATTTGGAGTACGACTGACGTACTAAGAGTTTAGGGTGTAAGTACATAAGTCTAACTCGCATTTAGGGTGTAAGTGCTTCTTTCTTACTCGTGAGTGCTTCGTTCTTACTCGTTTGAGTGCTTCTAAGGTTTTTCGCCTGAACATCCTTCAGAAGAAAACGTAACAAAGAAAGCTCTTCGAGTATTGAGGCTCCGAGAAGAACGAATACGGCGACGATGAACGTTGCGAAAAGGAGGAGAATCATCGAAATTTGAACGACGAGAGATGATGAAATAGAGAAAAAATGGCGGGAGAAGAGGAGGAGAAGAACAACCACGCGGCGGAAGTCACGTACGCGCGATTGGTTTCCCATTTTTCGCATCATCGAACGACCAATGATAATAACACGAGAGAGGACGACCAAGAAGTCGTCGCGCGAATGCACTCGTTATCGCAAGTGCTGGAGGAATTCACCGGTCCCGTCGAGAGGAGAACGATCGGTGTGCGTTCGGTCGTGCATATCGCGAA
>Ga0181604_10001606_pt1 | contig 19939 bp, 12 predicted proteins | sample 041ome_12_FD_148663 | JGI IMG/M metagenome (GOLD analysis project Ga0181604, IMG submission 148663) | Coastal salt marsh microbial communities from the Groves Creek Marsh, Skidaway Island, Georgia - 041410US metaG (spades assembly) | ecosystem: Environmental > Aquatic > Marine > Intertidal zone...
TTTTCGGCTACTGCCTAGGCGCTGGACTGGAGTTACCTCTGGCCTGCCATTTTCGTATCGCCGCGAGCGAAGGCGCAAAAATTGGCCTGCCCGAGATGGATTTAGGCAGTGTTCCTGCCTGGGGCGGTTCCGCACGCCTTCCCCGTGTCGTGGGTCGGTCGCATGCACTCGATATGATTTTGCGCGCCCGTAAAATCGACGGAAACGAGGCACTGAAGATGGGTCTAGTGACGGAGGTGGTTCCGCTTGAGCAATTAAAAGCGCGGGCACAGGCACTCGGTGAGGAGCTGGCTGCGCAACCTAGCCTAGCCGTGAAAGCGGTACTAGACACCATCGTCGGGTTTGAAACCAAAACCCTCGATGAATCCATCGAAGACGAGAAACGGGCCGTCGCTGCCACTCTTGGGACGCCTGATTCGCAGGAGGGGATGGCCGCCTTCCTCGAGAAACGAAAACCCGTGTTTAATCAGTCTTAATTGAGCAGGAGTCCGTAATTACCGATATGACCGACGATCAACCTGATACATCATTACTCAGTCGCCGCCGCTTACTCCGTGCCATGGGGGTATCGACCGCTGGTGTCGCTGCCGCAGGTGCAATTGCCGCAAGCCGCGAAAAAATCGTCGATGCAGGGGACAGTGCGAAAGAAGAACTGGCGGAACTCAAGAAGCAGTTTGATGCACTCGACAAGCGCTCGAAATTGATTCTGCGCCTTATTTTAGTACTCACTGGCTTGGATCTGTTCTTAGCGATCTAGCGACTCAGAGGATGCGCATCCAGTAGGTCCCGGAGCTTGTCCTCAATAGAGACTCCTGATGCTGGGGGCATAAATACCTGCGTCATGATAACGCCGACCCGCTCCTCGGTAGGATCAATCCAGTATCGAGTCCCCTCGTAGCCACCGCCTGTCCAGATATCCGACCGACCATAGGTATCGTCAGGTCGTCGCCCGTTCGACAGCCAGAGTGCATAGCCCATCGCGCCCCATCCACTGTCGGCATTACTTTGCGGACTCGTCATGGCGGTGATCGATGCGTCTTCCAATAACGGCTCAACACCGTTCGCATTACTAAAAAAAACGACACGTAAAAACTTTGCAAATCCGGGCGCCGTCGCCACAAGGCCCTCGCCACCCAGGAATAGGGTAGTGTCACTGCCGTAGGGCGGTTGGTGACCCCCAAAAATATCGAGCTCCATGGGCGTGGCCAGACGAAGTGCACCGTCGATGCCCGACACTCTGGGTGGCAAGACAGCGGACTCGGGGAGCAGGAAAGTTAAGCCTTCGATGTCGTAGGGGTTGAGCACACGCTCCTCAAGTAACATCTGTAGAGACTTGCCGGTTGCCCGTTCCATCAAAAAGCCGAGAACGGTGGTGTTCAGTCCGTAGTAGTAGCCCTCGTCAGGCGACTGTATGAGCGGAAGCGCCGAAATGCCATGTATCCACTCGTCGCCTGACGTTGCTAGAGGCAGCTCGAGTGCTGCTTGGGCTTCATCAAGGCAAGGCAGATTCGTCGTCGCGTAATAGAAACCCGCCGTGTGCACCATCAGATCACGGATAGTCATCGCACGGCTGGGTGATTCGAGTGAAAAGTCGCAGGCTGACTGTCCACGGTCTTCAGTGGCATTTAATTCATAACTCTGCGCAGATGCTTCAGACATGGTGCCGCCCGACAGAGGTCGCGCCACCTTAAGTGTGGCGAGCTCCGGAAGGTAGTCCGCGGCCTCGTCTTCGAGCGAAAACACGCCGTCCTCCGCTAAATCGAGCGCGAGCACAATGGTCACCAACTTGCTCATCGACCAAATACGCATCCAGTCGTCTACACCTGGACCTTTGGCATCCCCATAGAACTGAGGGTTTGCGACGACCGATGAGACCAATACCTCACCCTCTGCCGTCTCCACGTAGGCCGTCATAAAGGGGTAGCGCTTGAAGGCCACAACCTCCTCTTCAAGAAGTGACGTGACTGCTTCATCGAACGACGAAGACGCACCACAACCGAAAAGCATCAGTAATGAGGCAACAAGGCTAAAGCTCAACGCGCTGCGATGACGCATCGGTTATCTCCCAGGCAGTGAAATGAAATCTAAGATATTGCCATTGACTTAAGCATCCCTAGCCGACGAGTAATACAAGGCCCCATGGAAGGATGGCAGTGCGCCATTAAACTCATTAGACGAGTCACCCACTCCCACAATCGATCTTCCGATCTCAGCTTCAGGAACAAAAACGGTCTCATTGGAAAAGTTGAAGATAGCTTGAACACATGTGTCGTCGAGCACCCGCTGGAAGCGGAGCACGCCACCAGTACCGTCGACATGTTCGAGAGTCCCCCAACGAATCTCGGGACAAGCGTTTCGAATCGAAAGCAGTTTCTTTAAATGATCGCGGAGCTGAATACCAATCGCCGAATCAACCGCCCGTTGCTTGTGACATTGCGGCACGGGTAACCATGGGGTTGCGGCAGAGAACCCCCCATGCTCGGCGGCGCCGAGCCACGGCATGGGTGTTCGCGCACCATCTCTACTTAACGTATGAGGCCAATTCCTCAGCGCCTCAGGATCTTTTAGCAAGTCAAAGGGAATATCGACCTGCGGAAGGCCAAGCTCCTCACCTTGATAGATAAACAAATTTCCTCTCAGCGAAATGAGCAGCAGTGCCAGGAGCTTGGCGCGATGAGTGTCGTCCAGATGCTGTAACCATCGGCTATGCACCCTCGGTACATCATGGTTGGAGAAGGCCCACGAGGGCCAACCAAGATCCGGGTCGTTTGACCATGAGCCAATGATTTGGGCAAACGTCTCAACGTCTAGCTCGGGGAGATAGAGCAACTCAAAGCCATAGGCCGTGTTTAACCGAGTTTGACCCTTGGTGTACTCCTGCCGGACGTTGAGTGTTTGGGATCCGCCCACCTCGGCCACCGTGAAGCGCGAGCAATACTGATCGGTCAGCGCTCTGAGTCGCTCTAAAAACTTGGGGAGATCTGGATGGTTAGAGTTATTGACCGCCTTTTGCATATCGACTGGCCGTAAACTGCGCCAGTGACCCGGATCGGCCACTGGATTATCCAGCAGTTCGACATTGTGCATCCCGTAATTAATCGCATCTAATCGGAACCCATCAACCCCCCGGTCTAGCCAGAACTTGGCAACTGACAGCAAAGCGTCCTGAACCTCAGGATTGTGCAGATTTAAGTCAGGCTGAGAACTCAAAAAGTTGTGCAGGTAGTACTGCTGTCTGCGCGCATCCCAAGTCCATGCCGGCCCACCAAAAACTGATTGCCAGTTATTAGGCGGTGACCCCTCGGGTCGCGCATCGGCCCATACATACCAATCAGATTTGTCGTTATTAGGCGAAGAGCGGCTGGAGACGAACCATGGATGTTCACTAGAAGAGTGCGAGTAGACCTGATCAATAACAACCTTGAGACCCAGACTATGCGCCCGATCTACCAGCGCATCAAAATCGTCCAGCTTGCCAAATGAGGGGTCTACGCCGCAAAAGTCCGAGACGTCATACCCGAAGTCATGCATGGGTGACGTAAAAAAGGGCGAAATCCAAATACCGTCCACGCCTAACTCGGCGACGTAGTCCAATTTTTCAGTGATACCTCTGAGATCACCAGTGCCATTTCCACTGTGATCGAAAAAGCTTCTCGGATAAATGTGATAGAGCGCGGCACCACGCCACCACTCGAACGAATTTGTACTTATCACCGCTAGGGGCTCCACCCAGATAGAACAGATTGTTTTCGAAGCGCTTATGCAGAGTCCTTTGGCGCTGATCCGCTCGCACATTACCCGCAATCTTTTATTTGCGTAAGAGCATAAAACTCAAGTTCGCGTTACATCTCCAAAAATGGTTCTTTAACCTCTAGGAATTTAACAGTGAAATCGCATAAGGTAGGGAAAGAGGAGAAAATAATAAAAATTAAGGGGGTGGTGTCGTGCTGCCATTTTATGAGCGACTTGACGAGCAAAGTAAGAATCAATCGATCAGCGTGAGATCAATGACTCTAATGGGCAACCATGCCTATTGGCATTTTCACCAGGAAATCGAAATCTTTTACTCGGCCAAAGGTTCGGGAAAATGCATTGTCGGGGACTATGTGGGGCGGTATTCGAAGGGTCAGTTGGTCATAGCGGGGTCGTTTCTGCCTCACGACTTCAACTACGCGGATGACGACGACCAGACAAACAATATCCTTATTCACTTCAACCCACAGGTCCTGAATGGCTTCACCGAATTTGCTTCGATACGCCATCTTCTCGAACAAGCACGGTATGGCCTATCGTTCAAAAATATCCCAGAGAAGACTCAATCATTACTGCGGAGTCTTGAACACCAGGACCCGGCAATCAGAGCGATTGGTGTGTTGGAGGTGCTTGCCAGCTTGTGCCAGGTGGATAGCCGGCCGCAACGGCTGTCATCGATCGATTTCTCTCCAGAGAAAATGGATGACCGGAGCGGCAAGCGTCTCAATACGGTCATTGAGCACATCACGCAAAATCAGAGTCGTCCCATTCATGTGGAAGAGATGGCGCAGATTTGTAATCTGTCGACACCGGCTTTTTGTCGTTGGTTTAAGCAAGTTTTTAAATGTAGTTTCGTAACGTATATGACCGAGCGAAGAATAGAGGTCGCGTGCCGGCTATTGGAGACTTCGAATCTCGGAATCTCAATCATCGGCGACCGCGTGGGATTCGAGAGCTACAGTAACTTCAACAGAGCCTTCACGAAAGTCAAACAGATACCGCCGCGTGAGTACCGACGCGTCCACCAGTAGTGGCTGTTAGGCGTTTAAGAACTTCGCGTGGAAGCGCAAATGCTCCTCGATAAACGATGCGATGAAGAAGTAGCTGTGGTCAAAACCATCGTGCTCTCGGTAAGTCAGCGGAAAACCCACTGCATCACAAGCAGCCTTGAGCGCATTGGGTTTTAGCTGGTCTTCAAGAAACGCATCAGCAGCCCCTTGATCCACTAACAGTGGAATCTGCGCGGCTCCCGAGCGAATCAAGGTACTGGCATCGTGGTGCTGCCATTCTTCTTGATCCGCACCGAGATAGGCAGTGAATGCCTTTTGGCCCCAAGGACAATCGGTCGGATTACAAATTGGCGAAAAAGCACTCACTGAACAGTAGGTTCCGGGATGCTTAAACGCCAAGGTCATAGCACCGTGTCCGCCCATAGAATGCCCGCAAATACTCACTCGGGTGAGATCTAGTCCCTCCAAGCTGGCGAGGAGGAGAGGCAACTCCTCAACGATGAAGGATTCCATCTGGTAGTGAGACGCCCAGGGTGACTGAGTCGCATTGATATAGAACCCCGCACCCAAACCCAAATCGTAGGCGCCGTCGGAATCATCTGCCACGCCATCACCTCGCGGGCTGGTGTCGGGGAATACGATCGCAATACCGAGCTCACTGGCAACACGCTGCGCGCCGGCCTTCGTCACCGCATTTTCGTCGGTACAGGTCAGTCCTGACAGATAAATGAGGACTGGCACCGGGTTAGATACAGCAAAGTCGGGCATGAATACGGAAAAAACTGTATGCCCGGATAACGCTTCAGAAATCACCTGATAGCGGCGCTGCTCGCCCGCAAAGCAGCGATTCGATGACAATAATTCTAGCCCCATGACTATCGCCCCTGTTAACTGACTCTACTCGCTCGACCTTCTAAGTCGCCCTTCTAAAACGTCACGACCGATCGGATGCTCTTGCCCTCATGCATCAAGTGGAACGCGTCATTAATCTGATTGAGCGGCATGGTGTGGGTGATCATATCGTCGATATTGATTTTCCCCTCCATGTACCAGTCGACGATCTTGGGGACGTCTGTTCGTCCTCGTGCGCCACCGAACGCAGTGCCGCGCCATGACCTTCCGGTTACCAGCTGGAAGGGGCGCGTGGAAATTTCCTGCCCTGCGCCGGCCACACCAATGATGCAGCTCTGACCCCATCCCTTGTGACAGCACTCGAGCGCCTGGCGCATGACATTCACGTTGCCGATGCACTCAAAACTGTAATCAACACCGCCACCGGTCATTTGAATCAGGTGGTCGACCACGTTCTCCACTTCGCTCGGATTAACGAAATCCGTCATACCGAACTGGCGAGCGAGCTCCGCCTTGGTCGGATTCAAATCGACGCCAATGATACGAGTTGCACCCACCATGCTAGCGCCTTGTATTACGTTGAGACCAATGCCACCGAGGCCGAATACCGCCACTGTTGAGCCCGCTTCAACCTTCATTGTGAACGTCACTGCACCAATGCCAGTGGTCACGCCACAACCTATGTAACAAATCTTGTCGAAGGGCGCATCGTCGCGGACTTTGGCCACCGCAATTTCAGGTAGCACGGTGAAGTTGGAAAAGGTAGAACATCCCATGTAATGCAGAATCGGCTCGCCATCCAAAGTGAAACGACTCGAATGATCAGGCATCAAGCCCTGACCCTGAGTTTCGCGAATCGCCTGGCAAAGATTCGTTTTGGGATGCAGACAGAAGTTGCACTCTCGACACTCGGGCGTGTAGAGGGGAATCACATGATCGCCGGGCTTCACCGACTTCACGCCCTCGCCCACCTCTACAACAATGCCGGCACCCTCATGACCCAATATCGCGGGAAAAGCGCCTTCAGGATCATCACCTGACAACGTGAACGCATCGGTATGGCACACACCCGTTGCTTTGATTTCCACCATGACCTCGCCGGGTCGTGGCCCCTGAATATCCACCTCTGCAATTTCCAGAGGCGCGCCAGCTTTAAAGGCAACCGCCGCTCTGCTCTTCATATCAACACCTGCAATTTATCGTTATCTCATAGGGTGGTGGCTGAATCCGCACACCGGCCCAAGCCTACGCAAGGCAAACAGCATGGCACTCCTCAGAACCAGATTCCAGCCCATTTGACGAACGATTTTGTCACTATAATTTTCTGAAGATTTACATTGTATTTCATGCTCGGTAGCGTCCTTCAGGCCCCAGACATCGCAAAAATGAGCGGCAACCTCCAGCTTTTTAACACATCAGGATGCATAGCCTTGTACTGCCGTTTTGGCTGAGAGTAACCTGCCAACAACGCAGCAGTGGTGCCGCTGTAAATAAATAAAAAGCAGTAGTTTGCATTAACCAATCCATCTTTTGAGGGGACACAAAATGAAGAACACGACTTTCAACCGTTCGCGGTTGGCGAGTGCGGTATCTGTGGCTCTCGCTGTCAGCGGCATGGCCGTTGCACTTCCTGCTGCAGCGCAGGAAGAAGCCGAGGTCATGGAAGAAGTAATCGTCACGGGTTATCGAAAGAGTCTGATCGACTCTATCGAGAACAAGCGATTTAACAGCTCGGTAATCGAATCAATTTCTGCAGAAGACATCGGCAAACTGCCCGACTCGTCGATTGCAGAGTCGCTAGCGCGACTCCCAGGCCTTGCCGCACAGCGCCTTGATGGCCGTGCAAGCCGCATCAGCATCCGTGGCTTTGGTGAGAATGAGAGTGCGACGACCTTTAACGGTCGTGAGCAGGTTTCGATCTCGGATAACCGTGGTGTCGAGTTCGATCTCTACCCGTCAGAAATTATGGCCGAAGTGAACGTCTACAAAACACCTAATGCCACTCTTGAGGCTGAAGGCATCGCCGGCGTTATTGATATGCGCACTCTGAAGCCACTGGATACAGAGGCGCGCACGCAGCTCAAGGCAGAGTACGAGTACAACAATCTGGGACAGTTGAACCCTGATTCAGAAGATACTGGCATCAACGCGACTTTCTCGTATATCAACCAGTTTGCTGATGATGCAATTGGTATCGCTTTCGCTCACGCGGCAATGGAGTCACCGAACCAGGAGAATCGCTGGAACTCATGGGGTTATCCCGGTGGCGTTCTGGGGGGTGCGAAGCCCTTCGTTCGCTCATCAACGTTGGACCGCGATTCAACCATGCTGGTTGTTCAGATGGAGCCAAGCGATCGTCTGAGCATGACGGCTGATATGTTGTATGTGGACTTTGCGGATCAGAAGATCCTCCGCGGAATCGAAATTCCGTTTGCCTGGGGTCAGGGCGCAGTTACTGCCGGTGCTCCCAACGCCGATGGCTTGGTGACTAGTGGCACGACGGACGGACAACGTGTCGTTGTTCGTAACGACTTCGAAGAGCGAAAGGCTGAGCTGACACAGTTCGGCTTTAACGCCATGTTCGACTACAGCGACGACCTGCAGATTGAGTTTGACGTCAGTCGCTCTGCGGTTGAGCGTGAAATCACCTCGTTCGAAAGCTACGCAGGTACCGGTCGTGGTAACGATCGTGGTGAGGCTGACACGATTGGTTATAACCTCGCACCCGGCGGTGCTGGTGCAACCTTTAGTCCTAACCTCAACTACGCTGATCCAAGCTTGATCCAATTGGGCGGTCCGCTGACTTGGGGATGGCAGTCAACATTGAATGACAAATTCAATGCCACTGGCACCGAGTTTGAGAACACGGCTCAGGACGGCTTCTTAAACGCACCTAACATCGATGATGAACTGAATGCGCTGAAGCTCGCGGCCACGCAGCAAGTCAATAAGGGCATGATCACCAGTGTTGAGTACGGTGTGTCTCACCGTGCGCGTACCAAGAAGAAGACAGCTGAAAACTTCTTTATGACCCTGAATGCATTCCCAGAAATGCTGGCGATTCCTGACCAGTACAACCTTGGCAGCGTCAGCCTTGACTTTATTGGCATGGGCAACATGGTTGCGTACGACTCGCAGGGAATGGTTCGTGACGGTTTCTATGACCTCACTTTGGAAGAGTCTAGTTATGCCACCAACCAGTGGAACGTGAAAGAAGACGTTACCACTATGTTTGCTATGGCGAATCTTGAGACCGTCATCGCGGGCAAAGAGGTTAGCGGTAACATCGGTGTTCGACACATACAAACTGACCAGTCATCAAATGCCTTTGCGCAAAGCGGTGGCAGTCTGGTTCGTCAGACAGTAAAGCATGATTACAGTAATACACTGCCTAGCATGAACCTCCGCGTTGCATTGGATGACAAGCAAACTATTCGTTTGGGTGTCGCTCAAACCATGTCTCGCCCTCGTATGGACGAGATGAACGCGTCGTTTGGTATTGGCGTTAATTTGGTCCCTGACCAATACGGCAACTACATTGGTGCTGGGGGTGGTAACACCTCACTCGAGCCAAAAGAGGCGCTGGGTATCGATCTGACCTACGAGAACTACTTCGCTGAGGATGGTTACTTCTCGATTGCTCTCTACCACAAAGATCTGAAAGAGTGGATCTTTGACGGCGCAGCAGAAATCGACGTCTCCGACTTCCTGGCGGCAAGCGGTCAGTCAACACCTGATGGCAGCACCACAGCAACGGTTAACGGTAAAGTTAACGGTGGCGATGGAACGCTGACAGGCTGGGAGCTTTCCCTGGCCATGCCACTGAGCATGATCCACGAGAGCCTCGACGGCTGGGGTATCTTCGCGAGCCATACGGGCGTTGAGTCAGACATCAAGACGCCAGGCGGTTCGGATTTTGAACTCCCAGGACTGTCTGACAGTATCCAGCAGGCGACCGTTTACTACGAAAACGGCGGCTTTGAAGCGCGCGTCAGTATGCGTCATCGTGATGACTTCAAAGGCGATCTCTACGGCTTGGGCTTTAGCGTTGAGCAGTACACCATGCTGAGCGAGACCATCGTCGATGCGCAGTTATCTTATGACTTCGCTGATGCGGGTATCGCTAACCTAGAAGGCCTGCGCGTTTACGCACAGGGCGTTAACTTGACTGACGAGCCTTTCACTTCGCTCAACGGTGGCCAGATCCGTGACTACCAGGAGTACGGTGAAAACTACCGCGTTGGATTTAGTTACAACTTCTAAGCAAACTAGCTAACCTTAAAGCCCCCGCCGTTAATTCGGCCGGGGCTTTTTTATTGGGGCACATAAGAATGGACGATCACGCTATTAACCGAGTGGTCATTGTCGGCGGAGGTACCGCAGGCTGGAACGCGGCGGCACTACTTGCGCGTACGTTGAGCAAAGTTATTTCTATTACCTTGGTTGAGTCAGATGACATTGGAATTGTCGGTGTCGGCGAGGCAACCATTCCACCCATTATCAACTTCAACAACGCCCTAGGCTTCAAAGAATCAGAGTTTCTAAAGGCAACTCAGGGCAGCATTAAGCTAGGCATCCAGTTCGAAAACTGGGGTCAAGACGGCGATAGCTACATGCACGCCTTCGGAAATATCGGGAAGGACTTTGCCTTTTGTACCTTCCATAATTTCTGGTTGCGCAGCCAGCAAGAAGGCATTGAGTCTGATTTCTGGGACTTCTCGTTGAATTACCAAACGGCGAAGAAAAATAAGTTTGCGAAACTGCAGCAACTTCCAGGCACTGATCTGGCGGGTCTGAGCTACGCCTACCACTTCGATGCGGGTTTGTATGCAAAATACCTGCGTGGCTTTTGCGAGGCGCAGGGAGTGAAGCGTCTCGAGGGCATCATCAATCGCGTTCATCAGTGCAGTAATTCGGGTTTCATACAATCGGTAGAGCTCGAGTCGGGTGTTGTGGTCGAGGGAGATCTCTTCCTGGATTGCTCTGGATTCCGGGGGCTGTTGATTGAGCAAACGCTCAAAACCGGTTACGAGGAATGGGGGCACTGGCTACCGTGCGATAGGGCCATGGCTGTGCCAACAGTCTCTATCGGAGACATCAGGCCCTACACGCGATCAATCGCTCACAAGGCAGGATGGCAGTGGAATATCCCGCTACAGCATCGCACCGGAAATGGGCATGTGTATTGCAGTGACTATATGTCCGATGATGAGGCGCGCCAGGTGCTGCTTGATCATCTCGAGGGTGAACCTCTAGCTGAGCCTCGAAACATTCCCTTCAAAACAGGACGCAGAAAAAAGCAGTGGAATAAAAACTGTATCTCGTTCGGGTTGGCGAGCGGGTTTTTAGAGCCACTAGAGTCAACCAGCATCCATCTCATACAGGCGGGGTTACGACGACTCGTCCAACACTTCCCGCACAATGGTATCAAACAGGTAGAGGTAGACGAATTCAATCGACAATCGCAGGTCGAATTTGAGCATATCCGCGACTTCATCATCCTGCACTACAAGGTCAACCAGCGAATGGACAGCCAATTCTGGATCGACTGTCAAAACATGGATATCCCTGACACCCTGGCACACCGCATTGAGCTGTTCAAAAGCTCGGGTAAGGTGTTTAAAGAAAACGATGAACTGTTCCACGAAATTGCCTGGCAACAGGTAATGATTGGTCAACGACTGGTGCCAGAGGACTATCACCCCCTGGCGCACAGTATTAGCGGTGATCAGCTCCAGGGTCTATTACACGATCTAAAGTCACTGATCGGAACTACGGTCGAGAAATTACCCACGCACGATGCTTTCTTGAAAGCCCAATGATCCGAAGCCGTCATTTAGCGCCATCAACAATGCGATGGTGCTACCTCATCCCTGCATCAAATAACTGACTGGATTGGCTCTCAACCTAGGGGCAATCACGCAGAAAAAGTCGACAATCTCCAGAAAATTAACATTCCGGTGATGAAAATAGGTTCGGGATGTATGATCCCTGAAAAATAATGGGGGTTACGATGATTCGTGCATTTGTCTTGGGTGTGGTCTGTGCAGCTTTCTTATCGAGCTGCGCCAAAGGCCCCGAAGTCTATACCGTCACTGCACCAAACGGTGAACTGGCTTTCCACATTAGTAACGATGAACTGGGACGAGTTCACTACTCAGTTAGCGATCAGGGTACACCCGTCATCAATGACAGCCGCCTCGGGTTTGCCTTCGCAAACGCGGCGAACTTCGCCGATGCTCTCTACGTCGCGCCAAGCACATCTGGCTCTACCGATCTGCTGTGGGAGCAACCGTGGGGCGAACGTCGTATCGTCAGGGACCATCACAACGAACAGAGTTTCACCATCAGTGACGGCAGTAGAGCGCTCACCTTGCGAGTCCGAGTCTTTGATGAAGGCGTCGGCTTCCGATTTGAATTTCCCGAGGACTTCAAGGGCGGCGAACTGCTCATTACGGATGAGCTAACCGAGTTCGATATTGCCAATCCAAGCGACAGAACATTCTGGAACCCTGCCTACAATAAGGATCGCTACGAGTACGAGTACTTCAAGACGGACGTCGCCAGCGTTAAAAGCGCGCACACGCCGCTGACCGTTCTCGACAGCACGGAGCGCTACGTCACGATTCACGAAGCCTCACTGATTGACTACTCAAGCATGGTGCTTCGGGGCACCCAAGGCAGCGTCTTGAAAGGTGAATTGGTTACCGGTTACGACGGTGTGAGAGTTCGAAGAAGCGGCGCATTTGAAACACCCTGGCGCACCATTCAGGTAACTGACTCCGCAACGGAACTGTTGTCATCCAACCTTATTCTCAACCTCAACGAACCCAACAAACTCGGTGATGTATCGTGGGTGAAGCCTGGAATTTACATGGGCATATGGTGGGGCATGCACCTAGGGGAGAATAGCTGGGCTACTGGCGAGAAGCTGGGGGCAACGACCACCGAGGCGAAGCGCTACATCGACTTCATCTCCGAGCATGGGCTCGATGGGTTCCTCGTCGAGGGTTGGAATATCGGCTGGGATGGCGACTGGATCGCTAACGCCGATCTCTTTAGTTTCACGGAAGCGCAACCCTTTTTCGATCTCGAAGCGGTGGCTGCCTACGCACAAGAAAAGAATGTCGACCTCGTTCTCCACAACGAGACCTCAGGCGGTATCAAAAACTATGAAGATCAAATGGAAGATGCGTATGCGCTCTATCAGGAGCTGGGCGTTAATCATCTGAAGACTGGCTATGTTGGCTTTTCAAATAGGTATCCACGCCACGACGTTCACGGCAGTGATGATGACAATGACCAGTTTCTCGTCTACGAGTGGAACCATGGCCAGTTCATGGTGAATCATTATCAGAGATCGATCGAGCTGGCCGCCAAATACAAGATTGGCATCAATATGCACGAGCCCATCAAACCCACAGGGCTGCGTCGCACTTACCCCAACTTCATGACCCGTGAGGGCGTGCGCGGACAGGAATACAATGCCTGGTCTGAGGGAAATCAGCCGGCACACACCACCATACTGCCCTTCACTCGAATGATGGGCGGACCGCTCGATTTCACCCCTGGCGTGTTTGATGTCACGTTTAAAGGGATGGACGCGAGCGAGCGTATTCGAACCACCATAGCCAAGCAGTTGGCATTGATGGTCGTCCTGTACAGCCCCCTGCAGATGGCGGCCGATTTACCGCGTAATTACGCCGCCAAACCCGACCTCTTTCAATTCATTAAGGACGTGCCTGCAGACTGGGAAGAGTCATTGCCGCTGGAAGGTGAAATTGGCGAATACGTGGTTTACGCACGCCAGGAGCGGGGCTCAAAAAATTGGTTTATTGGCGGCATTACCAACGAAGACGCGCGGTCTGTGATCCTTGATTTTAGCTTCTTGGGCGAGGGCACCTATACCGCCACCGTTTATCGGGACGGCGCCGATGCAGATTGGGAGACCAACCCCTACGATGCGGTCATCGATACCATGACGGTCACCGCAAACTCAACTCTAGATGTGATGATGGCTTCGGGCGGCGGTTTTGCTATCAGCCTAATCAAACAATAACGCAGGGACGGTCGTTAAAGACCCTTCTGTTGCAGTCGGAGGCAACCACATGAACCTCAAGGCCACGCTTTTTTTCGTGCTATTAGGTGGCATTTCCAGCCAAACCCTTGGCGCCACTGTCGATCGTGTGGACCCGCCTAACTGGTGGGTCGGTATGGCTGATCCGTCGCTTCAACTAATGATGTATGGCAACGACATTGGCTCCGGCAGCCTCTCGAGTAAATCGGGTGACGTGACAATTAGCCAAGTGACCAGCGGTGATAGTCCAAACTACCTTTTCGTTGACCTGACGATCGCTGCAGACGCAGCGCCGCAAACAGTTGAGTTTCTGTATATCGCCGCAGATGGGACCCCATCAGAGGTGCCTTACCCTCTGCATGCGCGGCGTGAAAACTCGAGTGATAGACAAGGATTCAGTGCAAAGGATGCCGTCTATCTGATCATGCCCGATCGTTTCGCAAATGGTGACCCCAGCAACGACACAGTCGAACATCTCCATGAGCCGGCGGATGGACAGCATCCCTATGGGCGACACGGTGGTGACTTGGCGGGGATCACAAAAAATCTCGACTACTTTACGCAACTCGGAATGACACAGCTCTGGATGACACCCGTCTTAGAGAATAACCAGAAGGACAGCTCCTATCATGGTTACGCGGTTACCGACCTCTATCGCGTAGATGCGCGCTTAGGAAGCAACTCTGATTATGTGGAGCTAAGTCGCAGTGCGAGGCGGCTAGGGATAGGCATCATTCACGACTTTGTGCCAAACCATATCGGCTCCGAGCACCCCTGGATGCATGACTTACCAACCGCCGATTGGATCAATCGCGATGCCGAGTTCTCACCGACCAATCATCGCCGGGAAACGCATCAAGATCCGTATGCATCCGATTTCGATAAAAGCGAAATGATCACGGGTTGGTTCGTTCCAACAATGCCCGATCTGAATCAGCAGAACCCGCTGTTAGCGACCTACCTCATTCAAAACATAATATGGTGGATCGAAACGGCTGATCTGTCGGGGGTCCGTGTCGATACCTGGCCCTATAACGATCGTGCGTTTTTATCCGACTTCACATGGCGAGTAATCGCCGAGTATCCGAACATGAGCATCGTGGGTGAAGAATGGTCGATGAATCCGGCGACGATCTCGTATTGGCAGAAGGGAAAACAAAATCACGACGGCTACGACTCGGGCGCGCCGCAACTTATGGACTTCCCGTTGCAACAGGCCGTCAGGGAGGCCGTCAATGAAGAAGAGCGCTGGGATACGGGTTTGATCAAGCTCTATCAAGTACTCGCCGACGACTTTTTGTATCCGGATCCCATGGGACTGATGCTCATCGCTGACAACCACGATATGACTCGCTTGTACCCCGGCGTCGATGAGAATTTTGCTCGCTACAAGATGGCGATGACCTTCCTTGCGACCACCCGCGGAATCCCGCAAATGCTTTACGGCACAGAACTGTTAATGAATGCGGGTGCAAACGGCGACCATGGCCGTTTAAGAGCTGACTTTCCCGGGGGTTGGTCAGGCGATCGCGTCGACGCGTTTAAAGGAAAGGGGCTAAGTGACGACGTTGAAGCCGCTCAGGACTTCATTTCGACGCTATTTACCTGGCGCCGCGATGCGACCGCCATTCACAACGGGGACTTGCTTCACTTCGCGCCGCGAGATGGCATTTATGTTTACTTCAGATTCAACGAAGAGCAGCGGGTGATGGTCGTCATGAACAACGAACCAAACGCAGTACATCTTGATAGCAGCCGCTACGCTCAGGGTCTTGCTGGCGCGACGAGGGCGCGAAACGTCTTGACTGGAGACCGGCATAAACTGGCCGATCGGATAAACATTCCAGCCAAAACGGCACAGGTATTTGAACTAGACTGAGGTTGATTAGCGCCATGTCCACAGTAAATAAACAGGTAGTCGCCTCACTTACCCTCGTGTGGGGACTGGGGCTTGCCGCCGCTGGTGTGACCGCTGGGCAATTCACTAACCCGATTATCTCCGGGGGCTATCCGGACCCGAGCATCTGTCGCGTAGGCGACGACTTCTATATTGCCAATTCTTCCTTCGAGTACTTCCCAGGCTTACCCATTCATCACTCGAAAGACCTGGTGAACTGGGAGTTAATTGGCCATGGACTCCATCGACGGGAGCAAGCGTCTGGATTGGTGAATCTTGTCGATGTTCAGTCGGATGGCGGCATTCATGCGCCGTCGCTACGCTGTCACAATGACAAGTTTTATCTCATCACGACCAATGTTTACTCGCCTGCTGAGCCCGGTAAAGACACGCAAATGGTCAATTTCGTCCTCACAGCTGACGATCCGGCCGGACCATGGTCAATGCCAAATGTCATCGAAGGCGCTCCCGGGATAGATCCCGACTTGTTTTTCGACGATGACGGGAGCGTCTGGTATGTCGGCAATCATGGACCTGCAGACGCCAGCTACCCAGGTGAAGGCGAGATATGGCTTCAGCGTGTCGATCCAAACTCTTGGGAGCTGATTGGCGAGCGTCACTTCCTGTGGCGAGGCGCACTCAAGCGGGCCATCTGGGCTGAAGGGCCCCATATTTATAAGTACGACGGTCGGTACTACTTGTTAGTTGCTGAAGGGGGTACTTCCTTCAATCATGCAGTCACCATTGCCGTGAGCGATTCACTCACCGGTCCTTACGAGGGCAATGAACGAAACCCTATATTGACGTCGAGGCACCTGAGCTATGACAACTGGGTCAACAGTACCGGCCATGCTGACCTTGTCGAACTTGAGGACGGCCGTTGGTACATGGTGGCACTAGGCATCCGCGGCGACGAAGAGCGAAGATCCAATATGGGGCGCGAGACCCACCTCATTGAAGTTGAGTGGGAGCGAGAGCCCTATTGGTGGAAGGAGAAAAAATATCTATGGCCTGTCGCCGCGCCTTCTACCGGTCGTGTGGAGCGCAAAAGTCCACTGCCCTTTGCTAATAGCCAACATCGCCCATCCCTGACCTTGCGGGACGACTTTGAGCAAGCGGAGCTTGGATTAGCCTGGACCTTCAGACGGGCTCCAAATAGAGACGCTTACAGCCTCAACAGTCGGCCCGGATTTCTTCGGCTGTATTCGCAAAGCACCACACCTGCAGCCCGCGAGCGGGTTGCTCAGATTGGAATAAAGCAAACAGAAAGCGACTTTCTGTTTACCGCGCGCACCCACTTCGAAAGCCAGGCCGCGAACAGTGAAGCAGGTATCACCCTCTTCCAAAAAGACGATCACTACCTCAATGCCGTGGTGAGAAGATGGGAGAACGGCTACGAGCTCAATATCACACTTGCCAATCGCGGCGCACCGATGATGCTTGCCTCAAAGGTTGTTCCTGAATACTCAGGTGTTATTGAGTGGCAGTTGGAAAGCTTGGGGAAAGAGTACGAGGTACGGTATCGGTTTACGCCTGACAGTGAGTGGTCACTGCTGCATTCAATGCCACCAAATCAGCTACTCAGCCAGTACTACACGGGCGCGCACGTCGGCTTTTACGCATCGAGTAATGGAACTGTGACTGCAGACTACATGGACATTGACTGGGCCGACTACCGTGCCAAACCGAGGCAATAGAACGCCATTTTTTGATTCACGACAACTAGGCATTTTGAAACAAGGTGAACCCTACCGATGACTAAGCAACCCCAACTCAGCTTCTGGCAAATCTGGAACATGTGCTTTGGCTTCATGGGCATTCAATTTGGCTTTGCGTTGCAAAACGCCAATGTCAGTCGAATATTTCAGACGCTCGGTGCGGACTACAACAATATGACCTTGCTCTGGGTTGCTGCACCGATAACAGGGCTGGTTGTTCAACCCATTGTTGGCTATTTCAGTGACCGTACCTGGGGAAAGCTCGGACGTCGTCGACCCTATTTTCTCTACGGTGCATTACTGTCCACTGCTGCGCTATTCGTCATGCCCAACTCCCCCAGCTTATGGATCGCCGCCGGCACCCTGTGGATATTAGACGCCTCGATTAATGTATCGATGGAGCCTTTCCGAGCGCTGGTAGGCGATGTCTTGCCGCCGGAGCAACGCGGTTTTGGCTACGCGATGCAGTCATTCTTTATTGGCATCGGTGCGGTTGTCGCATCTGCATTGCCTTGGATGATGACCAACTGGTTTGACGTATCGAACACCGCAGATGTGGGCGCCATCCCAGAGTCGGTAAAACTGTCCTTTTACGCCGGTGGACTCATCTTCTTGGCGGCGGTCTCGTGGACCGTATTTACAACCAAGGAATACGCCCCCGAAGAGATGGCCTCTTTCTTTGAGGACAGTGCGGATGAATCAGCGGCGAGTGATGTGTCACCGGCCGAGGCATCCAGCTATACGAGAGGCGGTGCTACGTGGCTATTGTTAGGTGTAGCCGCGACATTCATCATTGATACGTTCTCGGACGTACTCGATCGGAACCTGTACATACTGAGCGTCGGCATAGCGGTCTTCGGACTTTGCCAACTTGCTGCTTCTCGGCTAATCGCAAGGGGTAAGACCGATCACGGCTTTGTCACGGTACTTCACGATCTATTCAACATGCCTGGGCCCATGCGCAAACTTGCCGCCGTGCAGTTCTTCAGTTGGTTTCCACTCTTCGCCATGTGGACGTCCACAACGGCGGCGGTGACCGCTTACCATTTCAATACGACGGACCCCACGACGGGCGCCTACAACCAAGGTGCAGACTGGGTAGGCCTGCTCTTTTCGACCTACAATGTGGTCGCTATGTTATTCGCCATTCTCATACCTATGATGGTGCGAAAAATGGGTTTGAAGCGATCACACATGGTGAACCTATTCTGCGGTGGCTTTGGATTTATCTCGTTCGTCGTCATCCAAGACCCTTTCTTCCTGCTACTGAGTATGGTGGGAGTAGGTATGGCTTGGGCATCTATTTTATCGCTGCCCTACGCGCTTCTATCGACAGTAATCCCCTATCAAAAAATGGGCCTGTTCATGGGGATTTTCAATTTCTTTATCGTGCTGCCACAAATTCTCGCCGCGAGCATTCTGGGGGTCATCGTAGGGCAACTGTTTGGTGGTGAGCCGGTATACGCCCTAGTTATCGGGGGAGTCTCAATGCTCATCGCAGGCTTACTGACGATGAGGGTAGAACAACCGGAGTAACGCTCAAAAAAAAGGGGCTTCAATAAGCCCCTTTTCGTATTTAAACACGTCATCACGGTCCTAATTTTAGCGCTAGATTCCCTCTGGGATGGTCTTATGCGACTGGAACCAGGGCAAAGCGGCGATTTCAGCGTCCACTAGCGTGCCGCGAATATCGAGTTGGACTTGGGTACCGAGCGCTGACAACTCGGTTGGCACGTTCACCAGGGCAATGTTGTGCTCCAGTCGCGGTGAATAGCAGCAGCGGGTAATGTGTCCAACAACCGCGCCCTCGGAATAAACATCCCAGAACTTATCGTTGCCACCAATGGCCTCACCTCCAAAATTGGCACCGACTAACTTGCGCGGCGTCCCTTCTTGTTCAATTCGCTTAAGCGCATCACGGCCAATAAACTCCGACGGTTTGTCGAGGTCCATGAGTCGCTCAAGACCAATAGTGAATGGCGAATCACAGGGCGTAATATCCGAGCCGTGCGACAAAATCCCACCCTCGACACTGCGCATTAGCGATGGGCAAGCCGGCAGTATCCCAAACTCTTTCCCCGCCTCCATTATGAGGTCCCAGAGCTCCGCGCCTCGCGTTTGGTCAAGGAGGTAAATTTCATAGCCCAGCTCCCCACTCCAGCCGGTCCGAGTAAGAACAACAGGAATATCGTTGAGCTCAAGCTCAACGCATTGGTAGTAACCAAGCGTGAGCGCAATCTCACCAAATAGCTTCTTTGCCACATGCGGCGAGACGGGCCCCTGAAGCTGCAACGGCGATACATCGGGCTCGCTCACTTCAACATCGTAGCCCTTGCCCCGTGCGAGACCTGTCGCCCATAAGATGACGTCGCCATCACCCGGCGACAACCAAAAACAGTCCTCTGCCATTCGAAACAAAACAGCGTCGTTGATGATACCGCCCTGGTCATTACAAAAAACGACATAACGACCTCGGCCCACGGGGCAGGTCGAGATGTCTCTGGGCGTCAAAAGTTGCGTCAGTGCCAGCGCGTCCGGCCCCTTAATTTCTACCTGCCGCTGCACCGAGTGATCCGCCAAAATAACGCCATTAACCATGGCCCAGTATTCTGCCAGGGGGTCCCCAAAATGA
>Ga0181604_10001630_pt1 | contig 19796 bp, 15 predicted proteins | sample 041ome_12_FD_148663 | JGI IMG/M metagenome (GOLD analysis project Ga0181604, IMG submission 148663) | Coastal salt marsh microbial communities from the Groves Creek Marsh, Skidaway Island, Georgia - 041410US metaG (spades assembly) | ecosystem: Environmental > Aquatic > Marine > Intertidal zone...
TTCTCAAAATCCATTTCACTTGATAGGGGATATAATTTTATTGATTATAATTTGACAATTTTAGGTAATTCAGATATTGATTTAAAAGATAAATCTCAAAATGGAAAAAATTATTTACAGAGAGGAGTCTACTCTATTTCTATAAAAACAGATAATACCACAATAGAAAATCAATTTAAAATAAAATAGTTATTTCAAGTTTTATGATTTAATTTTACAAGTTGAAAAATTATTATGTCGTTGATTTCTATATTTAAATCTTCTATTGGGAAGAAGCTTTTAATGGCTTTATCAGGTATCTTTCTTGTAGTTTTTTTAACTCAACATTTTCTAATTAATATTACTTCAGTTTTTAGTGAAGAAATATTTAATTTCTTATCCCATTTTATGGGAAATAACCCTCTTGTTCAATTTATTTTGCAACCTATATTGATATTTGGTGTCATTTTTCATTTTGTAATGGGTTTTTATTTAGAAATTATAAATAGAAAATCTAGAGGTGCTAATTATTCAAGATATGCGGGTAGAGATAATGCTCCCTGGATCTCCAGAAATATGATATTTAGTGGAGGTGTAGTACTTTTGTTCTTAATACTCCATTTTTATGATTTTTGGGTTCCAGAGATGAATTATAAATATATTGAGTTCCTCCCGGAAGATCCAAACAGATATTATGAAGAATTAATTCACAAATTTGAGAGTCCAATTAGAACTTCAATTTATTCTGTATCGTTTGTCTTTTTAGCTCTTCATCTTTTGCATGGTTTTAGCTCTTCATTTAAAACTATTGGTGTTGACTCTAAATATTACAAGCCTATTAAATCATTTACATTTATTTTTTCAATTCTTATTCCTTTTGGTTTCATTTTTATTGCAGTTTTTCATAACCTAATGCATTAAAATAATGGGGCACAAAATGGGGTACAACTAAATTAAAAGTTATATATTTGTAATATGGGATTATATCTTACAGAAAAGCACATAAAGTATAAAGATGGTAAAGATGACCATGTCTCTCCTTTTTTTATATATCACATTAATAACAAAAGAACTAAGGTTTTCTGCAGTTTAAAGGTTAACAATAAAAACTGGTGCTTTGATAAAAAGAAAGTAAAATCAACTGATAAAGAGGCTGGTTTAAAAAACAGAAAGATAAAAGCAATTAAATCTCAACTTGAGAATATTATAAGCTCTTTCGAAGCAAAAAGAGAACCCTTATCACCTGAAAAATTGAAATCGGAATTTGAGATTACTAAGCTATTAGATAATGAGATTAAAAAAATTAAAACAAAACCTACTATAAATTCTAAAGTTCCTAATGGTCCTCTTTCTTCAAAATGGGAATCCCACAAAGGAAGTATAAATCTAGTTAGCCCATCAAATAAAAGAAATATTGATATAATTGTTGTTGGTACAGGTTTAGCTGGTGCATCTGCCTCTGCAACTCTAGCTGAGTTAGGTTATAATGTTAAAGCTTTTTGTTTTCAGGATTCACCTAGAAGAGCTCACTCAATTGCTGCTCAGGGCGGTATAAATGCTTCTAAAAACTATCAAGGTGATGGTGACTCAGACTATAGACTTTTTTATGATACTATCAAAGGAGGAGATTATAGGTCAAGGGAGGCAAATGTTTATAGATTAGCTGAAGTTTCCGGTAATATAATTGATCAATGTGTTGCTCAAGGAGTTCCATTTGCAAGAGATTATGGAGGGCTTCTTGATAATCGTTCTTTTGGTGGAGTTCAAGTTTCAAGAACATTTTATGCAAAAGGACAAACAGGTCAACAATTACTTTTAGGTGCTTATTCAGCAATGAACAGGCAAATTGCTCGTGGTAAAATAGAGATGTTCAGCAGACATGAGATGATGGATCTTGTTAAAGTTGATGGCAAGGCAAGAGGTATAATAGCAAGGAATCATGTTACGGGTAAACTCGAAAGATTCTCAGCTCATGCAGTTGTAATTGCTTCTGGTGGATATGGAAATATTTTTTACCTATCTACAAACGCTATGGGAAGTAATGTAACTGCGTCATGGAAGATTCATAAAAAAGGAGCTTACTTTGCTAATCCTTGTTTTACTCAAATTCATCCAACATGTATTCCAGTATCAGGTGATTATCAGTCAAAATTAACTCTAATGTCTGAATCATTAAGAAATGATGGAAGGATATGGGTACCAAAAGATTTAACTGATGCTAAACTAGTACAAGAAGGCAAGTTGTCACCCCTAGATATAAAGGAAGAAGATAGAGATTATTATTTAGAAAGACGATACCCTGCATTTGGGAATCTTGTTCCAAGGGATATTGCTTCAAGAGCTGCTAAGGAAAGGTGTGATAATGGTTTTGGAGTTAATAAAACTGGAGAGGCTGTATACTTAGATTTCTCTCACGCAATTATTAGATATGGTAAGGAGAAGGCATTAATTAATGGTCAAGATGAGAATAATATTGAGACAGTAAAAAAATTAGGTAGAGAAATTATAAAGCAAAAATATGGTAACCTTTTCCAGATGTATGAGAAAATAGTTGATGAAGATCCATATGTTATGCCAATGAAAATTTATCCAGCTGTTCATTACACGATGGGTGGTGTCTGGGTAGATTATAACTTAATGACTACAATTCCTGGATGTTTTGCAATAGGTGAAGCAAATTTTTCAGATCACGGAGCAAATAGGCTAGGTGCTTCAGCTTTAATGCAGGGATTAGCCGATGGGTATTTTGTTCTTCCCTATACAATTGGAGACTATTTATCTGATGACATTAGTACAGGTAAAATCAGTACTGATAGTAAAGAATTTGAAGAAAGTGAAAAAGGAGTTCAAGACTTGCTTTTAAAGCTAATATCTAATAAAGGGAAAAACTCAGTTGATTATTATCACAAAAAATTAGGAAAGATTATGTGGAATAAATGTGGTATGTCAAGGAATCAAAATGATTTAGTCGATGCAATTAATGAAATTAAAAAATTAAGAAAGGATTTCTATAAAAATGTTAATGTTACTGGTAAGGTTGGTGAATATAATGAGGAGCTTGCAAAAGCAGTTAGAGTTGCAGATTTCCTTGAGCTGGGTGAGTTATTTGCAAAAGATGCATTAGAAAGAAACGAATCTTGTGGTGGTCATTTTAGAGAAGAGTATCAAACTAAAGATGGAGAAGCTATTAGAGATGATAAGAATTTCAAATTTGTCTCAGCTTGGGAATATGTTGGGGAACCATCAGATGCTAAGCTCCACAAAGAAGATCTTAAATATGAAGAAATAGAAGTTAAAACTAGATCTTATAAATAATCTATCTTATGAAAAAATTACTTTTAATATCTGTTTTGTCAATTTCTTTCTGTTATTCACAGAACAACATATCTAATAGACAGATTCCGTCTGATATAAAGGTCATTACGAACCATTCAACTAATATCCTTGGAAAAAAAGTAAATTATATGGCTCAAATTGGTACACAGCCAATCTGGGATACAAGTGGAGAAGTTATAGCTACTCTTCATTATACTTATTATAAAAGAACTGATATTAATGATAATACAAATCGCCCATTAGTTTTTTCATTTAATGGAGGGCCAGGCTCAGCATCAATATGGATGCATATGGGATATACTGGACCATATAGTTTAATAATAGATGATGAAGGCTATCCTATTCAGCCATACGGTTACAAATCAAACCCATACTCAATTTTAGATGTTGCTGATATAGTTTTTGTTAATCCAATTAATATTGGTTATTCAAGAATTTTAAAAGAGATGACAAAGAAAGAAGCTTCAGATAAGTTTTTTGGAGTTAACCAAGATGCAGAGTATTTAGCTGAGTGGATTAGTACATTTGTTACAAGATCTGAAAGATGGAAATCACCTAAATATCTTGTTGGAGAAAGCTACGGTGGGATTAGAGTCATGGCTTTAGCTCATGAGCTTCAGCAAGATCAATGGATGTATCTTAATGGCGTGGTACTTGTCTCTCCTGCTGACTATGAACTTAGATACGAATCGGGAGGAATAATTTTACCTGTTGTAGACTTTCCATATTTAACTGCTACCGCATGGTATCACCAAAGGCTTAATAACGAAATGCAATCTTCAAGCTTGGCAGATGTAATTAAAGCTTCAGAAGAGTTTGCATATGATAAGTTGCTTCCTGCTCTAGCTAAAGGAGGATCATTAGATAATGATGAAAAGATTCTCTTAGCTGAAAGGATTTCCTCTCTAACTGGAATAGATGTTAAAGAAATCTTGGATAATAATCTTATTATTTCAACAAACTTTTTTTGGAAAGAATTACTTAGAGATGAAGGCTATACAATAGGAAGACTTGATTCTAGGTATAAAGGTATTGACAGTAAAGACTCTGGAACTTATCCTGAGTATCCTCAAGAATTAAGTTCATGGGATCATGCATTTACCCCCGCTGTAAATTCATACATTAATGAAATCTTAAACTTTAAAACTGATGTAAAGTATAATACTTGGGCAAGAGGTGATCTTTCAGTCAGACCATGGAATTCAGATAATTTAAGAGTTAGAAGGAACTTTAGAGAGGCTATTGCAGAAAACCCATTTTTAAATGTTTTAATTCAATCCGGATATTACGATGGAGCAACAACTTTTTCTGCTGCAAAATATACTATTCAACAAGTTGATCCTTCAGGAAAACTTAGTGACAGATTCACTTTCAAAGGATATGAGAGTGGTCATATGATGTATTTAAGACGAGAAGATTTACAAAAATCAAATCAAGACCTTAGAGATTTTATTCTTAGTACTATAACTAATAACACCCCAGCTAAATATTAATATGAAACTTAACCTTAAAATTTGGAGACAGCAAGATAAAGAGTCAAAAGGTAACTTTGTCAAATATGAGATTGATGATATTACTCCGGATATGTCTTTTCTAGAAATGATGGATGTACTTAACCAAAAATTAATTTATGAAAATATTGATCCAATTGCTTTTGATCATGACTGTCGCGAAGGAATATGTGGAAGTTGTTCATTATTTATAAATGGAAGAGCTCATGGTCCTGACAAAGGTATTACTACATGTCAGCTTCACATGAGAAAATTTAAAGATGGTGACTCAATTGTGATTGAACCTTTTAGAGCAAGTTCATTCCCAATAATTAAAGATTTGGTTGTTGATAGATCAGCTTTTGACAGGATTCAACACTCAGGGGGATATATTAGTATTAATACCTCTGGAAACACACAAGATGCAAATACTACCCCAATAAGAAAAGAAGACGCAGACAATGCATTTGATGCTGCGACCTGTATTGGATGTGGAGCTTGTGTTGCAACTTGTAAAAATGCTTCTGCAATGCTTTATGTATCTGCAAAAGTTTCACAGTTTTCTTACTTGCCTCAAGGAAAAGTTGAAGCTAAGGAGAGGGTACTTAATATGGTTAAGCAAATGGATGATGAAGGTTTTGGAAACTGTACAAATACTGGTGCCTGTGAGGTAGAGTGTCCAAAAGGAATTTCTATAAAAAATATAGCCAGGATGAATAGAGAGTTTTATAAAGCTAAAATCTAAATTATTTAGAATCTAAAATCATCTTTATAAAGGTGCTTTCTGTTTGACTCCCAAACCATCTTCCAACAATTACCATATTCTCATCTGGAATTATAATCACTTTATTTCCTCCAAAACCACTTCCATAAAAAATGTTTGTAGGAACATTCTTCCAATCAGTTATTTGATAATCCTCACCTAGTTTAGAATTAATCCACCACATGTATCCATACTCAGGGTTTGTCTCTGAAGGCGAAACAGATTTCTCTATCCATTCCTCAGAAATAATTCTTTTACCATTCCACATCCCTTTATTTAAAAATAGTAATCCAAACCTTGCATGGTCCTCAGAGCTAATAAATATACCCCCACCATTATGTCCACCTCCAGATACAGATTGTGTTTTTACTCCATCTATGTTTACCCATGAATTCTCATACCCATACCATCTCCATGTATCTGATGCATTAATTGGATCCATAATTGTATTTTTTAAAACCTTTGGCAATGATTCTCGAAAAACTTGAAGAAGTGAATATGCTAGAACATTTACCCTTACATCATTATATTTATAGTGAGTTCCAGGTTGTTTCTGCGGTTCAGATCTCCACTCATCTATACTTTTACTAATATCTGGTCTGTCTTCCCAATGGTTAATTCCAAATAAATTTCCAAACCAATCTGAAGACTGATTTAATAGATGTTCCCATGTGATCAGACTATTCTTTTCTCCGTCGAATGTTTTATCCCAAACATAATTAGAAACAAAATCCTTTTCTGATCTAATAAGGTTTTTGTCAACTGCAATTCCTGTTACAGCAGAGAGATAACTTTTTGTAACACTAAAAGTCATATCAACCCTTTTAGTATCACCCCATGAGGCTATTATATATCCATCTTTTATAATTAAACCATTTGTTTCTCCTCTTTTTTTGGTAGGTCCTTTTATACTATGATAGGGCTCTGTTGAAAATCCTTTTAATATTTCAACTCTTAAATCTTTATTACCATTGTTTTGATTTTCAATTACAAAGTCAATTGCTTTTTGAATTTTTTTTGAATCATAATTAAAATCTGAAGGCAACTTGACTTCCCAATTTCCTTTACTTGGAAAATATAGGTCTTGACAGCTAGCACTAAAAAAAATAGTAATTAATAAGATTGATAAATTTTTCTTCATGTTTTTAGTTTATTGAATCATTGACTGATTCTTTTATGTTTAAATCAAAAGTTTCATTAAGGTCCCAATTTGCTCTTACCTCAAGTTCAGATGGGAAGTAATAAACAGGTTCAGGTTTAACTCTTTTTAAATAATTACCAGTATCCCAAATATTATTATTATTTGAATCTTCAATTAATCTGAAAGTGTATTTTCCAGGCCTTATGTAGTCAAAGTTAAAAGTTGAATTTTGATTTACATTATTATATTCCCTAATAACATCTCCACTTGAATTTAACAGATGAAGTATAAACTTAGACTGACTGTTTCTTATAACATCTAAATATATATTTCCATAATCTTCTAATGCTTGACTAACTAGATTAAATTGTAAACTATCATTTGTCACACCCTTTATATCTCTAATAGCTTCTGGTAGGATAGATATCCTGTAATTATCTGATGGTGAAACTTCAAATTTTATATCAATTTCATCTAAGTTATCATTTATTGAAGTTGTAAAGGGAACAGTAATCGAATCAATATCTCTTATGTTAATTAAAGAATCCTCAATTTTTTTAATTGGTATATTACTTGAAAGTTTAAATGACTCTCTAAGATGAATAACATTTGTTGTTTTAGGGCTAATACTAAGAGAATCAATAAGAGTATCTCTTTTTCTATCAAATTTAACAGTAGTTAACTTGGTAGTGTCTTTTTCTATCAAATTAAAGTTTAATGAGTCAAAACTATTCCTAGTTAGCCATAGATAAATCGTATCTTTTTCTATTTCTTTTGTGAAAGTATAATTAACACTATCTGGAAGTTTTGAGTCAATCACCAACCTATTAAAATCAAGTTTTCCATAATACCCAAATCCAATTTTTTCACTATTTAAAAAATGTGGTTTATCCCATATTAATTCAGTCTCTTCTTTAAATAATTTAAAATCAATAATTGAATCTCTTGGAAGAGTAATAATTGAATCAATAAAACCAATTTTATCATAAAATGGATCAAAGAAATAATTATTGTCTACATCTTTCATTGCTACTATAAGATATTTACCCTCTCTTATGTTCTTAAATGTATACGATGTTGAATCGAGAGAATTAGAAATGTAAGTAGGTCGTTTATTAAAAATTATGGAGTCATTTAATGTGGAATCAATTTTGTAAAGATGAATTGAAACATACTCATCTGTATCTATATCATAGGCATCTGAAATATTACCTTTTACATAAAGTGAATCAATGGTTTCTCCAGTTGAAAAAGTATAACTAAAAAAAGTTAACGGATTGTTTTCATTGTTGTCTTTAATGCTATTTCCAAAGTTTATGGTATAAGTAGTATTTATATCTAGCGTATCAATAAATTTTAAAAACACCTTTTTTGTAACTCCAGTTAGAGGCTTAATTTCATATGCGCTTTTTTCAACTGGTGGAGATATTATTAATTGATCTTGAACTTTATCTAACTTAACAAATTCATCAAAAGTTAGTCTTATCTCCTCTGAGTCAAAATTTGTAGAATTGAGTTTAGGGTTAGCATTAACAAGAACTGGAGGTATACTGTCGATAGGACCTCCAGTTGGAGAACCTCTTTTTGCACATCCGCTTATTATAGCTAATGATAAAATTGTATATATAATTTTTCTCATTACATCAATTCAATTACAAATTAACGTATTTAAAATAGTAAAAAGAACTATTTTTACAATATACTAATGGACAAGGACTCACTAAAAAAAATAATATCACACTCAAAGGAATATGGATTTATATTTCCTTCAAGTGAAATATACGAAGGTCTAAATGCTATATATGATTATGCTCATAATGGTGCTCTATTAAAGAATAATATAAGAGAGTATTGGTGGAGGTCAATGGTTCAACTAAATGAAAATATAGTTGGAATTGATTCAGCAATATTTATGCATCCTAAAACATGGGTTGCATCCGGACATGTGGACGCTTTTAATGATCCTTTGATTGATAATAAGGATTCAAAGAAAAGATATAGAGCTGATGTATTAATTGAAGAGCATATTGAAAAATTAAACTTGAAAGTCCAAAAAGAAATAGTTAAAGCAGAAAAAAGATTTAAAGATAAGTTTGATAAAAAACAGTTTATTGAGACTAACCCAAGAGTCCAAGAAATATTATTATCAATTGATAAAATTAAATCTAAAATGGTGGCTGCTTTTGAAAATGAGGATTTAGCCTCTGTAAAAATGCTAATCGATGATTTAGAAATTAAATGTCCAATTTCAGGCACATGTAATTGGACAGAAGTTAGACAATTCAATTTAATGTTTAGCACAAAATTAGGTGCATCTGAGGATTCTAGTATGGATCTTTATCTTAGGCCTGAGACTGCTCAAGGAATTTTTCTTAATTACCTAAATGTTCAAAAAACATCTAGAATGAAAATACCATTTGGTATTGCTCAAACTGGAAAAGCCTTCAGAAATGAGATAGTTGCCCGTCAATTTATTTTTAGAATGAGAGAATTTGAACAAATGGAAATGCAATTCTTTATTCAACCCGGATCTCAAGCAGAATGGTTTGACATTTGGAAGAAGAAACGTCTAGATTGGCATCTTAATATCGGAATTGATAATAGTTCTTTTAGATATCATGATCATGATAAGCTAGCTCACTATGCTGATGCTGCATGTGATATTGAATTTCTTTTCCCATTCGGGTTTAAAGAGCTTGAAGGTATCCATTCTAGAACAGATTTTGACCTTAAGAGTCATGAAAAACTTTCTGGTAAAAAGATACAATATTTTGATCCAGCATTAGATAAGAATTATACACCCTTTGTAGTGGAAACCTCAATTGGGTTAGACAGAATGTTTCTAGCAATCCTAACTCATTCCTTTAAAATGGAAACTTTAGATGATGGATCATCAAGAAATGTAATGAGTATTCCAAAGCAGCTAGCACCAAATAAATTAGCATTCTTACCATTGCTTAGAAAAGACGAATTGCCTGAATATACAATTAAGTTAATGAAGGAGTTTAAGCATGAAATAAATATTATCTACGACGAAAAAGATGCAATTGGAAGAAGGTATAGGAGGCAAGATGCAATTGGTACTCCATATTGTATTACAATAGATCACCAGACTTTAGAAGATGACACATTTACACTTAGAGATAGAGATTCAATGGAGCAAAAAAGAATCAAAATTGATCAGTTAAAAAAGATTGTAGAAGATGAGCTTACACTTAAAAGCTTATTAAAAAATCTCAACAGTTGAATATTATTACCTATAACGTTAATGGTATAAGGGCAGCAATGAAAAAAGGTTTTGTTGACTGGCTTAGAGATGAATCTCCTGATGTAATATGTATTCAAGAAACAAAGGCAAATAAGGACCAAGTTGATTTTGACTTAATTGAAGAGTTAGGATATAAGACATATTGGTTTTCAGCCCAAAAGAAAGGCTACAGCGGAGTTGCAATTTTTTCTAAACAGGCTCCAAATCATATTGAATATGGAACAGGTATTGACTATATGGATTTTGAGGGTAGGGTTCTAAGAATTGATTTTGATAAAGTCTCTGTCATGAGTTTATATCTGCCATCTGGAACAAATACTGATAGGTTAGAATTCAAATTTCGATTTATGGATGATTTTAAAGAATACATCTATTCCTTGAATAAAGAGATAAAAAACTTGGTAATATGTGGAGATTATAATATATGCCATAATGCAATTGATATTCATGATCCAGTAAGAAATAAAAATGTATCTGGATTTTTACCAGAGGAAAGAGAGTGGTTAGATCTTTTTATTGGGAATGATTTTATTGATTCCTTCAGACATATTAATAAGTCTCCCCATCAATATAGCTGGTGGAGCTATAGAGCTAACTCCAGAGCTAATAACAAAGGCTGGAGAATAGATTATAACATCGTCTCTAAACCATTAATAAATAAAATAAATAATTCTGAAATTTTAAGTGATGTTCATCACTCAGACCATTGTCCGGTTAAATTAAATCTAAACCTTTAGTCTTGAATTAGACTTAATGCTTCATCAATATACACCAATACGTCTCCTGATACACCTGGACCACCAAGATCAATATCCCTTTCTCCTAATCTTGTAATAATAAGATCTTTTTCTGGAATCATAATTACATATTGTCCTTGATGTCCACTCATTAACGATATGTTTAAATCTCTATGGTCTGATAACCAAACTCCAATTCCATATGCATCAAAATTCTCTAAAAACGGAGTCATTGATCTTTTTATAAATAGAGAATCTATAATTTGATCCCCGTCCCATTTTCCATTATCAAGGTAAAGCTTACCTAATCTTGAAAAATCACGAGCGTTGGAGTGGAAACAACAAAAAGATTTTATATTTCCTTTTTCTTTACTGTCTAGTTGCCAATATGCATCATTATCAGGATTAATTTTAGACCAGATTTCTTTCTCAAAAAATTTATCAAATTTAATGCCAGACGCTTTTTCAATTAAAAGAGATAGGAGTTGTGTGTTTCCGCTTGAATAATGATACTTTTCACCAGGTTTTTCAATAAATGGCTGATTTAGCATAAGTTCTTCAACATCGTTGATGAAGTATTGCTTTGCAACTGGACTAAATGGATCAGATGTACCTTCATCCCACTTTAATCCAGATGTCATTGAAGCTAGGTCAACTACACGTACCTGATCTGCAAATTCACCTCTTAAATTAGGTATATAATCTATGACCTTGTCATTTAGACTCTTTATATAGCCAAGTTCAAGAGCTTTACCCATAGCTGCTGAAACTAAAGTTTTTGCCATAGAAAAAGAATTTGTAGATGAATTAGATGAATACCCCTTATAATACTTTTCTGCAATGATTGTGTCTTTATGTATTACAACATAAGCAACTGTTCCAAAATCTTCATTGTACTTTTCAAATTTATCTGAAAAACTATTAACTACATTTTCACTAATAGGCCAGGGTGATTTTTCTGGAGTTGATTCAATTACCTCATGATCAAAATATTTAAGATCATCAATAAAAACAGTTGTTTGTCCGTTTAAATAAACTACTCTAATTCCTTTTACAAAATATTCTAAGTTAAGAGTATAGACAAGAGCAAAAATGATTGCGGATCCAATTATAATATTTTTTAATGTTTTCATTTTTTATCAATTTGAGAGTCGACTATTTCAGTGAATGATTGTTGGGGTTCTGGATCAGGTTCCTCTTTCTTTTTCCTATTAATAGAGCCTTGAATCATAATTAGCATTGAAGCAATGATTATTACTAAAAGCACTTTCTCATCAACAATATTACTTTTCTGAATATCATAATCTGAAATACTTAAAAAGAGGAGTATTGTAATCAAACCTCTAGGAGAGAAGTAAAGTAATGGTTTAGAATCATCATCATTTAATACAAGGGCTAAATAAAAATATCTAATACCATACATAATAAGTAATACAGTGGCTCCAATTATATAAGGCTCAAACTCTATAAAACTTTCGAGTGGGATAGAGAACCCGAAAAATAAAAAGAAGAAAGTTCTAACTAAAAAAGTTGATTCTGCAGTTAGTAAATGAAACTCATGAAGATCAGATTTTCCTACTTTATCTGTTTTGATATATTTTTTTAAACTCTTAGGAATGAGGTTTGTAAAGTTTGACAGAAATATTCCAAAAATAAATATTAGTACTAATGATGGAAGTTTAAGAAAATCTTTACCTATCTCATATGCTAAAATTAAAAGAGCAAGAATTAGAAAGAATTTTACATGGTGTTCAATTCTTTGAATTAATTGAAAAAGAAGATAAGTAATAGCTATAGATATAATTATAATTAAAAATATTTGACCAATTAGTGTAATGATTGGTTCTATTCCAATTAATGCTTCCCCTTTTTCAGCTTGTCTTATACAATAGTAAAAAAACATAATCCCCAAAATATCTGAGAATGTAGATTCATAGACCACAAATTCTTTATTTTTAGTAATTAAACCTGTAGCTGAAGGTATAGCGACAGCACTGCTTATTATCGATAGTGGTATTGCATATATAACAGACGTAGGGTATGGTAGTCCAATGACTTGATTAAAGAAAACACTAACAAGAACAATATTTACAACTAGTATTATTAAAGCTGCTAGAAAACCTTTAATTATAATTTCAGTTTTTTCTTTTTTTATCTCTAACTCAATAGCAGCTTCTAGTACAATCAGTATTAACCCAATTGTCCCAAGAACAGGGACTAAACTATCTAAAAAGGCAAAATTATCATACCCATAAAATGAAGATATGAACCTTGCAATAATACCAGTAAAAACTAATAATATAACTGAAGGGAACTTTGTCCTTCGCGCAAAAATATCAAACAGATAGGAGAATATTATCAGTAAAGGGAGTACTATTAAAATTGAGCTAACATCCATATTAGCTAATTTAATGAAATAAATCCTATATGTAATTTTTCAGTTTTATATTTGCATATAGCATATTAATATGTAGTATGAAAATTGAAAATATAGATAGAGAAATAATTTTATGTTACACATCAAAGATTGATGAAAATACTAATAAGTTTAATTTAAATGTAGACCTAAAGTATATTCAGTTTCACTTCTGTTTAGATGGTAACGTTTCATTTAGTTATAACAAGGATTCATATAAGTTAAACCTAGATGCTAATAAATTTTTGATGCTTTATAATCCTTCAAAAAAAATACCTATAAATTCTGAAATATCTCCTAAAACTAAACTTATAACTCTATTAATTTCAATAAATAAATTTCATAGTCTTTTTTCTGATTCAGCTGATTCAATTCCATTTATCTCTGATGAAAACCTCAATAGAAAATATTATAAAGAAGACAAAATTTCAAATAAAACATCAACTGTTTTAAACCAAATTTTAAATGAAAATCTAAATAAGAATATCAAAAAAATATATTTAAATGGAAAAGTTCTGGAGCTTTTAAGTATACTTTTTAATACAGCCGATGAGCTTGACTTAGATCAGTGTCCATTTCTTGCTGATGATAAAAATATTCTTAAAATTAAAAAAGCTAAAGAAATTATACTTCAAAATATTGAAGATCCCCCAAGTTTAAATGAGTTATCTACTAAAGTCGAAATTCCATTAAAAAATTTAAAAACAGGATTTAAGCAAGTTTATGGAAATACAGTTTATGGATTCCTAACTGAATATAAAATGACAAAAGCTAGTCAAATGTTATCTAGTAAAAATTATAATGTTAATGAAGTTGCACAATATTTAGGGTACTCATCTGCCAGTCATTTTATCAATGCTTTTAAGAAAAGATTTGGAATTACACCAAAGAAATATTTAAACTAAATGATTTAAAAAGTATATCCATCTTAAACAATGGATATACTTTTTTAAACAAATTGGTTTAGAAATTTGTTATTCCCTCATTGGGCTGATATTCATAATTGAACGTATAATATCTAGATTCATCTGTGTATGCGTCTGGGCTTTCAGGTGCATCTTTGTAATAACTTAGAATTTCCATTTTAGCATATTTACCATCAAAAGTTCTAAATACTAATATTTTTCCAGGTGTAGGAGTAATTAAATTAACAGGAGGCCCTTGATATGTATACCATCCATTGCCTCCGCCAGATGGAACTGCATATCCAGATGTGGAGTCTTGACTTAATGATTGTAAATCAACTTCAACAACTGACAACATAGTCCCACTAGCAATATATACTCCACCATTTCCTGTTCTAGAAGGTTCATCAATAGTTCCAAGAGATTCACCTCCATTTATAATTATATCAGTTCCTCTAAATGCAACATCCCAATCTGTTTCACTAGTTGTAATTTGTCCAGTTGAAAAATTGAATTTTGTAAATTCACCAGATATTGGTGTAAACTGACCAGTTCTAGGATTAACTCCTCCATTTTGAGGAGCATAGAGATTTTCAAACCTTTCAGATATTACATCCAAAAGTTGAATTTCATCGTCTTTACTACATGAAGAAAAAATCAATGAAATTAAAGCTATATAAGTAATTGTTTGTTTCATAATTTAAGATTTGATTATTTTAAAGTGTTAATGTAATTTTTGAATAAAAAATTCTACCCGGGTTGTTGGGTATATTTATAGGGTCGGAATAATTAAATAAGTTATCAGACCCTAAAGTAAAAGTGTAATTTTTAATTTTTTTAGAAACGGATATATCAGAGATTATGTTAGAGCTGACAAATTCATCATAATTGTCTAGAATATCATTCCCATTATTATCCATCAATCCATATCTACTCCTATAATTAGACTTAAAATAGATCTGAAAATTATTTTTTGTAGATATTGTTATCTTTGAATTTATATTGTGCTTGGATCGATTATATAATCCAAAATAGTCATTCTGATCAATTATAAAGGAAGAAAATCTTTGATTAACTCTTGCATAAATTTCACCATTATTAATTCTTTTTTTTACTTCATTATCTTTTGCCTCAAGAAATTGATACCCTATGGCTAGATCAATATTGTCTTTTAATTTAAATGATGAATTTACCTCTAGACCTTGGGTATAAACTTTGTTAAGATTATAGTAACTGAATATATTCTGGCCATTAATTTTTGTGGCTATTATTTTATAATCAATAAGATTTTCTATCTGATTTCTGAATAGATTAAAATCAACATTAATTTTATTATTTGGTTTATAATTTATGCCTAGATTAAAACTTATTGATGTTTCAGGTTTTAAGCTTCCATTAAATTCTTCTTCAGAAATTATCAAATTTGCAATTTGATTTAAATCTTGAAGATTAGTTATTATTTCTTTAACAGCGTTAAATCCAATTACTGAATATCCAGAAGATGAATTGGCAAAGTTAAAATATAATTGTCTAAAGTCAGGAGTTTTAAACCCTTTCCCAAAAGATAATTTAAGTGAAACATTATCCTTTAATTTAGTTCTTAATGCAATTCTTGGACTAAATACAGACTTGTAATTATTGTATTTATCATATCTTGCTCCAAAAATATAATTAGTGTTTTCAAAAACAAATCCTTCATACTGAATGAAGTAATTTGATGAATTTTGAGAAACCTGATTTTCAAAAAAATTATTTCTACTTAATAATTCATTGCTGAAGCCAATACCAAATATTAGTTTGTTTTTCTTATTAATATCAAATATTGATCTTAGCTCTGTTTTATAAAGCGACTGATCAAAAAATGATTCTTCGTAGTCAAAATTATTAGATTTTAATTTTTCATCATTATTATAACTAGTATAATAATTATCCATAATTATCTTAAGTTGATCATTATTTACATATTTAACTGATGTGTTTAAGCTAAACTCATTAATAGTGTTATCACCATAAGTATTTTCATTCAACCTAAAGTCTTGATTTTCAATATATCCTCTAAAAGATGAAAAAACTGTCCATTTCTCATTAGTGTAATTATATCTTATAAATCCTGTAAACCTATCGTAAGGCTCGACAGTGTTCATAAAGTCATTTTCAATTAAGTCATATCCTTCACTTTTAAGAGAATTTAAATAAATATTAAATTGATGTTTATAATTAAATATTGTGCCAAGATTTAATGACAAATCATTTGTATTAAAAGATGAAAATTTATAACTAGAGTCAAATGACAGGTCTTTTTGTGCTTTAGATGTAATTAAGTTAATAACTCCACCAATTGCATCAGTTCCATATAAACTTGATGAACTGCCTTTGATGATCTCAATTTTTTCAATATTTCCAACAGCAATTCTATCCAAATCAAGAGTGCCTGATTGTCTTCCTATTAATGGGTAACCATCAATAAGTAATAATGTATATTCAGAGTCCAATCCTTGCATTTGAACTCCATTGCTTCCTCCAAAGTCGGGAACGATAAAAATTCCAATTTGATCATCTAATATTTCACTAAGACTGCTTGAGTTGCTTTTGATTATTTCTTCTTTTGAAACAAGTTTAGCAGGAAGTGGTAGAGTCGAAAGTTGTCTAAGGGTTTTAGTAGCAGAGATTATTACTTCGTCTAAAATATTAGTCTGAAGAGTATCGTAGGTCTCTTGTGATTGAAGTATTTGAAAAAGGCAAGTACTTACAATAATTAAAAATTGTTTTATTGTTTTCAAAAGTAATTTTAGAAATGCAAATGTAATATCATCAATCTAAGAAAAATAACACTTAAGGTTTTAAAAATATAGCTGAAAGTTCCTTAATTTTATTGAATTTGTTAAAAATTCGTTAATATCAAATATCAGTATAGGTTCCTAGGATTTGTTATTCAATTATCCTTGACTTTAAATCATCTTTTAAGATAGGGCATGAATCATATCTTCCAAAAATCATATATCTAGTTTTAGCCACTAGGTCATATACTAAATCAGAAAAAAATGAAGGTAATATGAAGATTAGAAACCTTATTAAGAATAAAGTTTTTACTTTTTTTAAAATGTAATAAACAGCTCTACTTTTTTGTAAAATTTCACCATTTTTAAGTATTAAAGCTACAGAGTCTACTTTGGTAACTTCTGGACAGTTTTTTTTTGTAAAATCACTTTGTAAAGTAGTTACTTTAAAATATGATAGTTTGTCTTTGTTTAAAATAAATCGAATAAAAAAATTACATAATCCACAAACACCATCATATATTATGATTTCATTTTTATTAATCATTTAATTTAAAGTAATTATACTATAAAATTAATTAAAATTTGTATTCAAATCCAGCATAAATTCCAAAAGGATGTCCGGGCCTTAAACCTGCTGGAGCTCTGGAAACTGAATATTTTTTATCAAATAGATTAAGAATTTTAGATCTAAATATCAAGTCTGAACGAAGATTGTATATAAATGAAATATCAAATATTAAATACGAGGGTATTTCAGATGAACCATTTGCAATGGTTGAGAATTTTCCATTGTAGTTTCCGCTTAAATTAATTTCATAATTTTTAGTTTGTAAACTTAATGAAGAATTAAATTGATGTTGCGGGATATAGGGAATTCTATCTCCATCTCTAACCTCTCCCCAAATATCCTGATTACTACCAAAGTCAGTTAAAAATTTTGCATTTGTTAAAGTATAGGAAAGAGTGAGGGGAATAATAGTCTTATCATTATCAATTAGATTACTTCTTAAAAGAAATTCAAAACCATTTACTAATGCTTCTCCTGCATTAAATGGATCTAGTTCACCAAATCCACCTGTAGCTGCTAGGTCATTTCCAAGTAAGTTAGAGTAATTATTTTGAAAGAAAATTATTTCAGAGTTAACATTATTAACTGAAAGTCTAGCTCCCAGTTCAGTATTTAAGCTCTGCTCAGCTTTTTGACCATCTGAGTTTCCAGGAGGTGAATACCCTTTGTGAATTCCTCCAAATATTGAAACCTTGTTGTTGAGATTATAATTCACACCAATACCTGGGATTAAAACAGAAACATTATTTTCTCTAGATGATAAATCACTTTTATTTCTTGACGGATTAGATTTACCCCAATCATCCCTTTCTAATTTTATGGATTCATATCTTATCCCTGGTGTTATTGTGAAACCTTTGTATTTGTATTTATACATTATGTAAGATGCAAAGGAGTTAGCTGAACTAACTCTATTGCCTTGTGAACCTTTTTCGCCATATTTATCTATAGCTATTGCTCCATAATTCATTGTATAGATATCTTCCCATTGAAATCTATCTTCTTCATCATAATGAAGTCTTAGTCCAATTTCTAAATCATTGAAAGAGTTATTTTTTCCATACCAATGATAGTCTATTTTTGTTTGAATACCTTGTGAAACATATTCTCTATTATTAGCCTTTACTTTCAAGAAATTGTTAGCTTCAGTTAATTCACCTTTAACAAAGGCTATATGTCCAGGATATATATCTGGATTTGAAATAACTTTTGAAATTTTTTGTGATTTACCATTATGAACAATATCATCAAGTTTATACCAATTTCTTTTAAATCCATTATGGTATAAGGTTGAGGTAATATTAAATTTTTCTGAAATTTTAATCTCATGTGTTATAAGATATTGAGTGTGTTCAGCATCCATTTTATCTTTTCCAGATCCAATGTATCTATGAAAAGGTGTTTTTTTAAAATCTGAATCAGTCAAGCCAAGGTATGTTTCATTTGATGCTTCATCATAATAGTGAAATTTCAATTCTAAACTTTGATTAATTTTTGCATCTTTTGATGAATTAAATCTAACTTTTGAGGTTATTTCATTGATATCGAAACCTGTATTTAAATTTTCGCCTAAGTCTTTAAATCCATTGGAGTTATAATTTAAAAATTCAATCATGTATCCAAAATTTTGATTGCTGCTGCCTATTGTTGAATAGGTTTGCCCTGTATTAAAGCTTCCATAACTACTAGATATCTTGCCCTGAAATGATTTTGGTATTTCAGTAGAAACAAAATTTATTGCTCCACCAGTTGTATACGGTCCATATTGAATTTGACTACTTCCTTTTAAAACCTCAACTGCTTGCATTCTTGCAACTGAGGGAAAATAATATGCAGAAGATGCGCTATAAGGTGCGGGAGAAATTAAAATACCATCTTCCATTATTGCAATTTTTGAACTTCTTTCCGGAGATGTACCCCTAATGCTTATGTTAGGGCGTAAGCCAAACCCATCCTCCTCATAAAAATTAATACCTGCTATTTTATTTAATGCTCTATTTATATCAGTGTAGTTAAAATCTGCTAATTCATCTGTTGAAAGATAATATGCAGCGCCTGTTCTATTTCTTGCTACAAACTTGTTACCAAGAATTGTGTTTGATTTAATGATTACTTCATCTAGATTGGTAATTGTATCGTTTGCCAGAGTTTGATTTGAATTTTGTGAAGTTAAATTAATGCTTGACAAAATAATTGATAGATATAATAATTTTTTCATGTTATTGTTTTAAAATATAGAATGGTCCTAACTGGTTTATGCTTTCTTGATTTCTATATTATTTAGAATCATTCTAAATTATATTTTGTGCTAATATAAATTATTATTTAGAATTAGTCTAAATAAAAATAATTTTTTTAATATTGTGCTTTAAATATTAAATCATGAAAAAATTATTCCCTCTTTTTGCCCTAT
>Ga0181604_10001641_pt1 | contig 19745 bp, 18 predicted proteins | sample 041ome_12_FD_148663 | JGI IMG/M metagenome (GOLD analysis project Ga0181604, IMG submission 148663) | Coastal salt marsh microbial communities from the Groves Creek Marsh, Skidaway Island, Georgia - 041410US metaG (spades assembly) | ecosystem: Environmental > Aquatic > Marine > Intertidal zone...
GCCCATTCATTCCCTAGCGGGTAGCTGATGACAATGGCTGCCAAGAAAACAGAGGTTGCTCCGATGCCCGATCTCGACTCTCTCGCCCAGGCGGCCGAGTGCTTGCGGGCCCTGGCTCATCCCATGCGCCTGAAAATTCTTTTCCTGCTCGAGTCCAACCGCTGGACGGTGGGGGAGTTGGCCAAGGCATGCTCCATTCGCAGTCATGTTGCTTCCGAGCATCTGCGCCTGATGCAGAGATGTGGGATGTTATCCGTCGAGAAGGAAGGGCAAAAGACCTACTACCAGATCTGCGAGTCCCAGGTGCATGCCATTCTTGCCTGCATGCGGGAAAAATTTTCCCAATCATAACTCTTAAAAAAAATCAAAACTTATGAAAAATCTGACTGTTGAACAATCCCACCAGGAACGCCAGGTGAACTCAACCATTCCATTGATCGATGTGCGCACACCCGCTGAGTATGGCTCGCTCCACGCTGAATCCGCGTTGAATCATCCCATGGAGTCTTTAGGCCTAAACACATTTCCTTTTTCAAAGGATCAGGAAATTCATGTTATTTGCCAGTCCGGCGGGCGTTCGATGAAAGTATGCCAGAAACTGAAATCGGCTGGATTTGAGAAGGTGGTCAATGTAGAGGGCGGAACCTCCGCCTGGAATGATTCCGGACTTCCCGTTATTACCGGGAAAAAGGCCATGTCATTGGAGAGACAGGTGCGAATTGCTGCCGGTTCCCTGGTGGTGATCGGGGCGGCGGTCGGACATTTTGTGCACCCGGGTGGGTTTGCCTTATCCGCATTCGTGGGGGCAGGTCTGGTCTTTGCGGGAGTTACTGATACCTGTGGGATGGGCATACTGATTGCCCGGATGCCCTGGAACCGGGCCTAAGCCAAATTTAGGAGAGCTTTACCAGACTTCAATAGGCCCTTTAGGCACGGCGATCTGTTTTCTTTGTTTAGCCTGGTGCTCCTCTTCTTCCTCCATGAAGGAAGCGATCATCGGGGCCATGCGATACTTGGGCAATAATTCACCATCCTCGCCAAGGAATGGCTTTCTCCACTCGAGGTAATCTGCCACCGCTTTCTCAAAATCCTTCCGTGAACTGATGCGGACCATGGCCAAGTTGAACGGCTTGACCGGTCCGAAACGTTTGGCATACCAAGGGGCCACCTTGCGAAATTGCAGGGATCCACGCTCCTCCCCAAATACTTCGACCATCAGCTCGTAGTGCCGACGGAGCACCCGCATGCGTTCCTCAAAGCTGGGCTCGGGGGGAAGGTTTCCTGTCTGCAGATATTCCTGGGTATGAAGAAAAATCCAGGGGTTGTAAAAAGCCCCGCGGCCTGCGGATACCCCGGCACAACCAGTTTTATCGATCATGTGCCTGGCTGCCTGAGGCGTGGTCACATCGCCATTGCCAATGACCGGGATCGATTGCACTGCCTCCACCACAGAAGCAATTCCTTTCAAATTTACGGTTCCGTCGAAGCCCTGGGCACGGGTTCTTCCATGGACGAATACGGCGGCGATTCCGCAGTCCTCTAAGGCACGGGCAAGATCGGGTGCGGTCAGGTTGCGGTCGTCCCAGCCAAGGCGCATTTTTACGGTCAGGGGAATACTTAGGGCATCGACCATCGTGCGGATTAATTCCTGCGTTTTGGGGAGCTCGGTCATCATGCTGGCTCCGCCACCAGTCTTTGTGACCTTGGGCACCGGGCAGCCCATATTGACATCAATGGAATGCACACCCTTCTGTTCAATCATAAGGGCGGCATCCCGCATCTCTTCTTTTACTCCTCCAAAAAGCTGAACAGAGAGTGGGCTGTCCCGCTCATTGGTTTCGATCAATTTTAGGGCCTTAGGGTTTCGCTCGATGAGGGAACGTGCGTTGACCAAGTCCGTGGTACATAGATCGACCCCACCAATTTCCCGTATGACCAGTCTAAAAGGCAGGTTGGTGTATCCTGCCAACGGAGAAAGAAAGAGGTTGGAGTTGAGTTGCAGCGATCCAAGGGAAAACATGACCCATTGATTATGACTATGTCTGAAGGCGGATCAACCGGAGAAGAAGCCTCTAGCTGGCGAGGTTTTCTAACGCTCTGATTTTGCGGTCAGTCACGAAGGTGCCTAAAGGGATAAGAGTGGCGAGAAAAAGAAAAAAAGAAAATCTGAGAGACCAGCGATGGGCCTGCATGCAGGGAATCAGGTAGAGGCAGTAAGCCAGAAACAGAACGCCATGGGTCATGCCCACAATTTTGACAGCCATGGGGTATCCCCAGATATATTTTAGGGGCATGGCCAATCCGAGCAGGAGCAGGTAGGACACGCCCTCGACATTGCCGAGGATGCGCAGAAAGCGGAGGGAAGAGAGATTCATTTGATGGAGGACTTCCAGAGTTTGAAGGTTAGGAAAACAAAACCGATTATACAGGCCACCATACCGGTACGTACGGAGGCGGACAAATCAACGAGCGGATTGGCCGGATCGACCAAATTGGGAGAGTGATAGACCATCAACTGGGGAATAAATGTAAGAGGGGAAAGGGATGAAAGATGAAGCATCAACTGGGAATTGCCCAGAAAATCATTCACAGCCAGCACCAGACAGGCAAGCATGGGAGTGAGCCAGAGCAAGCCAACGAAACCCCAGAACCCCAGGTTGAACCACTGTTCCCGGGCGGCCCGCAGGGACAGGGCACAAAAGAGCAGAAAGCTGGCGGGGACGATGATCGATGAGGGCGAGGAGGAGATGGAGACAATCGATTCCGAGGAAACTGCCAGGAGGTGAAGCAGGGCATAAGGCAGAATCGCCAAAAGGGCGAGCAGGGTGGCGAACCCCAATCCAGGGGCTTCGTCCGCCAACCAAGGGATGGCAGGAAGACCCAGCTTTTGGATTCTTTGGATGCCTTTGAGCCGGCGGTGGGGGTTGGGGCAGCAGATGTTGATCAAAATAAGAATGGCCCCGATGGAAAGAAGAAAGAAAGTGGACTGCACCACCACCATGGCGAGGGCGGGATGGGCATCGCTCTTCAATTGGTTGGGCAGGCCGACCTGAGCGGGATCGAGTTGGACGACGCTACCAAGCAGGCCACTGGCCTGTCCATCTGAGAAGAAAGGCCAGAGTGAGCCAAGGAGTAAGAACTGCAGAGTGGCAAAGAGGCCCAGACCCATCGGCTTGGAAAAAGCGGGCAGGGAATCGAGTCTCCATTTTCGGTAGCCGGTAAGAAAAAGGGCAAGGAGGATCAGGCCCTGCATCACGAAGGTAAAGGTGGTCGGGGAGAGGGAGATACTGAAGAAGGGAACCTCCTGCCAGAATTGAACCACCTGGGATTCAAACCTGCCCATTTGGGTGCCCTCGGCAAAAAGATGAGGGAGGACCTTCCCAAAGTAAGTCGGTAAAATGGTCAGAAAAGAAAGAAAGGATATGCCCGCCTGTCCGAGGGCGGGCAGAAAGATGTAGAGACCGAGCACCGCGAGCCGGGCGACCCAGGAGGCGGCCCGAGGTCGGGGCACGACCAATCCGATCACATGGGCAGTGAGGTGGTAAAGAAGCACCGAGCAGAAAAAGACCGCGTAGAGATGGAGGATGTTCCACAAGGGGAGTTTGCCGGCAACTACGCAGTGCAACAAAAAGGGAAGGGTGACTAAAAACATCCAGTATTCCCGTGCGGGCAGTCCAAACAAATATCCAAATATTTTGGCGAGGGGTGTCATCGGTGTCATCCTCTGGTAATCGAGTAGACCGGACTCCTTTTCCTCGGCTGTGACTGATGCGATCCGTCCGGTTCCCAAAAACATCAGGAAAAATCCCTGAAGGAACAAAAGGGGGGTAAAAGCCTCCCGGGCACCGTTGACCGGATTGAAAGCGAGTTCGGCCACACCGGTGGGGGACTCTTTGGCGGGGACAACCACCTGCATGCCGTCGAAGAAGGCAGCAAGATAAAATGTGGCGGTGAGGATGAGGGAGAAAATCCCTGCAGCCACCAGGTTCTTGGCCCGCAGACGCTCCCGTATGCCCCGGCGAATCAGAGGGTTCATGGCTGGTCTCCTTTCCGGGTAGGCTGGGATTCCAATTCCAGGAACAAGTCCTCGACCCTGGTCTTTTCAATAGCAAAGCCGGAAACGGGCACACCCGCCTCGACGAGCCGAGCGAGTACTTCGGAGGCTTCCATCTCTCCTCCATCCGAGCGAGTACTTCGGAGGCTTCCATCTCTCCTCCATCCATACAGGCTCGTGCCTCCGTGCCGTTCTCCCCGGTGTCTTCAAACAGGGAGAGGGCGGGGATGGACAAAATGATTTTTTCGAGGAGGGGGAAGGGTTTGGCGAGACGAATTTTGAGGAAGTTTTTTTTCTGCCTCTCTTGAGAAATTTCATCAAGGGTTCCCGAAAGAACCATTTTCCCTTCCCGCATAAACCCGAGGGTGTCACAGGTGTCCTCAATTTCGGAAAGCACATGGGAGGAAAGAAGGATGGTCTTTCCCTGATGGGCGAGGGACTTGAGAATGTTACGTAAGTCTATGCGCGACTTCGGATCGAGGTTGGCCGCCGGTTCATCGAGTAGAAGAACGGCTGGCTGATGCACTAGGGTCTTGGCGAGCAAGGCTCGCTGGTGCATCCCGCGGGAGAGTGTCCGGCAGAGGGTATGCATGTGATCCTGCAGTCCGGTGGCATGAAGGGATTGGAGGACTTTTGCTTTTTTCTGCTCTCCACTCAGACCGTATGCCTGGGCGAAAAGATCACAGAATTCCCAGACTTTTAAATCCTCATAGACGGGTGGGAAGTCGGGCATGTAACCTAAAAAGCCTCTGGCTTTTTCGGCTTGGTGAAGGGCGGATACTTCCTGAACGATAATTTCCCCATAGGTTGGCTCGAGCAGGGTGGCGATTGCTTTGATGGCACTAGTTTTACCGGCCCCATTCGGCCCAATCAGACCGAAGATCGAGCCCGGGCGGACGGAGAAGGAGAGCTGATCGACTGCGGCAAATTCGCCATAGTGAATGGTCAGTTCCCGAACTTCAATCATGTACCACTTATCCTCATGAAATCTATTCCGCAGAAATTTCCTCAATCGGTCAACTTTTCCTTGAACCCATTTCTATTCATGGAATGATCTTATTTAAGTATGACAAAAAATCAGTTAATTCACCTCCTTTTCACAATTTTTCCTTTAACGCTGGTCGCCGAAAAGTCGCTTTTCGATGGACAGAGCCTGGAGGGTTGGGATGGTAATCCACTGCATTGGACTGTTGAGGATGGAGCCATTGTTGGTGTGAATACCAAAGAAAATCCTACCAAGGGGAATACATTTCTTATCTGGAAAGGTGGGAATCTAAAGGACTTTGATCTTACCCTTGAATGTAAAATAGAATCTGGGAACAGCGGGATCCAGTACAGAAGCTTCGTTAAGCCGGGCGAACATGATGGATGGCGCATCGGCGGTTATCAGGCAGATTTTGAGTCTGGAGACAAGTATTCCGGAATCTGCTATGGCGAAGCTTTTCGAGGTATTCTTTGCATGCGCGGAGATCGTACCACTCTCAGTCGGGATGCATCAGGTAAACTTGTTAAATCTGTCGAGAAAATCGGTGATACTACAAAACTCGGTCTTTCGATTAAAAAGAAAGACTGGAATACCTACCGAATTGTGGCAGATGGTTACCGCTTCGAGCACTACATCAATGGGGAGAAAATGTGCGTATTAATTGATGAAGATGAAAAAGAGAGACGGGCTGAGGGACTGCTTGCTTTTCAGGTGCATGCTGGGCCGCCGATGAAGGTTTACTTTAAAAATGTAGTTCTAAGGTAGTTGCTATATCTCCTTGGTTGGTGAGTTGCCAACAATTATAATCAGTTTAGAAAGATTGGATGGCACCACCATCTGACTCCAAACCCAAAATTGTTATAGCTGGTGGCACCGGTTACCTCGGACAGTTAATTGCCGCATCCCTTCACCAAGATAACTGGGATGTGGTTCTCCTGTCCAGAGCACCAGATAAAGGATCGGTGATTGGACGCTCTGTTTACTGGGACGCCAAATCCCTTGGTGAATGGACAGAGGAACTGGAGAGTGCTGAGGTATTGCTTAACCTGACCGGTAGGTCCATTGATTGCAGGCATAATGCTGCCAATCGAGAAGAAATTTTAAATTCCAGAGTTCACTCAACCAGAGTTCTTGGTGAGGCAGTTTCCATAGCTCAATCTCCCCCTCCATGCTGGCTAAATGCCAGTTCCATGGCGTTGTACGGGCAACTTTGGGGCAATGCTTCTGCTCACACAGAAGACTCTTCTTTGCAGTCTGGTGGGTTTTTGGAAGATGTGACTGTAGCCTGGGAGGAAGAGTTCCTCAAATGGAAGAGAGAAGGAGTCCGGCAGGTTGCTCTGAGAATTAGTTTTGTTTTGGGTAGAGCCAGTGGAGCATTCCCCCTTCTCAAGATGCTTAGCAGGTATGGTTTAGGCGGCACACAGGGTTCGGGGAAGCAATGGGTTAGCTGGTTGCATGAAAAGGACTGGATAGGAATTGTCCGTTTCCTTATTGAGCATGAAAATATGAATGATGGCGTAAATCTTGCATCTCCCCATCCGCTGATGAATTACGAATTCATGAAAGCTCTCAGGTCAAAATTTGCCCCTTGGGGGTATGGTTTCCCTGCTCCTTCTTTTGGAGTAAAACTAGGTTGTTTTTTATTGGGGTCTGCCCCTGATCTTGCTCTGCAAAGTCGTAAAGTTGTATCCTGTAAACTGAAGAATTCCTCATATGAATTTCATTTTCCAGATCTTGCCTCATCCATTGCAGACTTAGGCGGAGATTGATTTTCATCGATAAATGTTCAATCTGACCTGCATCCGAGCAGCGATTATGAATATTACAAATTACATAATTTTTTTAGTTGTACTGAGCTTTTTCTGTTTTCGCATCTACCTGAACGCCGAAACATACCGGGCAGATATTGTAATATATGGAGGTACTTCGGCAGGAATAACAGCTGCAGTACAGGCGAAACATATGGGGAATTCCGTGATTGTTGTTTCTCCGAACAGAAGATTGGGAGGTGCGAAAAGTAATGGAGTGGCGACGATTGATGATGTTAATCAGGAACTGGTAGGAGGTCTTGCTCGGGAATTTTATCACCGAGTATGGAGACATTACCAAAGTCTTGATTCCTGGGAGTGGGGAAAACGGGAAGAGTACGGTAACCGTGGTCAGGGTTCTCCAGCTATCGATCAGGATGTAAGAACCATGTGGCATTATGAGCCTGGAGTTGCCTCTTCGATTTTTGAATCATGGGTGCTGGAGAATAACCTCACGGTTATGCGTGGTGAATTTTTGAATCGATTGGATGGCGTGGAGCTTGAAAAAGGTAAGATTTTATCGATCAGTTCTCTTGCGGGTAACCGTTATGAAGCTGATGTTTTCATCGATTGCTCGTACGAGGGTGACCTTATGGAAGCGTCCGGAGTCAGTTACTATGTGGGGCGAGAGAGCAATACGAGATATGGTGAATCCCTTAATGGCGTGCAGTCGCGAAATGCGACCAGCAACCAGTTCATTAACAGAATTGATCCATATATAGGTGCTGGAAATCTGAATGGTATGCTGCTAAGGAAAATCAATGCAGGCTCTCTTGGTATGGAGGGGTCTGCTGATAAAAGTATTCAGGCTTATCACTACCGATTATGTCTCACTAAGCTTGATGGTAACACAGTCCCATTCTCCAAGCCTGAGGGGTATGACCCTGCTAATTATGAATTACTGTTAAGAAGTTTACTCCGCGGTTCCAGGCATGTGTTATCTCCTTTCAAGCAGATTCCAAATGCGAAGGTTGAAGTGCATAACCAAGGTCCCTTTAGCATAGATAATGTGGGGATGAACCACGAGTATCCAGATGCTTCCTTCGAGCAGAGGAGAAAAATTATGGAAGAGCATGAGAATTATCAAAGAGGCTATTTTTATTTTCTGAGCAACGAACCACGAGTCCCCGAGGAAGTTCGTTCCGAAATAAGCCAGTGGGGCTTAGCGAAAGATGAGTTTGTGGAAAATGATCATTGGCCTCTGCAAATGTTTATTCCTGAGGCAAGAAGGATGATCGGAGACTTTGTGATGACGGAGCTTGAAGTCACCGGTAAAAGACAGGTAGCGCACCCAATCGCGATCCTCAGTAATCCTATAAATATTAATCATGTACAACGTTATTTGGCCAGAGACGAAGAAGGTAGCCCCTATGTTCTTAATGAGGGCGATTTGAAAGTTTCTGTTGATGAACCTTTCCAAATTTCTTTTGGATCAATTGTTCCCCAGAGGGAAGAATGTCTCAATTTATTGGTTCCAGTTTGTTTGTCTGCATCCCATGTAGCTTTTGGGGCAATCTCTCATGAGTCGGTCTATATGATGCTGGCACAATCGGCAGCGACTGCAGCCTCGCTTGCAGTAAATATGAATAAACCTGTGCAGGACATTTCGTACGCTCAGTTGAAAATGAAACTTCTCGATAATGGACAAGTTCTTTCCTTAACGAGGTCAAAAAGAGTTCACATTGGGGAAGTAATTTCTCGGGCTGAGCTTGGCGGGGTAGTGGTGGACGGTGACCAGATCGAATTGCGTGGTCCATGGACTGAAAGTAGTTCACTTCGTCCTTTTGTGGGTGCATCTTACTTTCATGACGCCAATGCCGAGAAGGGAATGTGCTCGGCCAGATTTCCTTTTATTGCTCCGGAGGATGGATTGCATGAGATCAAGGTTTCATTTTCGGTATTTGGGAATCGTGCGGGCAATATTCGATATGAAATTAATCATGGAGAGGGTTCCGAGAATGTTTTTGTGGATCAAAGACAACCCCATTTTAAGGGTCAATTATGGTGCTCTCTTGGTTCTTTTCCTTTCCAAAAAGGAGAACAGTACTTTGTGGAACTTTTTAATGAAAACACCAAGGGTTATGTGGTTGTTGATGCTTTGCAAATTCTTGCCCTCTAGAAAAAAAGATCTTCTGGAGAAAACACCATGCTACCCAAACAGAAACAGGGCTTTAAAATTATAAGCCTGCCCTGCACTTGCTTCTATTTAATCGATGAGACGGAGATCATTCATCAATAATTTTGCTTCCTCTTTCGCCTTTACTTATCTTCCTAGTTCGGTCTTTGGGGCAAATCAGCGTTTACAGATTGCATCGATCGGAGTTGGAGGAAAAGGACGGAGTGACTCGGAGCAATTGGGTCGACATGGGGAAATTATTGCTCTTTGTGATGTGGATAAAAAAAGGCTTCAATTTGCCGCCCAGCCAAAAAAAAGAATACATAAATTTTCGGATTTCCGGGAAATGATCACCCTTCTCGGCGATCGCATTGATGTCTTAAGCATAAGTACCCCTGATCATTCGCACGCACTGGCTGCACAGATGAGCCTAGAATGCGGAATTCATGTGTTTGTTCAATCTCCGCTTACTCACACAGTCTGGGAGTCTCGCCAGTTGCGCAAGTTGGCTAACGAGAAGAAATTATGCACACAAATGGGAATTCAGGGAACTGCTCAGGATTCTTTTCGAGAAGCGGTTGAATTTTTGCAGGCTGGTCGCCTTGGAGAAATCAAAGAGATACATGTTTGGACAAACAAGCCAAGTTGGCCACAGGCCCCTATGATAGTGGATCAACCGCGAGAGAAGAATAGGGTTCCAGATCATCTAAATTGGGCCTGCTTCCTTGCAGGCAGTTCAAATCGATCTTATCATTCCTGTTACCATCCCTATAATTGGAGAGGTTGGCTGGATTTTGGCTCAGGTGCTTTAGGCGATTCGGGTTCTCATTTGATAAATCTGCCTTTGATGGGGTGCGATCTTCCATCGCCGCGAAAAGTTCAATGTTTGCATCGCGGGCCAGTCAATCCTCACACTTATCCTGCATGGGCTACAGTTAGATATGAATTTCAAGTGAATGAAAAATCGGCCATTCCACTAATTTGGTACGAGGGCCGGGTTGGGCATCTTGGAGAAAAAATGCGTGGGAAAACAAATCATCCTCCCAAAGACCTGTTTTCAGGTATTGAAATTCCTTCCAGCGGTTCCCTCCTGGTAGGAAGCAAAGGCCTGCTTCTAACCAGAGGAGAATATGGCACAAATTGGTATCTTAATCAGGGAAAAGGGTGGAATGATTATTCATCGTTGCCCCGAACTAATCCAGTTCTACCGAGAAATGGGCGGGGTGATTCAGGCATGAAAGATGAGTTGGTTCGAGCTGTGAAAATTGGCAGACCTGATCTCTGTGTGGCAAACTTTGATTACTCTGCTAGGCTGGCTGAAATTTGCCAACTTGGGAATGTGGCAATCTTGGAAGGAAACGAGATCGAATGGAATCCGCGGGAAATGAAAACTGGCAGTGCCAGCTGCGACCGAAGATTATTCAAGTTCTACCGCAGGGGTTGGGAGGTAAGAGGAACTTAAAAAAATCTAAAGGTACATACTGTCATAGATGTCGGCGATTTTTTTGATGGCCACTGCGAAAGATGCCGTTCGCCGATCTTTAATCTTAGTATTGCTAAGATGCATTTCTTTGATCTCTGAGTAAGCTTCACGCATCGTATCTTCCAGTCCCGATCTGACCAAGGCTAGTTCGTTTGGTCCCTGAAGAATCTTTTCCTTTGACTCGCAGTCGACCTTTTTCCCAGTGCTGGATTCTATAAGATCCAGAATACGTTCATTCTGGGCGACAGCGAACCGGCGATCCATCCGTCCAAACCGGACATGGGAAAGATTTTTCAGCCATTCGAAATAAGAAACGGTGACTCCTCCGGCGTTGAGGAAGGCATCAGGGATGATGAAGGTTCCTTTTTCCCTTAGAATTTGATCCGCTTCATAGGTGACGGGACCATTGGCTGCTTCGGCAATAACTTTTGCTCGGATTCTTTTGGCATTGGCAGAGGTAATCACGCCTTCCATGGCAGCAGGGATCAAAATATCGCAGGGGTGTTCTAGGATTTCAGATCCATTAGGAATAAAAGTTGCATTCGGAAACCCTCCCACTTTGCCTGTCTCCTGCTTGTATGTGGCAACATCATCAACATGCAGACCATTCTCATTGAGGAGGGCACCATCTCTTTCAATGATACCGATGATTTTAGCATCATCTTCCTCTTCCAAAAATTTCGCCACATGATAGCCCACATTACCTAGGCCCTGCACAATGATGTTTTTCCCTGCGAGCCCACCCTCCAAGTTAGCTAGTTTACAGTCATCTGGATGCCGGAATAATTCCTGGATTCCATATTGAACACCCCGCCCAGTCGCTTCAATCCTGCCATCAACACCTCCAAAATGAACGGGTTTGCCAGTGACACATGCCTGAGCATTTATTTCGCTTGGGTGCAGGCGTTGATACTCATCTGCAATCCATGACATCATTCTTTGCCCAGTGCCCATATCGGGTGCTGGAACATTAATGCTAGGGCCTAATAAGCCTCGTTTGTCTAGCTCTTGCGCGAATCTACGGGTGATGTGCTCAAGCTCTTCAAGTGAATATTTTTTTGGATCAATACGAAGGGCACCCTTAGATCCAGCAAATGGTACATTCACAATGGAGCACTTGTAGGTCATCAGGGCAGCCAGTGCTTCCACTTCCTGCTGGTCCGCGAATGGAGCAAAGCGAATACCTCCTTTGGCAGGTAGTATGTGTTCGCTATGAGTCGCTCTCCAGCCCGTAAAAATTTCGTAAGTTCCCCGAAGTTCGACTCCGAACTTCATTTCACAGATTGCGTTGCAGGTACGAATCTGGCGAGCTAAGCCCTTAGGTACATCTAGGGCATCTGAGGCTTGGTCGAAGTAGAGATTTACACTATCGAGGAAAGAAACACTCTGCGATTTGGACATAAAGAACCCCTGACTGAAAAAAAACAGCTAATCAAACCCGAAATTATGATTTTTCGGGAAACTTTCAATGATGCGGGATTCGCATCATTGAAGGGGTTACCAGTCTGAATTTCTTTTCGGGCGATCTTCGCGAGGCTTGGCCTCATTTACCTTTAGTGGACGGCCTTCCATATCCTTTCCATTCATTGCCTCAATGGCATTTTGTGCTTCGCTTGCTTCGTTCATAGTCACAAACCCAAAGCCTTTTGAGCGACCTGAAGGGCGTTCAGTGATGACGGAAGCACGATCGACGGTTCCAAATTCGCTAAATGCATCTGCTAAATCCTGGTCTTTAACGGACCATGGTAGGTTTCCCACATAGATTTCCATATTTTGTATTGATTCTTTAATGATTAAAATCGCTGTAGACTCCTTTTGGTTCAACGAGTCTACAATTGGTATTGAAAATACAAACAGGTCATCGAAAACCTCCAATCGCCGGAGCGAGTAAAATTAAGATATTGTCGTTGGGCATTGATTAGATCAATCACAAACATCGAAATAAATCTTAATCATTTTTTCATGGTCAAAACGGATTCATGGTTGATACGATTCTCGAATGATCGAGATTTTTGAAGTAACTTCATCCGATGAAGCCACACTTAAGTTGGTTAACAAGCTTTTGCCCCAGTTGTCTAAATCTGCCCAGCCACTTACCTCATGCAAATTAAGGGAAATGGTCCAATCTACTCATGTCCATTTATTTTTTGCTCAGGAAGGAGCTGAGGTTCTTGGTATGCTAAGCTTAGTTGTTTTTCCGATTCCAACTGGAATTCGTGCATGGGTAGAGGATGTAATTGTGGATGAATCGGCACGAGGCAAGGGGGTGGGGCGTATTCTTTCCGAATATGCCATAAAAGCTGCAAAGGAAAAAGGTGCATTAACCGTGGATTTAACCTCACGACCAAGTCGGGTTGCCGCTAATCATTTGTATCAAAAAGTTGGTTTTCAATTAAGGGAGACAAATGTTTATCGATTCCAACATGAGCTGTAAAAAATCCTGCACTTTAAGGTGGATTCGCTCCATCTGCATTATTTCTATCCTTTGCTGCGTTTGTTATCCAAGCACGATTGCCTCGGCAAATAAGGTTTCCCGACCAGACATCCTTTTCTCCGTTGATGCGCTGAGCATTGAGCAAAGCGGAATTTCCAAGTGGGTGGAGGAAAAATATCCATTCCTTAGAGAATGGGCAGAGGGATTAGATGAAGATTTTAAATCTCACTTGGAAGTGTACGAAGCGATGGGATTGGATGAAGAGGATTTTTCCTTTTTCTCTTTTCGACTGGATGGTTTGGACTTATTGAATGAGGCGAACAGTACTGGACAACTTTCATTATCCCAGATTTTTCTGGAAATGAATCTTTGGGCGGAGAAACCCATGGATTTAAAAAGTTTTATCAATTGGTTGGAGAACGAATTAGCCAGCGAATTTAGATCTAAAAAGGGGGTTAAGAGCATTTTGGTGGATAAATGGATGAATGACACGCAGCTCCGGTTTGCCGTTGATCTACAGAAGCTTGATTCTATCTCTGGAGGTAATTCACAGGATTCCGTTTCGCTCGACAGTAATTTTTCTATTCACATCAATTTGGAAGAAAATCGAACCAGGATTAGGGGTTTTCTAGACAATCAAATCGATAGGAAGTTAATGAAGTTGGAGAACTTCGAACAGGTCTCCCTCCTTTCTCAACTCCAGCCTGATAGGCAGATGTCTTTTTACCTGAAAGTTCCTGAATTTATAACCAGTAATTTTCTCGCAGGCGACCAAGCAGAAAGCCCATTTGCGGCTTTGATCGAGGGGATAGAGGAAATTGCTTGGGGTTCGAGCTTTCGGGATGATTCGGTTTCTTTTCAGCTCTTGGTTAGTTGTAAAGAAGATGCGGTTGCGAGTACCTTGGGCTCTCTTTTGCAAGGCTCTTTGGGCATGGCTCAACTTGGATTGATGGAGGATGCAGAAGCCCGGGTACTGCTTGATTTGATCAGGAAAACCAAAATTGAGCCCGATGCCAAGGCAGTGAGGGTTTCTATGGAAGTCACATCAGAGGAATTGGGCCAGGTCATTTCCGGACAACTCTCCTCCCGTGCTCCAGCTCCTACTCTTTCATTACACGCGAGCGGTCCTAAGGCGATGCGGGGTAAAGATGCCCCCGAGGTTTTACTTTCCACGGTTTCGGATGGAGAATTTTCATTGCTCGCCCAGAAAGGGAAGGTAGTGGTGCTGGATTTTTGGGCAAGTTGGTGCCGCCCTTGTCGCACTGCTTTACCTATTTTATCGGAGGTCAGTACGAGATACCCTGCATCTGAGTTTTGTCTGATGACAATAAATCAGGAAGAGACTAAAGAAGAGATTTCAGATTTTCTTACTCGTTATGATTTGGAAAATTTACCTGTGGCCATGGATTTAGATGGGAAGATTTCAAAACAATATCAAGTACAAGGAATTCCTCAGACGGTTATCATTAACCAAGAAGGCAAGGTGGAAAAAGTCTGGGTTGGTTTCTCTCCCTTTCTTGAAAATGATTTAATTGCTGAAATCGATGAATTGCTCGCTCGCTAGGTAAAAAAAGTTCTTTCTTTGCCCATGATTTGTCTCAAATTCTAATTCTTTGGCTATGGGTTATTAGTGAATTTAACCATCAACCAAACGCTGAAAGGAGAGACCAACCATGATGAAAGTAAATGATTTCCAAAAATATGAAGTTACACTTAAAATTCCCTATGAAAGTTACTTTGGTCTAATTTACGAAACCAAGTATCTGCTGGAAGCCAGATTGTGTCCTGAGCGATGTTTTATTGCACATCACACCATTTACGCATGCAACCGACGCAAAGCGGTGGAGAAAGCTTCCGATTGGTACAATAAAGATTTAAGGCAAGCACTGGGAGCTCCTCATTTGTTTATGACCATTAATGACCCCATGCGTGAGGTTCACTATGAGGATGGGTTCATCTGTAACGAGCTGAAAAACAAGTACTTAGATGCAGCTACCCGCGATCGTTTAATTGAAGAGTCAAAGGGCGATCTGGCAGTGGATGATTCTATCGGGACAGAAACTCACCCTCCTGCCAGTGTGAAGAGGGTGCGCAGAAAGAAAAAACAGGGTATAAAGCTAACCTCAAGACTGACACAATCATCAGGCGGTACCATTTACTATCGTATGACGGAAATGCCCTCCTCACAAGACGGCCGGGTGAAGTACCGTTCAGTTAAGCTGAGTTCAAAATCTCTTGCAAAAGCAGAAAAGGAAGTTGTCAGGCGCGGGCTTGATAAGTTCGAGAAATTTTCTGCGGGAATTTCTACCGAGTCTACCACTGCTCAACCAAAAGCTGCCTGAATAGCTTACGAAACCCTCTTGTTTTATGGATTTATCATCATCAGAACGTTCAAAAGAGCTTGTTCAGTTGATGATGAAATATCAGCGAAGAATTTTCGCTTACATTCATACTCTGGTACCCTCTCGCAGTGATGCAGAAGATATTTTGCAGGAAACAAGTTTAACCATTTGTGAGAAATTTTCTGATTTTAAGGAAGGAACCAATTTTTATTCTTGGGCTTGCCAGATCGCCTATTGGAAAGTGCGTGCTGCACGGAAGAAGTATGCCACTTCCAAAGTACTTTTTAATGATGAGGTCTTGGAGGTGATTTCGCAGACCCGTATAGAAATGGAAGAGGAATTGGATCATCGTCATAGTGCGTTATCAAAATGTCTCCAAAAACTAAATGAACGGGACAGGAGATTAGTGCTGGTGAGATATGAGTCTGGACACAATGTTAAAGCTGCAGCACAAGCCTCTGGGCGCACAATTCAGGGAGCATATAAAGCCCTGACTCGAATCAGAAAGGTGTTGTTCGATTGCGTCAGCCTCGAGCTTTCCGCCCAAAATATCTAATGAGATGAAATTATCAGACGAAGAGCTTATAACCCTCTTTGAATTACTGGATGGTCTTATTGAAAATAACCTTCCTGCAGAAAAGAAAAAGATTTTGGAAGCTTGGATCACCGAGTCGGAGGAAGCACGGAAGCATTACATTGCATACATGGATCTGTCCTCAAGCTTGCAGCATTATGCTGAAGAGAGAGTGTCAGATGAAACTCCTCCTGCACCGGTTGTTCATGCTGGTCAAAGGTTGATTCAATTTGTAAATCCATGGCTGCCAGTCGCCGCCTTGCTTTTGTTTGGAGCATATATTTTCTTGTCTTACCAAACTTCCGACCCCTTACCCATTAATCATAGAATTTCAAGAGTGGGAGATGGAGCGCAAGTCGCGTCCTACAAGAATACGGAAGCAGATTCAGTGGCGGTTCTCACTCGCTCTGTCGGATTGAGGTGGTCAGAAGATGCTGATTCTCATCCGCGTGAACACAGTTCTCTTCCACCATCGACATTAAAAATTGAGCATGGCATGGCACAGGTCGAATTCGTAGACGGTGCAGTGGTTGTGCTTGAGGGACCTGCGGTTTACGAATTAGTGCATGGCAATGGCAGTCATTTAAGATTGGGAAAACTACGTGCTCATGTGCCTAAAGTAGCAGTTGGGTTTACGGTCGGTCTTCCCTTGGGGGAAGTGGTTGATCTGGGGACTGATTTTGGAATTGAAGTGCACCCAGATTCTTCCGCCGAGGTCTTTGTCTACAATGGAAAAATAAAATACCAGGGGCAGGATATTTTCGGCAATCAGGTATCCAAGGATTTGACTTCCAGGCAGGCAATCCATATCCGTTCCGATGGCGAAATTTATCCTTTAGAAATGCCCAATGGGGATTACCTGGGAAGTGCGGAACTGGCAACCCGTTCCTTTGAGCAATCCCAGCATCGTCGCTCCGCGTGGATGAATTTTACTCGCAAGCTTTTTTCCCGTTCAGATACCAGACTTTATTATGGCTTTGATAACCACGCAAAATGGGACCGTGTTCTCAAGGATGAGACTCAGAGAGAGCAGGGAGCTGGAAATGGTGCGGTGATTGGATGCAATTGGACTCAGGGGCGCTGGCCGGGGAAGGGTGCCCTGCAATTTTCCAAGTCCAACGACCGGGTTTGCCTGAATTTGCCTGGCGAATTAAAAGCGGTGACCATGGCAGCTTGGGTAAAGTTGGATCAGCTGTCCAAGCCAGTCTCGCCCCTGGTGTTTTCGAGGCCTTACAAAAAGGGTGCGATTGGATGGTCTGTCAATCAGGAAGGCCAGTTAATTCTTCAGGTTTGTTCGCTGGATAATGAAGTTAACAGCTACATCTCCCCCGTTGCGGTAACGGAGGAAAGACTTGGTCAGTGGATTCACCTCGCTACATCCTACGATTCTACTAACCAGTGGGTAAGTCACTTTGTGAATGGTAGGTCTTTCAGTCGCGAAAAAATATTTAACCAGCAGCCAGTTTCCTTCAAGAAAGGATTGCTTGGATATTCGCAGGCAATCCCTCCTTTTCAGAAAGGTATAGCTCTTCATGGCTGTGTGGATGAGTTTGCTATTTTTGGCTCGGCTTGGGAGGAAGATCAGATACGAGAACTATATGAGGCAGGGAACCCCTACGGTAATTCCAACTCAATTCTTTCTGCTCAGCCTTAGTTCGCCTTTGGCAGCCTGGTTCCCCAAAGTGCCTGCATCCCGTGTCCAAGATGGGCGGGGTGAATCAGTTCCCTGAGTGCCTGCATTTCCTTGTTCATTCCCGTTTTTCTGTTGGCGAAAATTTCTTGTATTCTTTGGCTGGCATGGTTCAGAAGAAAGGATTCCTGCGTTTGAATAGTGGCCTTTTTAAAGCCATGATGATTCATGCTTTCCATAAGATTATCCCAACACAGATGGCAGGTAATGTCGTGTTCCCCCGGTTGTGCCAAGATATCGGTGATCATTTGATGTTTCCAATAACCACGAGCTGTGCCTTCAGCTCGGTCATGAAGCAGGGTCGATCTTGGTAGCCCATAGTCAAAGGTGAGGAACAGTCCGCTCCACTCAGATTCACCAAGGATGGAGTTAAGGCTAAGTATGGAGCCAGAAGGCCAGTCCAGGGTGTACCCGTCCTGTGCTGCACCTGGTAATTCAGGCGGAATAGAAATAGTTTGTTTGATAAGTATCTCTTTGAATTTGTCTCCCACTAAAGACACACCCATTTCCTGCCAGCATTTCTTTTCTGCGGAATAACGAAACCTTTTGAATGGTTGTGCATCCAGCCATTCGTTACTGAAAACAATGGCCCTATCTGGAATTTGAATAGGGTCGTTAAGATGGATGGTCTCAAGACTGGCAAAAGGGTGATCCAGTCCCGCCAAGGTCGCCTGATTCGGCTCAGCGGCAATTTCGACAAAGGAAAATTCCGAGAGTTTTTTGTCCTCAAGAATTGTTGTACAACTGGCAATGATTAACTCAGCCCAGAGCCTGCCAAGTTTTCGGGAAGTGTAAAAATCAGTGCCTTGATCCGAGCCTACCCGTTTTCTTTTTTTTTGGTAATATCCAATCTCGGGATCGTAGAGAGCCCATTGTACGAAATCATCGAAGGGCAGCGCAGACCTTTTCTCCAGGCATTTGATGTATGATTGGATGGTCTTCTCGTCAGGCTTTGGCGTTGGCATAGACATGGTCGTTGGCTATGATGTATAGAGTGAAACTCAAGCGAGTACTTCAAGGCGAATCTTGTTCCTGGATCAGGTTATCTGCATATGCTTTGCTTGGCTGGGTCATAGCTTCCATTGGCTTGCAGTTGTACTTTAACCCATCCAGTCGCTCATGGCTGGATCCTCAATACTGGACCGCACTTAAGAAAGTGGGCGAGTCGATGAGGCTGGCAGAAGCAAATTACTATGATTCCAATAAATCCAGCTTTAAGAAATTGAGCAAATTGGCGATTTCAGGGATGACTCAATCATTGGACCGGCATTCCGCTTATTATGATTCCTCGGAATTTCATCATTTTGAGGAAAATATGCATATGAGATATGCCGGAATTGGCATTAAAATCAGGTCGGGTGAAGAAGGCATATTGATCACCAGAGTATTTAAAAACAGTCCGGCGAATGAGGTTGGTCTACTTGCTGGGGACCATATCCTGGAAGCTGATAATCATTTGCTTACAGGGTTGAATATTGATGAAGCTGGAGAAATTATTAGGGGAGAGCCAGACACTCTAGTGTCACTAAAAATAAGGGGGCTAGATGGCAGGGATCGCTTATGTTCGGTGCTCAGGAAGAAAATTGAGCTGTCCAGCGTGGATAAGTGGTGGGTGGACAAAAATAAAACAGCTTACTTAAAAGTTTCCCAGTTTACCCAGCGTACCCAAATCGAAGTGGAGGAAGCGTTGCAATCGATTCAGGCACTTGGAGCGAGCTGCCTGATTCTTGATCTTCGTGATAACGGGGGCGGATTGCTTGATTCAGCGGTTGAAGTAGCAGGGTATTTTCTCAACCCTAGGGAAACCGTTGTTTCTCTTAGGGGGAGAAGTCCAGATAAAAACCGTATCCATAAACCCTCATCAGTGCGTGATCCTCTGGGAATTCCTATGGTCGTATTAATCAATCAAGGGAGTGCAAGTGGGGCCGAACTTCTGGCCGGTGCATTATCGAAACATGGCAGGGCAAAACTAGTGGGAGAAACATCATATGGAAAAGGCTCGGTACAATCCATTTACCAAATGTCAGATGATTCAGGGTTGCGACTGACCACCGCTAAATACTATTTACCAGATGATTCCACCATTCATGAAAAGGGAATTGATCCAGATTATCTTGTAGAATGTTCCGACGAAGATGCCGCTAAATTGTCCACTCAGAACGATTTGCTGCGTACTCTCGACAAAAACCAAACTGAGTCTTTGCTCGGATTTGCTCTGCTTGCAGATAAACAACTCCATAAAGCAATAGAAGTTGTCCG
>Ga0181604_10001658_pt1 | contig 19663 bp, 18 predicted proteins | sample 041ome_12_FD_148663 | JGI IMG/M metagenome (GOLD analysis project Ga0181604, IMG submission 148663) | Coastal salt marsh microbial communities from the Groves Creek Marsh, Skidaway Island, Georgia - 041410US metaG (spades assembly) | ecosystem: Environmental > Aquatic > Marine > Intertidal zone...
AGAATTTTGCCGGGCGTGGCAACGGGCAGTTGCAAGTCCAACTCGTCGAGCTGATGATGAACGGCACCATCTGCGCGCGCCAGAATGGCCGCAATATCGGCTAGTTTTCCGGCCTTGACCACCGCCCCAAGATCAGTTGGCGCGGCGGCATCAATGCGCGAGAGATTGACAACACCCGCATCACTCAAGGCGCCAATGCGGGGCTGATGCCCCTCGTTAAAAGCCAGTAAACGCATGATGTCTCCAATTTAGTTTTGCGCCGCTAAACCACCGTAACGACGAATGGGTCAAGCCCATCAACGCGGCATTCCATAACATCGCCTTTGTGAATGGGGCCAACCCCGGCCGGTGTGCCTGACATGATCAGATCACCTGCGGCAATATCGTAAAAGCGTGACAGATAGGCAATTTGTTCAGGCACTTTCCAGATCATCTGGTTCAGATCACCATTTTGACGGATCTCGCCATTCACCGAAAGAGAAATGCCGCCAGCATCAAGATGGCCAGTTTCAGCGGCGGGCACCAATGGGCCGATGGGCGCTGAGCGTTCAAAAGCTTTGCCGATTTCCCATGGGCGTCCCATTTTTTTCATTTCACCCTGCAGGTCGCGGCGGGTCATATCCAGGCCAATACCATAGCCAAACACATGCTGCATCGCGTCTGCTTCGCTGATATTGGCACCGCCACTTTTCAACGCCACAATCATTTCAACTTCGAAATGCACATCATTTGTCTGCGGCGGATAGGGAAACCTGCCGCTGCTATCAATATTGTCGCCATTTTTCTGAAAAAAGAACGGCGGTTCTTTGTCGGGATCATGCCCCATCTCAATGGCATGGTCGGCATAATTGCGTCCGATACAATAAATCCGGCGTACCGGGAAACGGGCATCTGTGCCGCGAACAGGCAGGCTCGGCTGTGACGGTTGAGGAATTACATAATCAAACATTTTTCACTTTCCTAGTAAAACATCCCAATAAAAAAACGGGCGTCCGGCAGGCTATGCGGCCCGCCGTGACGCATAATAGGCGACACGCCGTTCAAGATGCGCAAGAAACTCGGCGATAATAAAAGCCAGGCTGAACAGAACAAGCAGGACTGCCCAGAAATGCTTCATTAAGAAATTTGCCGAATAGAGCTCAAACAAGGCACCAAAGCCAACAATGGATATCAGCAATTGACCGATAATCACGCCTTTCACCGCGCGGATAAAGCCAATCCGCACGCCCCCCAGAATTTCCGGTAAAGCCGCCCAGAAATATATCTTGAAAAAAGCATCAGAGGGGGATGCGCCAAATGAATGGGCCATCTCCACAAGCGACCGGTTGATTTGCAACACGCCGGCCCGCGCATTCAGCACAATAATCCAAATCGCAAATAAGGCTGTGGTTATAATAATCGCTTTCAGACCAAAACCAAACAGCACCATCAATACCGGAACCAGTGCCGTTAGCGGCGCGCTCAAAAACATATTGACCCAGGGCAACAGCATTTCATCAATGAGCCGGTTTTTGCCCATTAAAATACCAACCGGTATGCCAATGACAATGGCCGATAGCGTCCCGACAAAAAATGCATAGCCGGTGTCGGCCAGTGCCTGAATAAAGACCTTGGTGGTGCCGATTTCGAGCAATGTTGCAAAAATCGCACTTAATGGTGGCAAAAAGAAAGTCACTTCAAGTTGCCCGACGATTTCCCAAAGGGCGCCCCATAACAACAGCGACGACATGCCTGGCAATCGATAACCGAACAAAATCATTTGCGTTCCCTCATAGTGAGATCGGGTAAGGTTTATTCGACATAGCTGCGCAACGAAGCCCAGATATTATCGACGATATCAAGATATTCCGGGTCGCGCCGGATGCTGTCGGCACTTTTATGCCGAAAGCCAGATGGTTTGATGATTTCTGACACACGGCTTGGCCGCGGCAGTAAAATGGCGATCTGGTCAGAGACATAGACCGCTTCTTCAATTGAATGCGTCACAAAAATAAAAGTTTTATTTTCGTTTTTGACAAGTGCCAGAAGATCTTCCTGAAATTTCCGGCGCGTTTGTTCATCAACCGCTGAAAATGGCTCGTCCATAAGCAGGACTTGCGAATCAACCGAGAGTGCGCGGGCCAGACCAACACGCTGTCGCATGCCGCCTGATAATTCATGCGGAAAGCTCCGCTCAAATCCGGCAAGGCCAACATTGGCAATATATTTTTCGGCAACCGCTTCACGTTCGGATTTGGCAACCCCTCGCAGTTCCAGGCCAAAGGCAACATTACGCATAACATCAGCCCAAGGCAGCAAGGCAAAATCCTGAAACACAAAAGCCCGATCCGGCCCGGGCCCGGCAACGGGTGTGCCATTGACCATGATCTCGCCGCTGGTGGCAGGCAGCAAGCCGGCGATTATTTTCAATAATGTTGTTTTGCCACAACCCGACGGGCCAAGAAGTGAGGTCAATTGACCGCGCGGGAAATCAAGCGACATATTTTCAAGTGCCTGAACATCGCCATAGTTTTTATGCACATTCCTGACAGTAACGGCATTGTCAGTCTTAGTATTTGCTGAGGTCATTGGTTGGTTTCCATATCAACAGATTATTCGGACACATAGCCCTTGTTATTGCCGCCAAACAAAAAGATTTCGATACGTTCAAGGACGTTCAAAAACAGCACGGCAAGCAAGATGATTGACATAATCGCAGCATACATTGTTGGGTAATCAGCGATTGAGCGGCTGAAGGTGATAATATCGCCGACGCCGGTCGGGGTGATTTTCAATTCGGACAAAATTGCACCGATAAAACCAGCCGAAATGCCCAGGCGCAATCCGGCAAAAATGACCGGTGATGCGGCTGGCAAAATAACTTTTAAAATAATATCCCGGCGTGTCCCAAGAAATGCATACCCCATTTCTTTGAGTGATGCCGGCGTATTGCGCACTGCGCCGCTGGTGTTCAGCACAATAACCGGCATCGCCATGATGCAGACAACAAAAACTTTTGAGGTCAGCCCAATACCATAGGCCATCACAAGAAGCGGGATCAGCGCCGCCAAAGGCGCGGTTTGCATCACCACAAAAATTGGCGAAATCAGCCAGTCAATTTTTTCGCTCAGCCCGATCCATAAGCCCAAGCCGATGCCCAGAAAAGCCGAAATGCCAATGCCTACAACAAGCGGCTTTAAGGTTTCAGCGTATGCGGTAAATAAGGTGCCTTCAACGACCAGAACCCAAAAAGCGGCCATTGATTCTAAAAATGTGGGAAAGGCAAAACTCACCGGAATGCGGCCGGCAATTTCCCAGGAACCAAAGACAATGGTTGCTGATAAAAAGGTCAGGAAAAGAGATCTATGTCGCATCATTCATCGTAGCCAGTCTGTGGCGTGCCATGGAATAGAAAATTTTTAAATCGGTAAAATTAAGTGTGATGCCGACAGCATGAAAGATGGGTCACGCTGTCGGCCTTTAAAGATCTAGCCGGTTATTGCGCGGCGCGGTTCAGCGGGTCCATATACCAGAAGTCACTGATATTGAGCGCTGCCGGATCACCGGTTAGCTGACCCGCTTTTGAATACCACTCCATATCCGCTTTGGCCGCGGTCATGCCGCCACCATTCGGGTCATAGAGACCGCCAGCAACCGCATCTGTGTAGAACTGGTCAAGTCCATCCAACACCTCTTTCGGCAGTTGGCCAATTGGCCCTTCTGGATCAGTCTGCTTGCTGATGATGGTTGGGTCTTTGTGCATGTCCCGGTAAACGCTCACCAGTGCTTTGACGAAAATATCAACGTCTTTCTGATTGGCCTTGATCCAGTCCAAATTCGCAAACAGCGCTTCATCACTGGCATCAACCTCAAACATTGGCAACACGTTAAAATTATCGCCATGTAGCTTGACCAGTTTGTTCTTGTTGGACAGGTCAACGATGGTGGCATCGGTCTGCCCCGCAATCAAAGCCGCAATACGGTTTGATGAGCCTGGCACATAAGAGCGTTTGCCAAATTTCATATTCAGCTTGTCTTCGATCACGTTAGCAATGGATTCGGTGCCGCCGCCGCGCGAATGCAGCATGATTGGCTCGCCATCCAGATCTTCCAGCTTTGAATATTTCTTCGATGTAACCGGGAAAAATTTCAGCTTCGATAGCTGGTAAATAATCCGCACAGGCGCTTTCGATCTTTGCATGACCGAGTAGGGGGTGCCAAAACCAATATCCATCTGGCCGCTCAAAATCGCCTGAATAGCAAGCTCTTCATCAGAAAATGCTGTCCATTCATAGTCAAGACCCATCGCTTTGGCCCGATCAAGCGCTACAAAAAAAGCGGCAAGCTCGTCAGATGGTGTTTCGGCAAGTGCGATTCTAACCTTGCCGGCATGCGCTGTGGTCATTGCTGATGCCATGAATAGTGCTGCCGAAACGAAAGTCAAAAATCCTTTGATAATTCGTGTCATTAGTTTCCTCCAATTTCACCTTATCAGGTGTCAAAATATCATATGAGTAATGGCCTTGCATGTGTCTGCATGATCCATTCCGGACAGTGACGATGAAACAGAATTCACGAACGGCGCCCCCACCCTATGTGATCAATTTTTGATCAATCAATAATTGATCACATAGGGTGTTGCATTGGTCAAGCCCAAAACTATAATCAATTGACAGCTTGTGGTGTCTTGCCGTGATATAGGAAAAAGACCTACAGGGGTGATGAGGAAAAACGTAAACTATGCCGGTGCTACCAGCCAGAGAATGAAAAAGGGATCACTATGACGGTTGCTGATGGAGCACTGACCCAATTACGAGCCTGGCTTGCGCAACGCGATTTTTCAGAAAATGGACGATTGCCGCCAGAGCGGGAATTAATTGATATTTTAGGCGTATCGCGCGGCGACCTGCGCAAGGCGCTGGCGGCGCTGGAAAACAATGGCGAATTATGGCGGCATGTGGGTAAAGGCACCTTTATCGGCGCGCGTCCGGTTGAAGAGCCATCAAGTATTGCGCTGGTTGCTGAAAAATCGAACCCGCTAGATGTTACGCGCGCGCGGATCTTGATCGAGCCAGTGTTGTGCCGCGAGGCGGCCATTAATGCCACGGCTGTTCATATTGATGCTTTGGTGCGCTGTTTGGCAACCCAGCGTGAAGCCAAAACCTGGCGCCAATATGAAAATGCCGACAATCGGTTTCACCGAATCATTGCCGAGGCATCTGGCAATGTTGTGCTGTTGGCGCTTTTCGACCAGCTGAACGCCATCCGCCGCACTGTTGTCTGGGGACGGCTACGTGACGAATCCGCATCACCGCCAACAGATCACCACAGTTTTGATCAACATGATGACATAGCAACCGCCATCCGCGAGCGTGATCAGGACGCTGCTGCCAATACCATGTGGTTACACCTCAAACAGGTTGGGGATCGTTTGGTCAGCCATAATGCCGGCCAAAGCACCCCTAGGCGCATGCAAAGCGGTTAATATCGCGACGTTATTGCACAGGATTAGTCAGCGTGCCGATGCTATCGACGGCAACACTGACCGTGTCGCCCGCTTTTAGAAATTTTGGCGGTTTGAAGCCAAGGCCAACGCCAACGGGTGTGCCGGTCGCAATGATGTCGCCGGGCAATAATGTCATCGTCGCGGTCAAAGTTTCCATCAAAGTTGGGATGTCAAAGATCAGATCGGCAATTTTTGCCTGTTGACGCACCTCGCCATTGACTGTTGTTGAAATCGTCGAGGCGGTGATGTCGCCAATTTCATCACTGGTGACAATCGATGGGCCCATAGGGGCAAAGCTGTCGAGGCTCTTTCCCAAAAACCACTGGTTGTGGCGTTGTTGTAGGTAACGCGCCGTCACGTCATTTAAAATGGTGTAACCAAAAATATAATCAAAGCAGTCCGCCTTGGTCACTTTATGTGCTTTTTTGCTGATCACAAAACACAGCTCACATTCATAATCGACCGAATCAGTCGGGTCCATGGCCGACAAAATAGGGGCATTTGGGCCAATCACAGATGTCGTGGCCTTGGTGAAAATGACCGGTACTGATGGCACTTCTTCCTTGGTGGATGAGTCAAATCCAGAATCATTAAATTCTTTGGCATGCGCATAGTAATTTTTACCAACACAAAAAATGTTGCGGCGCGGATCGGGGATTGGAGCCAATAACTCTACTTCGGACAAATCAAGGCTGGTCTCGCCACCTTGCCAACTGGTTACCCCAGTTTCGCTCTCAATAAGATGTCGCACGGCATAGGCCGCATCAGGGCCCTCATCTTTGACAATGATGCGATCATGATCGGCTAGAACACCCGCTTTGACAGTCCCGTTATGGCGAAAGGTAATGAGTTTCATTTATGTCAATCCAGTCATTTATCTCGGAAAAAAATACGGACAAAACTATTTATAGATATGCTAATAAAGTCAAGGATGGTTCTAGGGCCATGGCATTAAAAATGGGGTAAAAGATTGTGGATTTTGCAATGATTTTGTCAAATGATATGGCACCTCCCATTGCCATATTTTTGGTATTTATGAGTTTTGTAACATCTTTCATCACGGCCGCCTTTGGCATTGGCGGCGGGGCCATTATTCTGGCGGTTTTGGCGGTCAGTGTGCCGGCGGCGGCGCTGATTCCGATCCATGGGGTGGTGCAACTAGGCTCGAACGCCGGCCGCGTCGGGCTGATGCTTAAGGACGTGGTATGGCGTCCGGCCTTGCCTTTTATTTCAGGCAGTCTGCTTGGTGCAAGTATTGGCGGTGCGTTGGCGGTGCAGATACCAACGGCGATTGTGCAAATTGCCGTTGGTTTTTTCATTGTGTTTGTTGTGCTTGTCAAACTGCCGCCAATCGCCATGCGCTATGTGTTTGCAGGGGGATTGGTTTCAAGTTTTCTGACCATGTTCTTTGGTGCCACCGGCAATTTTATTGCTGCCATGGTCAAAAGCATGCAACTTGACCCGCTACCGCATGTGGCAACACATTCTGTGATGATGACGATTCAGCATCTGATTAAAGTGATTGTGTTCGGCATCGTTGGGTTTAACTTTGCCGCCTATCTGCCAATTATCACAGGGATGCTCATTAGTGGGTTTGTCGGCACATTCATCGGCAAGCAATTTCTGGTCAAATCTGGGCATGCTTATTTCAAACCCATATTAAACGGCGTGTTGTTGTTTGTGGCGGCCCATTTGATATGGACTGGTGCCAGTTTGATGCTGGCACCAGCATAAAAGGGCATGGACCGATTTATTATTTGTAAACCGGTGGTGTGCGGTCCAGAAATGCGGCCAGAATATCATAGACCATCGCATAATTCTTTTGCTGGAAGCTGGCGTGTGAAATGCCTTCCATGACAGTAAACTGCTTGTCGTTATGCGGTAGTTTTTCAAAAAATTTCAACAGATCGGTCACACTTGCAATGCCGTCATATTGGCCGCGCAAGATAATTGTGGGCACGGTAATTTTTTCAGGGTCTACCAAAGGCAGTCTCGAACACATATCAATATAGGTGCCATTTGGCATTGAATCATCAAGCGCGCAAATCGCCTTGGCAAAGGCGTCAACGACTTTGGGTTCAACACAATCTGGGTGATCCCGGTTAAAAATAGACTGCACAAATGCGTAATCAATCGGGCGCCGGGTGCTAGCACGAAATTCCGGCAGCTTCTTGCTGCGGTCAGCCAAGGTCGGGCTGCCCTCACCAGTCCATACAAAGGCGTCAAGTGCCAAGCGTGCAACTCGTTCTGGGTGTCTTTCGGTAAAGGCAGCTGCCCGCAATGCACCAGATGAGATACCATACATATGCATTGGGCTGGCACCGCTATATTCCTGAATATAGGCGGTCGCGGCTGTCAAATCATCAGCACCATTGGCAATATCACACGTGATGTCACGATGTTTGGATGAGCGGCCATACCCTTCCATATCAACGCACCATGTGTCGTATCCCAAAACAGCAAAATAATTCATTGCTGAACTGAAGGGGCGCCCTTCAACATGAAGATCAAAGGTTGGTTGTGATGCCATAGATGACCCATGGACGAAAAGAATGGTGCCTTTTTTTTCGCCGGGTTGATCAAGACATTTATTCCACAAGAACAGATCGACATCGCCTTTTTTGGTCCAATGTTCCTTGCCAACGACCGATGCTTCAAGATGTTCGTTTTCCATCACCTATTCCTCTTATCGCTTCAGATTATTATCGAATTTTAAAATATCGAGACCGATATTCCGGTCTAGAAGATACATAAAGCCATTCTCATCGACATCAACGTCATTGCTTTGCGGGCTGGGAAAGCCGGGCGGTGGCGGTGGAATATAATGGGCAATTTCTTGCGGTTGTGATGGGTTGGCAATGTCAATCACCCGCAACCCACCAGAAAACCAAGTCGCGTAGACCAATGTATCATCGAGTTTTTCACGGAATTGATGCGCCCCAAAGCGGCCGCCCGCACGTGACCATGGTGAGTCCATTTCACTGACGTCAAACGCAGACACAGCGTGAATATTGTCAAGATCGGTGACGTCAAAAAGCCACATAAAGGCATGAAGCCGCCCGAGATGATGCTGGTGTTCTTCATCTATAACCACTGCAATCCGGCGCCCGTCAAAGCGTTGCATACATGGGAGCGCGGTATGGGTTGGTTCAGGAAACGGGGGGTGATAATTATGTGCGCCAATGGTCTTTGGTTGGGTGATGTCGCTGATGTCAATAATGCGAAAGCCGGCATTCCATACCGACGCCCATAATTCATCACCAACCCGAAGCGCGTGGTGGAGGCGATTTTTATACCCGGTCCAGCTCGGTGTTTCGCCGCCGGCGATATGCTGGCCCGGCATATGCCAGCGCGATACCTCGACCGGGTTGCGCGGGTCGGCAAGATCATAAATCACCAGGATATTGCCAATATAACCGTCCATTTCGGTCGAAATATAGGCGTAGTTTTCATCCATATCAAAGCGGTGCACACCAAATCCATGCGTTTTGACATAGGACAATAATTCTGGATTTGCCGGATCGCTGATATCCCACACCCGAAACCCGCCCTCATGATAGCCATTTTTCAAAAACGCGCGCACGTCATCAAGTTTGCCAACGGGTATATCAAGCGCCGTTGCAATTTCTTCCTCACTCGGTGACCGCTTTAGCGATTTTTCTAATTCTGCCATGACTGTCGGCAAGGCTGCGCCGCGACGCAGAAGATGGCGTTGCGCTTGTTCAACATTGGTGATCATGAGATTGCCAGCGACACGCACTTTATGCGTGTGCGATAAAGTGTCTTCCAGCTTTATCTCTTTGATAATTTTTGGGCGGCTTGGTGTGCTGATATCAATAATGGTGGTGCCATGCGGGGCATCCATATGGCCCACAAAGGCAAGACCGTCCTGCACAACAACCTGACCGCCACCAGCAATATCCAGACGGGCAACTAATTCAATATTGGCGGCAACCGCATCTGTTGGATGGGGACTCATGATCGTGCCTCAGTTCTTTCCCGGTGTTTTTTCAACAATGTCGGCAAGGCCAATGTTAAAACCAGGACCAGCCAGAGCGTGTTGCCCAATGGCGAGGAGAACAATACCAACGGGTCGCCATCAGACATTTTCAGTGCGCGCAACATATATTGTTCAAGCAATGGCCCTAAAATCACGCCAATCAAAATCGCCGCGACATGATAGCCAGTTTTGCGGGCGATATAGCCGACGATGCCAAAGCCAAATGCCAGATACATGTCAAATAAATATTCGCGCGGCACAAATGACCCAACCAAGGTAAATGCGATGATGATGGGCGACATATATGTGGTTGATACAAGTGTCACCCGCGACATATAGCGTGACATTGGCAAAATGGTCAGCGCCATCAGCAAATAGGTCACGAACATGGCCATAAATACACCATAGCCAAGATCCGGCCGTTCCATGAATAAACGCGGTCCGGTGGGCACGCCTTGATATTGCATCACAACCATCATGATGGCGGCGGTGGCGCCGCCCGGAATGCCCAACACCATAAGCGGGATCAATGTGCCAGCCGTCACCCCATTATTCGCAGCCTCTGGGGCGATTAGGCCCTCTGCATGACCGGTGCCATAGGCCTCGGGCGTTTTGGAAAAGGTGCGCGATTGCTGATAGGCGACAAATGATGCAATCGCCGCGCCAGCACCGGGAATAACCCCAATCACTAAACCGATTAGACTAGTCCATGTGACGTGCCACCAACGACTAATCGTAATTTTAACACCCTGCATAGTCTCTGACCAATTGGCATTCCTTACAGTTTGGATCTTCTCCTTGGACATAAAAGAACCAGACTCAATAACCATGAATGCTTCAGAAATGGCAAATAATCCAACAAGAGCAGGGATCAGCGGCACGCCATCATAAAGTTCTAAAAAGCCCATAGTGCCACGCGGTGTCGCGTACACATGATCGGCCCCAATCGAACCTATCATTAAGCCAAAAAATCCAGCAATTAGCCCCTTGATTGTATCTTTGGCTGCAACGGATGCGATAAGTGAAATGCCAAAAAGCATAACTACGACCATTTCAACGCTGTGCATGTAAAAGCCCACACGTGCCAACCAAGGCATCGTCACAAGTGCAACGGCTGTAGTAAGCAGTCCGCCAATGATTGAGGATACGAAAGAAATTGCAAGAGCACGTTGCCCCAACCCCTTCTTTGCCATCGGATAGCCATCAAGTGGTGTTGCTGCCGCGCCGGCAGTGCCTGGGATATTCACCAAAATAGCCGGAATGCCAGCTCCAAGCCGGGATGCGCAATAAAGCGCAATCATAAAGACAAGGCCAACCTCAACGTCCATCAAAAACGTAAATGGCAAAAGCACAATAATTGTGTTGGCTGCACTAAAACCTGGAATGCCTCCAACAATTAATCCTAAGAAAATACTTGGAACAACAACCCACCAAAGCCCCATGTGATGGAGAAAAGTCTCCAAGAAAAACATTGCGTCGATTTGCATTACGAAATTACCTTGCCCAAAATCTGTTCCAACATACCAATTGGCAATCTAGTCTCAAACATGACTATGAAAACTGCATACCCGATCAAGGCCATTATCAGGGACAAGCATGCTTTGTGGTATGGGCGCTTTCCATCACCTAAGATCATCATTGAGGTCCAAAAAAACAGTGTCGTGGTGAGTGTGAATCCTAAAAAGTCAATGAAGATTAGGTATAGAAATGAAGTGGCGATAAAAGCTGTTTGAGGTGTTTTGAGGGCTGACAAGAAACTCGTGACAGGAACTTTAAATTCAACGGTTCCCAAACTCAGAAGATGGAGTTTTTTTATCAAAAAAAGAGTGCTGACAAGTATTAGAGTTGTTCCAACGAGGACTGCGTTTACCTGAGCAGTCCACGGAGCGTCGACAATGGAGTAAACATAATAAACAGTGAATAGGATACCCATGAGAGGAATAACGCATTCTCCTGCAATATTATGTGTTTCCTGATTTTTTTTTGTTTTTGGCATATCTATTTTTTTTGTTGCTTCATTGGGTTTGATGTTTTTTTGGAAGGTTGTGAGAGGCGCAATTCGCACCTCTCACTATTACTAGGCTTATTTGCCGGTCAGCAGAGGTCGGAAGCGTTCTCCCATTTCAAGCATGGCTTGTTTAAATTCAGCGCACTCTTTCATGCCGCCATAATTTGAATAAGGCCAAAAACCCTTGGACTTTAAAAATGCATCTTTATAGCCAGGGTCTGCGAAAGTTTGCTTAAAAGTGCTCTGCAGTTGCTCGAAGCGATCAGGGTGCTTGTCAACAGCTGCTTTGTGTATTCCAAAGGCTCGAGCAGAAAACATTGGCGGCAGTTTTGTGCCAAAGTAATCATTCATCGTTGGTGCATTGTCTAATTTTTCTCCGGCGACATTTTCGTCATTAAAAACCAGCATGGTTCGACAAGCATCACCTGCTTTGATTACTGAACCTGACGTTAATACACAGAAATCCATTTCAAGAGTTACCGCACCTGCAACCGTGTTCTTGCCACCCGACAAAGGCACCAGATTAAATTTAGCCCCAGTGTGTTCACCAAGTGCGAGAATACCAATTGATGCGGGGTGAGCCAATCGGCTGGTGCCAACATTCAATGTACGTTTTTTCCCCTCTGATACTATGTCATCAATAGATTGAAATTTGCTCTCTGCACCAACAAATACGCAGCCTGGATCTGTATCTACTCTCCCAAAATACAAGTAATCATCGATGTTGAAAGATGGCTTTTTCACTGCCCAGTTCAAAACCTCTGGGCCCATATTGCCAAAAATCAGGCTGTAAGCATCTGGTTTATATTTACCCATGTAAACTTCGTAGCCAACACGACCAGAAGCGCCGGGGAAGAAACCGGGTTCAAAGTTTGTGTTCATATAGTTTTTCCAAACGGATGTGAAAGCTCGGAATAAGCGGTCCGCACCGCCACCTTCTCGCGTTGGAATGATAACGTCGATATTGCGATCGGGGTATGCTGCGAAGGCTGGAGAGGATAACCCGCTACCGAGCATTAAACCGCCAGCTGCTGCCCCAGTTTTTAAAAAAGATCGCCTTTTTATCGTGATGTTTGTCATGAATTCCTCCCTTTTTAAAGTCTCGTTATTGCTCATGGCGCCACTGCTGACTGTATTTGCATGCTGAAAGGCACCAACTACTTAACCAATAGATGATTGATTAAATATTGATCAGTGTCAATCTTGCACGAGAGTAAAGTAGCCGCAGGTTACAAGTGGCTCGGTTAGCCTGGCATGCTCGCAAAACGGACTGGACGCAGCGGTGTCTTTGGTTCAACATGGCGGCAGACATCACGATGTGACGTACAACTCTGAATTACCGGGCCTCTGAAGGATAGGCGCATGACAGCCATTTTTCAGTTTAGTGGCATTTACACGCCAATTATCACACCCTATCACGATGATGGTACGGTGCATTGGGACGCGCTTGCAGATGTTGTAGATTATCTGTTGGCGGCGGGTGTTCATGGCATTATTTCGGGCGGGTCAACAGGCGAAAATTACACCCAAACCGTGGCTGAACGCATTGCTTTGGCAGAATTTGTAAAGACCAGAATCAACGGGCGCTGCGCGTTTGTTGTGGGCACCGGGGCTATGCTTGTTGGTGAGTCACTGGCATTGGCAGACGCCGCGCGCAAAATGCGCGCAGATGCTATTTTACTGGCCAGCCCACCTTATGCTGTGCCGACGGACCGCGAGAATGCGCTGAACGCACTAGCCATCGACAAGGCCGCGAATCTGCCGGTCATGCTGTATAATTATCCGCACCGCACCGGCACCATGATGGGGCCAGAATTTCTTGATCGGGTAGGACGGTCACGCAATTTTTGCGGCATCAAGGAAAGCTCTGGCGACATTAACCAGCTGCATCTGTTGGCGCGGGACTATCCGCATATTCAGCTTGGTTGCGGCATGGATGATCAGGCACTGGAATTTTTTGCCTGGGGTGCGCCGTTCTGGGTGTGTGGCGGATCCAATTTTTTGCCGGATGAACATATCGCGCTTTATGATGCCTGTGTTGGCCGCGGTGATTTTGCCACCGGACGCCGTATCATGTCGGCCATGTTGCCGCTGATGCGGGTGCTTGAACAGGGCGGTAAATTTATCCAGACAATCAAATATGGTGTTACGCTGAACGGTATTGAAGCTGGCGCGATGCGACGCCCGCTGACGGCGCTGAACAAGGATGAAAAACGTAGCCTTGAACAGGTTGTGCGGGTTCTCAAAACAACAATCGCGGCAATCACAGCGGAGGCATAGGCGATGGATCTGTTGACCAAAGATGAATATCAGGCAATCGCAGCCAGTCTCGAATTCCCCACCGAAGCCTTTATTGATGGCGGGTTCCGCCCGGCAAAATCAGGCCGAAGCTTTGCCTCGATCAATCCGGCAACGGGCGAACAGCTGGCGATGATTGCATCTTGCGGCGCTGGTGATGTCGGTCTGGCGGTGGAAAAGGCGCGTGAAGCCTTTGACGATGGCCGCTGGTCACGCCTGCACCCGACCGCCCGCAAAGATGTGCTGATTCGATTCAGCAAGCTGTTGTTGCGCCACCGCCATGAACTTGCGGTTCTGGAAAGCCTTGATAGCGGCAAAACCATTTATGATTGTGCCACTGTTGATATTCCGGAAACCATCCATTGTCTGAAATGGCATGCCGAGGCGATTGATAAAATTTATGATCAGGTCAGCCCGGCGTCCGATGATCATATGGCACTGCTTGTGCGTGAGCCGATTGGTGTTGTGGGACTTGTTTTGCCGTGGAATTTCCCGCTTTTGATGTTGGCCTGGAAGATTGGCCCGGCGCTGGCGGCTGGCTGTTCGGTGATTGTCAAACCGGCGATGGAAACCACGCTGACGGCGCTGCGCGTTGCCGAACTGGCCAGCGCCGCCGGGCTGCCACGTGGGGTGATGAATGTGCTGCCTGGTGACGGGCCGACGGTTGGCGAGCCGATTGGCCGGCATATGGATGTTGACCTCGTGTCATTCACTGGCTCAACCGAAACGGGCAAACGGTTTTTGACCTATGCTGCCCAGTCCAATGCCAAGGAAATTGTGCTGGAAATGGGCGGCAAAAACCCGGCTATTGTGATGGATGATGCCGAGAATCTTGACCGCGTCGCCCAGCATATTGTGACCGGCGCGTTTTGGAATATGGGGCAGAATTGTTCGGCGACATCGCGGCTGTTCGTGCATAAACAGATCAAAGCTGATTTGCTGCAACGGATCAGCCACCATGCTGAACAATGGAATATAGGCGATCCGCTTGACCCTGAAACCCGCCTTGGTGCCTTGGTAAGCCGGGCACATTTTGACAAGGTGTGCGGCTATCTGGACAAAGCTGACAGCATTATTTTCGGTGGTAATGCGAAAAATGGATATGTCGATGCCACCCTCATCGAGCTGCCGGATAATGACCATCTGCTGGCGCGTGAAGAAATTTTTGGCCCGGTGCTGAGCGTCATTGAGGTGACCAGTCTGGATCAGGCAATCAGTCTGGCGAATGACACGCATTATGGATTATGTGCCGCGCTTTTCACCGCCAATGCGAAACGCGCGCTGCGCGGGGCGCGCCAGTTACGGGCTGGCACGGTAACGGTCAATTGTTTTGGTGAAGGCGATATTACAACGCCGTTTGGCGGGGTTAAACAATCCGGCTTTGGCGGGCGCGATAACGGCATTCACGCGCATGATCAATATACCCAGCTCAAGACCATCTGGGTTGATCTGGCTGATGATGCAGATGAGAGCGTGTCATGACACAGCGCATTGCCACCCATGTGCCGCAGCATCGCGGCCCGGCCGCGTGGAATGTTATTTTGGGAACACCGCCGGCACCGCGCATTGCCGAGCGTGATTGCAGCACTGATTTTGTCATCATCGGCGCCGGCTTTGCCGGGCTTGCCGCGGCCCGTCGATTGACCCAATTGGCACCGGATGCCAGCGTCGTCGTTCTTGATGCCGGTCGCATTGCCGAAGGCGCGGCTGGCCGCAATTCTGGTTTTATGATCGATCTGCCGCATGAATTGACGAGCGAGGACTATGCCGGTGCCGGCGACGATCAGGCGGTGATCAGCCTGAACCGACAGGCGCAGTCATTTGCCAAAGACGCGGTCGATGACTATGGCATCGATGGAAATTTTTTCGACCCGGCAGGCAAGATTAATGGTGCCGCCAGCCAGCATGCGCATCTGCATAACCAGAGCTATGCCAAACATCTGACGCATTTGGGTGAAACCTGGCAGATGCTTGACGCCAAACAAATGGCCGAGATCACCGGCAGCCAGCATTATCTGTCCGGCCTCTATACACCGGGAACGGTGATGCTACAGCCTGCCGGATTTGTCCGGGGCATGGCCGCCGGTCTGCAGCGCCAGAATGTGACGATTTATGAAGACACCCCGGTGACCGCATTACGCCGCGCCGCCCCCGGCTGGATTGTTGAAACGCCAAAAGCCACACTGACCGCCGGCAAAGTGATATTGACGGTGAATGGCCATCTGCAAAGTTTTGGATTTGAGCAAAACCGGTTGATGCAGTTGTTCCTGTTTGCGGTGATGACCAAGGAATTATCAGCTGACGAATTGCGGTTGATCGGCGGGCAGCCGCGTTGGGGCGTCACCCCGTCAGACCCGATGGGCACAACCATGCGGCGTATTGACACCGGTCAGGGCGGCAACCGCATCATTGTGCGAACCTGTGCCAGTTTACGGCCCGGCATGAAAGCCAGCGCAGCCGATATGTGCCGCGCCGAAGCGGTGATGCGGCGAAAATTTGACCAGCGCTTTCCGCAGGCCGCCGGCATGCCGATGGATCATCGCTGGGCGGGTCATCTGTGTCTGAGCCTTAATGGTGTTGCGGTGATGCGTGAGCTGGATCAGAACCTGTTTTCGGGTTGTGTGCAAAATGGTCTTGGCACCGCGCGTGGCACCTTAACAGGCATTGCGGCAGCAGAGCTGGCCTGTGGCGAAAGCGGCCCGATCACATCCTATTTTGCGGCAGAGGACAGGCCAAAGAAGCTGCCGCCACGACCCTTTCAGCAAATCGGTGCCAACAGTATTTTGCGGTTTCGCGAATGGCGTGCAAAGGATGATTAATGATCCGGCCGCCAGCATTTAATAATGCTGGTTCAGCTCGTCTGCTGGCGGAATTTCGCGTTCACGCCGGGCAATAAATTCCTGCAATGCCTCATCGATCGCACTGTCCAGCTTTGGTTCCTCATAATCGGCAAGCAGCTGCCGCGCATAGCTCAACGCCCGCCCGGTAATTTCAACCGACCCTTCGGCCGTCCATTGCTCAATCGAGTTATTGTCAAATAATTCGGGCATGAAAAAAGCCGACTGGAAATGTTCCAGCGTATGCGCGTGACCTAAATAATGCCCGCCCGGGCCAATCTCAGCGATCGCCGCCATAGCCGCGTCAAAATCATCCCATTTTGGCCCCTCGGCCATGCGATAGGCCATTGCGCATTGTTCGGCGTCGACAATAAATTTGGCAACGGAACAATGCATGCCAGCCTCGTTCCAGCCAGCCGAATGCCACATATAATGCGCCCCGGAATGAATCACCGCGGCAAGCGTGCTGGCACTTTCATAACCGGCCTGCGCGTCAAATGTTTTGGCACCGCCAAGCGTATTCGAGGTGCGCCAGGGCACATCATAATAGCGTGCCATCTGGCCGATCATAAAATTCATCAGGGCAATTTCCGGGGTGCCCGCCATCGGTGCGCCGGATTTCATTGATACGGTGGATAGAAAGTGGCCATAAATCGCTGGCGCGCCTTTGCGGATCACCTGTGTATAGGCAAGCGCCGACAAGGCTTCGGCATTTAATTGGGCAACTGTGGCCGGGATGCTGGCCGGGGTGTTGGCACCGCCCAGCACAAAAGGCGAGCATAATACCGGCTGGTTGCGCCGGCAAAAGGCACGCATCGCACCCAGCATGGTTTCGTCCCAGACCAGCGGTGAATTGCCGTTGCAATTACCGGTGGTAACGGCATGTGTTTCGATAAAATCATCGCCAAATAAAATGCCGCACATGGCCATCACATCTTCGGCGTTTTTCGGGCTGGTTGTCATGCCCATAAACATCTTGTCGGAATGTTTCATCGATGAATAGGTGATCCGCAAATGCCGCTGGCTGATCGGATGGTCAAAGGGTTCAACGATATGATGCGCCGAGCTATGCAGCGCTGGTAACATATGGCTGAGCTTGTGAAACATCGCCAGATCATCAAGCGTCGGATTGCGCCGTTCATCATTCAGATCGCGCAAATAGGGCGCACCTGTCATCGGCACAAAAACCGCATGACGGCCGCCGAGCTTTACATTCTTTTTTGGGTCGCGGGCGTGATAGGTGAATTCTGCCGGAATCGTGGAAATTAATTCATCAATCAGGCCACGATCCAGATACACACGCTCGTCAATGACTTTGGCACCCGCCCGCCGCCAGTCGGCAAGCGCGATCGGGTCGCGGAACACCACGCCAATATTTTCCAGAATATGTTTTGATGCGGCATCAATACGTTCGACCGCGGCACCATCCATCACTTCGCAAAATGGCAAATTGCCAACAAGACCCGGCAGCATGTCAAAATTCGGCGCGGTGCGCAGCGCCCGTCTGGCAGAACGCCCGCCTGATCTGGATGCTGGTTTTTTGTCCGTCTCATCCATGCCTGTGATTCCTCGCCATCACCCCGATGCTTGGCACACTTTTTAACGCGTGATGTCTGTTTACTAAGCCTGTTCATAATGCTGATTTCAAGCAAATTAGTGATCCGCCGGGAAGCCGGGTCGGCGCTGATGATGAAAGGCTTTGGGGCGACGGCGATTTTAGTGTATCACTCTGCTTGTTTTTTTGCACAGCGCCACGGGTGCGGCGATTTATTGGAGTAGTTGTAATGCCAACGATTGTGAATAGCTGGAATGAGTGGGACCCACTAAAACATGTGATTGTCGGGCGGGCTGATGATTGCCATATTCCCCCCGAAGAACCGGCGCTTGATGCGAAAGTGCCCGAAGACAGTGATATGCGTGGCCAGTGGGGGCGACGTCCGCAAGAAACAATTGATCGGGCAAATGAACTGCTGGACAATTTTGCGGCATTATTGGAAGCCCGCGGCATCACTGTTGATCGTCCGACACCAACTGATTTTTCGCTGCCAGCATCCACCCCGGATTTTCACACAGAAAGCCAGTTTGGCTGTATGCCGCCGCGTGATGTGCTGTTGACCGTTGGTCACGAAATTGTCGAAGCCACAATGTCATATCGCTGTCGCTGGTTTGAATATTTATGTTACCGGCCGTTGCTGCAAAAATACTGGGAAGATGACCCGCAATTCCGGCATGAGGCGGCGCCAAAACCGCGGCTGACCGATGCTGATTATCACGCGGATTATCTGTCGGAAAAAATTGGCGTGGAAAAGCGGCTGCAATGGACAGCTGAAAAATTCTTCGTCACAACCGAAGAAGAACCATTATTTGATGCTGCCGATGTGTTGCGTTTTGGCAAGGATCTGGTGGTGCAGCATGGGTTTACAACCAATCTTAAAGGCATTGAATGGATCCGGCGGCATTTCCCCGAACATCGTGTACATGCGGTGAATTTTCCGGGTGATCCCTATCCAATTCATATCGATGCCACCTTTACCCCATTGCGCCCCGGGCTGATTTTGAATAACCCGCAACGTCGGCTTCCCGACGAACAGCGCAAAATGTTCAATGATAATGGGTGGGACATTGTTGACGCGGCACAGCCAGCGCATAATTCACCGCCAGCGCTGTGCTATTCATCGGTCTGGCTGAGCATGAATGTTCTGGTGCTTGATCCGAAAACCGTCTGTGTGGAAAAATCTGAAGTCTATCAGGCCGAGCAGATGGACAAGCTGGGGATGAATGTGATCGAGGTTGAACTGCGCGATGCCTATGCCTTTGGCGGCGGCCTGCATTGCTGTACCGCGGATGTCTATCGCGAGGGCGTTTGTGAGGATTATTTCCCAAAACTCGGTCAGTCGGCGTAACCCCATCATTGCATCGCATCGCATCACACCGTACCACACCACACCACATAAGGCAGGTGGTTGCCGATAGGGGCTGATCATGCCGGGAAAAAATAAAGGATAGAACCTATGTCACAAGAACAAGTAAATGAT
>Ga0181604_10001694_pt1 | contig 19435 bp, 9 predicted proteins | sample 041ome_12_FD_148663 | JGI IMG/M metagenome (GOLD analysis project Ga0181604, IMG submission 148663) | Coastal salt marsh microbial communities from the Groves Creek Marsh, Skidaway Island, Georgia - 041410US metaG (spades assembly) | ecosystem: Environmental > Aquatic > Marine > Intertidal zone...
AACAACCATTCATCATTCATCAACACACACGACACATAGAACTAATATACGAATAACAACATAACAACATATAAAAATCATCATGCTCTCGAACATGTCGTCGTTAGAGCAGTTGCGTTTATACGTCACGGACGAGTCCTCGAACTCGCAAAATCAGTCCGAACACACCTGCCGTTTATTCGTGACGCACTCCAATTTACACGAGATGCAGTTTTTGGAGATTCGTTTTGACTTGAGATGGACGATTGGAACGGTGAAGGAAAAGTTAATGACGCACTGCGGCACGAACGCGAGCGCGATGCGGTTACAGTTGTTTGACGATTCTACTAATAACAATTATAATACTCGTTTTAATAGTGATAATAGCGTCGATGACGGCAGAAGAAGTCAACAACAACAATTTCAAAACAGCGGGGGCAATTTCAAAAGTCAACAAGAGCACTCAAACAACAGAACGACAGAACTTTCAAACGACGAGGCAAAACTCGGGTATTATTCTCCATCGGACGGGATGCGATTACACGTGATTGATACGGATCCGACGAGTTTAAGCGCGAACGGATGGTTAGAAGACCTTTCTAAAGTTGAAAAGTACGTCATGAGCGACGAAGCGTACGAGAAGAGGGAAGGTACCTATCGCCAGTGGGCGAGAAAGAAGAGAGAGGAAGATCCGACGTGGACGTTACAAAAAGAACAACAGAAGCTGAGAAACCAAAGAAAGAACGGGAATAATAATAATAATAACAGTAACGAATACGACATCGACGACGCTATCGCAGCAGCGAAAGAGAAGATGTTAACGACGTACGCCTCGTTCGAGTGCGTTCGCCACGTCGTTTCGGGATCCAGGTGCGAAGTCAATCCGGGAGGGAAACGAGGCGTCGTGTGCTTCGTCGGTAAAGTGAAGGATACCGCCCAAACCGGAGAAGGAGAAGAAGAAGAAGGAAAGGCAAAAGAAGTAGAAGTAGACTTAGGAAAAGACGACGTCGTCGACATGCCTCCGTCCCTTCCGTGTGGGTACTGGGTTGGCGTGAAGTTTGACGAACCGGTTGGTAAAAACGACGGGAAAACGCCGTGCGGTAAAATTTTGATTCCCGAGTGTCCGCCCATGCACGGGTCGTTTTGTCGACCGGATAGAGTAATATGCGGTGACGAGTTCACTGAGATTGACGAATTCGCCTCTTCGTCGGAGGATGAAGAAATATAATAGAATTAGAATAAAATAAAAGTAAAGTCACAAATACCAGATAAACTCGTTCAACGTACTGTAAGTAAGCATAATATTTAAACGACTCCTAATTCTCGCTTCGCGCGTTTTACCCAACTCTTCTCTTTCTTCTTCTTTTTCTTTTTCACGTCGTTGTTCTCCTCCTCCTCCTCCTCCTCCTCTATATCACCTTCTTCTTCATCCGAAGAAGAAGCTATTTTTTTCTCAACGCGGGTGTTTTTTGAACTATTATTAGAAGCCATTGACGTCGTCGTCGTGATTATTGAGGTCGTGCGATTGCTCATCTTTTGCAACTTACAGACGAAGAAACCGTCCATGTTGTGAACGTGAGGATAAAATCGACGGCATTCGCTCACGGAGGGATGAAACGTCTTCCCTCGGTAACTCGTAAAACCTTTCCGACCAAACTCTAATCCAGTGGACACGATTTTCACGTCTCTCTTCTTTAATATGTAATCCACGACTTGCTCGTTTTCTTCAACGGTGACAGAGCAGGTGGAATAGACGACGTAGCCGCCCGATTTTGAGTTTGCATCGCAGCAATCCACCGCGGCAACGAGGAGTTCCTTTTGTAAATGCGCGCACTTGGCAATGTCCTCGGTGGATTTTGAAACCTTCACGCTCGAATCTTTCGCGATGACGCCGGTACCAGAACACGGAGCGTCTAACAACACTCTGTCGACATAACCGAGAACTTTCGGTAACTGTCGACCGTCGTAGTTACACACGACGGAATTCGTGCACCCCATTCTTTGTAAATTCGCGACGAGACTATTCAATCGTTTCTTTTGAAATTCGTTGGCGAAAATAATCCCGGTATTTCGCATCAACGCCGCCAGATACGTCGTTTTCCCGCCAGGCGCGGCCGCAACATCTAAAACGCGTTCGCCTTCTTGCGGCGAGAGAGCCATACACGGTAAAAACGAGGATGCGGACTGGAGCATGTACATTCCAGCCATGTACTCTGGCGTCGCCCCGATCGGAACGCGCGAATCGTACACCAATAAACCTACTTTCGACCACTTTCCGATTGGATCGAGGTTGACGCCACGATTGATCAGCTGCGCGGCCAAATCGCGTCGCCTAATTTTCAGAGTGTTTGTTCTCAGCGTCACCGGTCTTTGGGTTTCGTTCGCTTCTAAGAGCTCCATAGTTTCTGGCACCGAAAAAGTATCGATGAAATAACGAATCAAGAAATGATTATATCCGTAATACGTGGCTAAGTCAGACGTCAGCCGCTCCAAATAATCATTTCTAGAGCGATCTGGCGCGCGTCTGTTTTTGAAGTCGGCCAACACGCGAACGACTTCTTGAATGCGCTGTTGGATGGACGTTAAATCTGGAATGCCTTTCGTCGACGAAGTCGATTTTTTTCGACGTTCGTCGTCGTCGTCGTCGTCGTCGCCCTCATCAGATGATTCCGACGAAGACGAGGAAGGAAGTTGATACGTTTCTTCGTCCCTCACGTTCACTTGTAATTGCTCTAACCTCGACTCGGACGTTTTCTTTGCTTTTTCTGCGTCCATTTTACGCGACTTGCGCTCAATCGGAAGCAGTTCGTCCTCTTCGTCTTCCGATTCCGACTCCGATGATTCTGATTCCGAGTCGTCCGAGTCTTCTCCGCCGATGAATTCATCGTCGTCTAATTCCACATCCGATTCAGAATCATCCTCTTCCTCTTCATCAAAGAGCTGCTGTTTCTTCTTCCCTCCTCCTCTTTTGCTCTTTTTACCTTCTTCTTCTTCTTCTTCTTCTTCTTCTTCTTCTTCTTCTTCGTCTGACACCTCCTCCTCCTCCTCTGAAGAAGAAGAAGAAGAAAATGCCGCTTTCTTCTTCGTCTTCTTTGAAACAGGTTTCAGCCAACTTTTGTTCTTGTCCGTGAATCCCCGTTCTGGTTCGTCATCTGACTCGTCATCTGACTCGTCCTCGTCCTCGCTCTTCTCCTCTTTGTCTTCTCCTTTTTGCGTTTTCAGCGAGAGTAACATCGCGTCTTTCCTCGCGCGCTTCAACGATTTCATCGGCGCATCAAATTTCGATTCCTTTTTACCCGCATCTTTACCACCATCACCGTTTCTCTTCTTTGTCTCCTTCTTCTTCTTCGTCTCGACGGAGGCTTTCGTCGTCGGGGATTTCTTCTTCTTCTTCGCTGATGATGATGGTGTCGCACCGGCGGCGGCTTTATTCCTGGTTTTCATATTTCTTTTTGCGTCTGTTTCTCCTCCTTTGTTGTCTTCTTCTTCTTAGAAAAAGAGAGTATTCGTTCGTCGTTCGAGAGTGGATGATGATAATCCTCCTCTTTCTTTCTTTCTTCCTCTCGAAAACAAAAGTGAGTGGTTTTTGCGCGCGTTGTTTCTCTGTTGTTGTTGTTGTTTGAGAACAGACAGAAACTTTTTCAGAGAAACTGAAAAAATTTTACGAAAAAAAATAAAAAAGAAGAGAAACATTTCCTCAAACACATTTTGCGCTCAAACTTTTTACAATACTGCTGTAACGAGAGCAATAATTAAAAAGGGAGGCGAAAGACAAAACGTTAACGTATGTGGTGGTGGTGGTATATAAAGGTGTGCATTACAAATTTAAGAATATACATATATATGGGTACCCTGTATGTGTGTCTACTTATTTTACTCAACAAAACAACCTCTTTTCTTCTCCTTTTTAAATACACGCGTGTGTAAATAAATCATGATAATAATGACTATATTATTTCTCACTTTTTTTAAATGAGATGTTCTTTCTTTTCGTTTTGACTAGTATGCTGATGCTTATTCCGATCGAGCAGCGTAGGAGGTGAAGTGCATCTCTTTGCAGTCGATGCCAACCATGGCTTCGCCCAAACCGCACGAGACTTCGGCGATGATTTTCGGGTCGTTGTAGTGCGTCACCGCTTGAACAATCGCTCGCGCTCTCTTGGCCGGATCGCCGGATTTGAAAATACCAGAACCAACGAAAACACCATCCATGCCGAGTTGCATCATCAACGCCGCATCGGCCGGAGTCGCAACACCGCCAGCAGCAAAGTTCACCGTCGGTAATCGACCCAACTTTTTCGTTTGCGCGACTAACTCATACGGCGCTCGAATCTCCTTCGCGTACACGAACACTTCGTCTTCATCCATGGCTTGCAATCTTCGAATGTCCCCCATCACCGCTCTGCAGTGTCTCACCGCTTCAACTACGTTCCCAGTACCCGCTTCACCCTTCGTTCGAATCATCGAGCAACCTTCGGCGATACGTCTCAACGCCTCGCCCAAGTCACGGCAACCGCACAACACCGGCACTTTGAACTTGTGCTTGTTGATGTGGTTAATTTCATCCGCCGGGGTCAACACCTCGCTTTCGTCGATGTAATCAATACCAATAGACTCCAACACTTGCGCTTCAACAAAGTGCCCGATTCTCGCTTTCGCCATCACCGGAATCGTCACCGCTTCTTTAATCAATTTAATCATCGTTGGGTCGCTCATGCGCGCGACGCCGCCATCCTTGCGGATATCCGCCGGGACTCTTTCCAAAGCCATGACGGCGACCGCACCGGCTTCTTCGGCGATTCTCGCTTGCTCGACGTTGACGACGTCCATGATGACGCCACCTTTTAACATCTGTTTTTGTTTATAAAAGAGAGGATAAAAAAGGAAGATTATTGATTGTGAGTGTTTCGTTTTTTTTTCACTTTTAAAGCGATCGAGAGGATGTTGTTGAGCTTTTTTTTTCACTCACACTCATGGAAAGAACGAAGAAGAAAGAAAGAATAAAAAAAAGAGTGACGTGCCCTCTCGCATTTTTGTTGTTAACAATTTCTCTTCTTCTTTTGTAACGACGACGTAAACGAGAACGAACGAACGAACGACGGAGAAAGAAGAGACACGTCTCCCCTTAACGATCATCGTCGACGCTCTTCTTTCTCTTAAACTCTCTTTGCTGACTACTTTCGTATGAGTCGTCGTGCGAAGCAAAAAAAATGAAGAACAGAAGAAGAAGAAAGACGTCACGAGAAGGGAGAAAGACGATGACGCCGACGGCGGAGGAGAAAAGAAAATCCATCCACACTCGAAAAACGCGCGAGTTCTCTCGGATGCGAATCGCGTACCTGCGCCAAACCAGCTTTAACGGCAAAATTGCCTTTCTCTACGTCCGTGTTCCCACTCATTTTGTCTACTTCTGTGTATATGTGTACTCGCTCGCGCGCGCGCGTTCTTCAAAAAAGTGTGACGTTTTGCGTGAAAATCTTTCCTTTTTTTTTTCTCTCCTCAGTTTTCTTCGAAGTTCGAGAATGATCAAACGCACCAGAAATTGACATCTGGCAAACTTCTTCCATTTGATGACGTCCTTTTTTTTTTGATGAGCACCAAGAGAAGATGATGAGTTGCGAACCTATGCGTATGGGTGCGTGTATGTGGTTGTTAGAAAAATGGATGATGGACGACTCGCGTCCGTCGTCGTATATAACTTCATTAGTATTTACTATCATCTACATCTAAACTTATAAACTTAATTCTTCGCTATCATCGTCATCGTCATCGTCATCGTCCTCCTCGTCCTGGTCGTCGTCATCGTCGCGTTTTAAGCCTCTCAACAAGGACGTTCGCAAGCGCAAGGCGTTACTGGCGACGGATTGATCGCACCTTTTCATGACCCATATGCCAACAAAATTTGCCATCATTGCGCTCGACACTAAAAGCCAACACCCGGGTTCGAAGTACGTGTCTAAATCGAAGCAATCGTCATCGATTTGTTGTCTGTCGGCGTTCGAAGACGAATCGCTCGTTTGACCGGTGCCTCCTATTGAGGCTAACATGGTGTTGAACTTTAGACATCCCCCACCGACGACAAAATTGGCGAATTGTTTGATTTGAAGCATAGCGGCAACGACGGCGAATAAAACGACGTCTAAAGAGGACCAAGCGCTGAAAATTTCAGCCATCGTTTGTACTCTTCGTTGCATTCGAGGAGTCAAAGGCCAAATCCAAAGGAAACATAAGATCAATAGTTGCGCTAAAGGCGCGACGACCGCAAAGACATATAACGTCGATTGTATGAAGCGCGGGCCTACGTGTTGGAAGAAGATGGTTATGGTCTCGCTTGATGTCATTGTCGCAGATCCACCCGCGTATTTATCGATGCTCGCGTGCGGTAAAGCTTCAGCCAACTTGACCAACGAATACGATCGAGTCTTTTCGCTCGACCCGAGCGCGTATCCTGCAATTCCCAAGAAATCAAACTTGATGGACGGTATGTTCACACCAACGGCGAGAAAAACAATCGCGGCTACTAACAAGAGAAAAACACCGACGGCTTGTGCCGCCGCCATTTTCGTTCGTAACAAGACCGACGGTCTGTTCACGTCTCTTCGCCACAAAGGCGTCGCGGTATCGTCAACTTCAGTTTTTGATCGAACCGATTTGCGGTGAAGAAAAAGAGTTACGTGTCCCAGAACCAAGGAGAGAACGGTCGCGAAGAGAAAGACGTAAAACGATCGTTTTGGAGTAACGACGACGTCCAAATCTCCAAACGATGACGGTGACAACTTTTTAGATGCGTCGTCGTAATCATCATCATCTTCAGTCACGTGTAAATGGAATCGAAAACCAACCATAAACATTGTCATCACGAACGAATCAAACAAGCTCCATTTACCGAGTCGATCGACAAACTTTAAACATTTGCCTCTGGTTGATGCTTTAACGTTCTTGCCGCTGATTTCCCATAAAACAAACATCGACAACAGTTTCACGTACGGCCAGACGCCAGAAAAGAGAACAATGCAAATCGCAATAGCGTACACTTTAGCGTGCCACATGTCTCTGACGGTGCCGACTAAGGAGAAGTTGAAGAGATCCTCACGCGAGGCTTGAATGACGTTATACTTTTGTCTTTGTGGTTGCTGCTGCTGCGGATTATTGTCGTTGGTAGTACTCGACGATGAAGTATTAGCATACAATAAACTCTTTCGTCCGCCTTTGATGGCGCTGAGAAGCGCGTCGTTCAAAGAAGGCGGCGACGACCGCTCCGAAGAAGGAATAGTAGACGCAGAATCAATGACTGGCGTCGTCAGCGTCGCAAACAGCGACACTGATGCCCCCGAATCCATATTCGCACTCAAAAACAAAAGAACGTTGGCGATAAACAATAATCGCAACGACCATCGAGAGTTTACTGGTGTCGATTTCGATAACGAATCTTCCATCGAAAAAAGCTTCTTGTACCTCGAAGACTTGTTTCTTTGCGTGCTTCGCATTTCATCTGCCTTCTTCCCTCTCGATGTGTGTGTTCGCCAGGCGGTTTCCGGAAAGCGCATGGTGTATTCCTCGCGTTGGCTTCTGCGTTTCCGTCGCTCTTCTTCTCGTTCATCATTATCACCATCATCATCATCATCATCATTATTCGCAAACGCGTCGCCGTCCGAGTACGAATCTGACGACTCGTTTGTGGTCAATAATGAAGCTAGAATTGCCGATCCTGAACGATTTCTACTATGCGTTTTCTTATTACTATCCTCCTTTTTCTGCTGCTCCTGTTTGTGCTTCGAACCACCAGTAGTATCATTAAGTAACGCTTCGTCGTCGTCGTCGTCGTTGCTGCTCGTATCTTCATCTGACTCATGCGCAAAAACGATTGTGCCATCACCATCGATGTCATCATCATCGAATGGATCGTGCATCTCCCGCGCTTTCAGCTTCTTCATCGCTTGACGATTGAGTTTTCGTATGAACGAGGCTGGAACGACGAAGTATGTCAATAACGCGAGTGCGATACAACTCAAACCAAGAATAAAGAAGAATATCGATACAACCGTATTCGCGGTTTTAATCAACTCCAAAGATTTTACGTTCTGTTTTGGACACTCCTGTCTACTAATCTCGTAGAACTTCTCCAGTATGAGCGCGTTCAATAACGGTTCTAGAACAGCTTTGAACTCGCCGGCTGCAATCACGGAAACTACGTTTTGATAAGAAGTCGTAATCAACTCGGAGAGGTTAGAAATCGCTGATTGCAGATCAACCTCTAAGTTGTTCTCATCGCTACTGCTGCTGCTGCTGCTACTGCTATCACTACTACTAATATTTGTATCGCTATCGATTATTTTCAACCGACCAATCTTGCCGTCCCATAACAATCGCTCGATGTCAAACTTTTCAACGATACCAAACAAACAAGCCATATTTTTGAACTGCTCTTGCGTCAACAATTGCCATTTTTTCTCAACGACGCGTAAGTCGACATCCATTCCAATTTCCATATCGTCTATTTCGAGAGATAATGTGACGTTTTCGATCCAGTTGTTGTTTTGGTTTGTCGAAGAAATTGAGTCTCGAGCTGCGGGAACGATTTCCAGCCGACCCTTCATCACTATACGCGTTTGATTCCACCCCACCGAGAAACCTAATAACGACGACGATGAAGATGATGAGACGTTACTAGTAACCGCTGCCTTTGTGACGTAATGCCCACCCGCTACGGGTCCGTATAATATATCCGCGGTATCGAGTCCAACGAATTCAACTTCCGTTATCGCAAACGATATCGACCGTAATAACGAAACATCCTCTCCCTGATTGACGTCGTAAGTTTTCGATAACACGAAATAAGGTTCGCCCGTTTCTTTATCGACTAATTTCTCGCGAGGTACGAATAAGATCCCCGTGTGATTTGAAAACCATTTTATGAACTGATTGAGACTCCGCGGGCCGCTCGTACCGATGTACTCTGAGCTGATGAAGTTCAACACGCGGATTAACGTTGAATCGTCCCAGTTGAAGATTTCATTACTGTCGTTGTCATTGTCGCGATCATCGATATCACTCGATGATGAGCTTGAATTCGATGAGTCAGGTGTTTTTACCTCTGCTAAAAAGTTCTTTTCGATGTAGTTGTGGACACTTTCGAAAAAAGCGAGCGTTTTCGAGTCTTTCTCGACGCTTTGAATTTTCTCGCACGCGACTTTTGCGAACATACTCTGCATCGCTTTCGCAATTTCCGGCGCAGCTTTGTTCAATAGCTTTGCAATCTCATCGGTTCTAGACGATGGCGCAAAATGTAAACCATCAACCTCCATTTGCATGGAACATTTCGGAAATCGAACCGTCTTTGGAAGCTTATATTTCTTGTTGTTACTGTTATCGTCGTCGTCGTCGTTCGTATTTTGGCTATCATCTGGCTCTCTATCAACAAACTCAGCGTCAACTTGCAAATTGCCTTCCGTGACTTCCGCGTTGACTTTTCCTCCTACTCCTTTGGTATTTGATGTCGTCGAAACCGTCCAAACTCCGCTGCAACTCGCGCCAAAATCAATCACGTGCGCGTGCAAAGACGGTTTACCATTATCGTTATCATTATCATTGTCATCAAGAATACCAACCGAATTTGAGGAGGATGAAAACCAAGACTTTACGTCTTTGGTCGTGAAGTTTTCACACTCGATTTCCGTTAGAGATACAACGATTTTATCGTCGAACGTGGAAAAGCTTTCGTTTGGGATTTTCAACTGCAACGAATGCAACCACTTTCGCAAGAGCTCGTCGTTGTCCTGTTCTTCTTTTTCTGTGGCGCGAACGCCATCAACGCCATCAAAGAAGAACAAGAACAAGGACAAGAAGAACAAGAAGAGGAGAGGAAAGAATTTTTGGACGGATAAATCTTGACTTCTTTTTCTTTTTCTCTTCTCTTCTCTCGATATATTTATAACCGACGAAAATCCGCTGAACTTCTTCCGCATCATCGATCCCCGTGAACTTCAATACTCTATCTTCTTTTATTATCCAATAGTTATGATGATGATGATGATGATGAGTTCATGAACAGAGGAAGAGCTAGTCAAAGGGGAAGTTTTGGCGTGTGTGAAAGAATTGAGTAATTTTTTTGTTCGAAGTCACGGAAAAGCAGCACTTTTCTTCTCTTTTTTCTCTCGATACAAAAATTCACTTTTTGCTTCATTTTTTATTCATCAAATTACGAATAAAATATATTTTGTTCAACACGAATGATGATGACTATTATTATAGTATCTGCGCGTAACGATATATATTGAACGACGACGAGAAGGAAGAGGAGAACGAGGAGAAGGACGATGATGATGTCGACGACGATTCGGACGACGAGCGCCAGAAAGAATACCAACACAACAACGTCAAAAAATTCATCATCATTTACTTCTTCCAAAAGCAAAAAGAACGAAACGTTTAACAACGATGCGCGAAGGAATATGAACAAGGAGAGCAGAACGAGGAGACGAAGAGCACGAACAATAATGGTATCATCGTCATTATCATCATCTTTCTCTGTTGATGATGGTTTTAACAAAACGATGAAAAGAAGAAGCAGAAGAAGGAAGAAGAGCACGCAACTCCAATCGATGATTTCTCCAATAATAATAACAACAACAACAACAACAACGACGAACAGTTTAGATCCCATCATCTCTATGCTTCAAAACGCCATCTTGGACGAACGGTCGACGGCCATCGCCATCGCTTCGCCTCTTTTCGCCTTGAGCGTCGTACCGTATCTCTTGTTCCTTAAAAATCTTTGGCGAGCGGAGACGGCAACGAGCGAACAAAGATACGCCTTCGCGACTTTATTGGTGTTTGTGTTGATTTCAATACCGGCGGAGGTGTACACTAAAGAGAGATACGACACGGTGTTGTCGAACATAGACTCGTTACATTTTTTGATTCAGTCTGCGATTTCATTGACGAATTTACGGATACTGTTAGCGTTTCGGGACGATTTCGATTTAACCACATCGACATCATCATCAACAACAACAACAACAACAACAACAACAACAACAACGCAACTAACGGCTGCAGATATTGGACGACCGGGCGCGGCTGTAGAAGCCGTCGCTGGCGTTATTCTTTTGTCCACGGGCATCTTGATGGCTTTGGATGACCGGTTGATTGATTTATCCTCGATTGATTTCCAGGCGACGTCGGAAACCTCCGTAAAGTTCATGGGGAGTGTGACTCTCACCATTCAAAACTGGCGCGATTACGCTCAAGAATTCGACAGCTCGTTCACGAGTTTACTCAACGTCCAAGCGCCTCCCAGTAACGCTTTATCGGTTCCCACGTGGGGCGTTCACGTTTTTTCCTTGGTCGAATGGCTCGTCGCCATGGGTTTCGTCTGGGACTACGGCACGCGAACGCAGCACAGAGGGTGGAAACTGTTAACGCTGGCGATGTTGCCTTTACACGCGAGCGGGATATGCGCAGTCACGCAACATTTCTTCAACAACGATCCGAGTTTAGAATGGTTGGTTGCGTTGCAAGGTGCGTTTACGATGGGTGGAAATATCAGTTTACTTTACGCGGCGAAAGTGTTGGCAAACGAAGAGCCGAGGTTGGACGTTTTACTCTCCACAAAAGAAGAAGAAGATGATGATAAAGAAAACGGGGAGACGACGGAAACGCGGAAGGAAAAGGCTCAAATTGAAATATGGGACGTCGAACGACTCGGTCTCCTCTTCGAGAAGGACGACGAGTTTGCGTTTTCGTTCAAAATCGCGCTTGTTTCCGTCGGCATCGCCGCGTTCGTTCGAGGTGCAAGCTTAGTGTTCTCGCCTGAATTTGATTACAATTCTCTCAGTAGTAGTAGTAGTGGTAATCATCACGACGAGTTGAACGCGTACGCGCTTCTGTTTGTGTTTATTCCTCTATTGATTAACTACGTCAAATGGCAGTTACGCTTTCGAGCTGAGGAGGACGAAAGCGCTCGGCTGAGAATTGGAGGAGGCAGACGATAGCAGAGTAGTTCGCGCGTAGTATTAAAATTAGTTGTAGTATGGAATGATGTGAACACCACCACAAATCTTTTCAATCATCTCTGTTTTTTTGTATTCGTCTTTGATTGAGGACCATAAAAAACTGCCAAAAAGTGTCTGTGTCGTCACACGTTTTAGATAGAGATTTTAGATTGATTATACACACGTGAAACAAGTACACCACAAGTCATAAAAAGGAAACCGCGTAACCCCCCCTTTTCCGGCGCGTAATAAAAGTGTTTCTAAGAACAACAACAGACGAACAAAAGTCTCTCTGTCTCTCTGTTTTGCGTTTAGGACGACTACTTGTACTACTATCAAGGTCGTCGTCGTCGTATAAATAAGAAAAAGATAAAAATGACGTCGTCGTCGTCACCTCAACCATCAAAGGGTGAAGACGACGACGAGAAGAAGAACGAAATGAACAACACCAACATGACCAGAGAAGAGAACAACAACGAGAAGAAGAATAGTAAAAAAGTGGACATTGGAATTCCAATCATCGATTGGTCCGTCAAGAACTCTCCGTTTCATAAATTCTTCTTCGCGCAAGTCACCAAACTCATCTCCGTCGGCCAAATTCGACGCTTAGAGTTGGAAGATTTAGCGCACTTGCCCGAGTTAGAGTCTTCTTTTCTGCACGAAAACTTTCAGAACGAGTGGGAAGAAGAGAAACGTTTGAGAGGGAAGAACGACAAGAATTTAATCAGGGTTTTACTCCGAAGACACAAGTTTACGTTCGTGTGGACTGGATTTTTGTTCGCGATTGCGCAAGGAGCGATTTTTGCAGGACCTTTGTTACTGAGGGAGATTGTGAAAGGCATTCAGTGCAGAAATTTTTACGCCGCCAACTCGGGGTTCTTACAAGATGGACAATCCGTCGACGATATGTGCTCGACGACGAACGAGTTGTACATGTTTGCCGGGATTTTAACCGGGGCGAGCATTTTTAGCAACTTTTGCGCCGCGCATCAGGAATTCGCGTTGCAAAAAGTCGGCGTCGCCGTGAGGAATACGCTGATGGTGGCGTTGTACAGGAAAGTCTTAAAGTTGTCGCCGAAAGGTTTACAGGCGGAAAGTACCGGGAAAATTGTCACGCTAATGTCCAACGACGTGAATAAGTTGCAAGACTTGTTCTCTATGATTCACAACTTGTGGGCGGCGCCGATTTTTATCGTCGCTTCGTTTACGCTTTTGTACGATGTCATCGAATGGTCCGCGTTTGTTGGGTTTGCGTGTATTTTAATCGCCGCGCCTTTCACCGCGACCGTGGCAAAGAAGTTGTTCGCGCTGAGACGCTTGGTTGTTCAGTGTGCGGACAAACGAGTGAACATCTTGAGTGAAGTCGTGAGCGGGATGAAGGTGATCAAATATTACGCCTGGGAAAAGACATTTAAAGGGCAAGCAGAGAAAATTCGAGAGGAAGAGATTAATTTAGTGTGGAGAGCGCAAAAAATCAGCGCGTTGTTTGGCGTCGCGTTGTTTTCCACTCCAATTTTCATTGCCGTGTGTTCGTTCGGGTCGTTCTCTTTGGCAGGAAATGAGATTACCGCGCCAACGGCGTACACGGCGTTGGCGTTGTTCAACACCTTGAGATTTCCGCTCGTTTTAGTGCCGTTTTTGTTGACCTCGCTGTTGAACGCGTTGAACGCGATACAACGTTTAGGCTCGTTCTTGGACCAAGACGAAAGTTTGGACGTGGAGATTGACGGGTCGGACCCCGGGCGAGTCGTTTTGAACGACGCGTCTTTTTGCTGGCCGACGTTGCCGAAGAAACTGAAGGAGGAAGAAAATAAGCCCGGTCAAGGAGGAGGAGCTCCACCTTCTAAAAGCGGCGCGCCAGCGACGACGGCGAGCGGAGAGGACGGTCCCATTCAAACGAAGAAGAAACCGACAAAGAAACCAAAGCGCGTGTCGAAGAAAGAACAGAAAAAGCTGGACGAAGAGAAAGCGGCGAAAGAGAAGGAAGAGCTCGAAAATTCGCCGCAACAAGAACCGTTTGGCATGACGAACGTCTCCGTCAACATCGAACCTGGAAGTTTAACCATGATTATCGGCCCAGTGGGTTGTGGTAAATCGACCTTGTTGTCCGCTCTGAATAAATTCATCACGCTGAAATCGGGTGAAATCAAGCTCTCCGGCACGTCTTCGTTCGTCGCGCAAACGGCGTGGATTTTGAACACCTCCGTTCGTAACAACATTTTGTTCGGGAAACCGTACGATTCAAAGTTGTACGAAGATACTTTAAAACGTTCGCAACTCATGGACGATTTAGATTTACTCCCAGCTGGGGATTTGACTATGATTGGAGAACGAGGCGTAACGTTGTCCGGCGGTCAAAAACAACGCATCTCCATCGCGAGAGCGCTGTACGCAGAATCAGACGTCTATTTGTTTGACGATCCTTTATCGGCGGTGGATAACCACGTCGGCGCGGCTTTGTTTAAAGACGTCATCAGAGGAAGTTTGAAGAACAAAACGCGAGTTTTGGTGACGAACGCATTGCAATACCTTCCGCAAGCGGATCGAATCGTCGTCTTGGAGGAAGGTAAAGTCCAGGAAATAGGAACGTACAAATCGTTGATGAGCAAAGGTTTAGACTTTTCAAAGCTAATGAAACATCACGGATTAGATCAAGAGGAGAGCAGTCGCGCGAGTTTGGACGGCGATGCGCGTAAATCTGTCGACGAGAAAAGAAAATCTATGGACATTTCCGCGGCGCAAGGAGAGCAAAAAGCGCCGGCGAAAGCGAAAATCATAACCGACGACATGATTGGTAAAGAAGAAGAGCGCTCGATTGGTAATGTCTCGTTAAAAGTCTACATGGAGTTCTTCCGCGCGACTGGAACGAAGTTTTCCGCCTTGTTCGTCTTCTGTCTCTTCGGCGCCGAATACGGAACCAAAGCGTTTCTGGATTATTGGCTCTCGTGGTGGGCGGAGAATAAATTCGGGTGGAACTCGAAACAATACCTCGGCATTTATTTCGCCATCTTCCTCGTCAACGGCATCGCCATCTTCTTCCGATCGATCGTATTGTATTTCTTCTGCGTGAGAGCGGCGAAGAATTTACACAACAAACTCCTCGGGAGAGTTTTGAAAATGCCGATGAGTTTCTTCGACACGACACCGTCTGGACGAATCATTAATCGATTCTCTCGAGATACAGAAACTATCGATTCTGTGTTACCTGGTATTGTCGTTCAGTTCTTAGGATGCATATCAAACATCATCACGACTTTGGCCATCATTTGTGCGGCAACCTTGTGGTTTATGATTGCGTTGCCGCCAATCTTCTTGATTTACATTTCTGTGCAAAGATTTTACATTCCCGCCTGTAGAGAGTTGCAACGCATCGAATCCATCACGCGATCGCCCATTTATAGCGGATTGGGCGAGGCTGTTTTAGGCGTTGAAACGATTAGAGCGTACAGAGCGCAAGCGCATTTCATTTTGGAAGCTGATTTGAAAGCTCAGAAAAACGCAGACGCTTTCATCTCGCAACGCATGGCTGCGTGCTGGTTGAATATGCGCTTACGATTTATTGGCACCGGCATCGTCTTATTAGCGTCCTTTTTAGTGATTCAAGGGAAAGTCGAAGCCGGCATCGCTGGTTTAACCTTAGTGTACGCTTTGGACGTGACGAAATACATGGAGCACGGCACGAACATGGCTTCGCAACTCGAAACGCAAATGAATGCAGTCGAACGCGTCGTCCAATACTTGGATTTACCGTTGGAGAAGAAACACTCGACGGAGCCAGACGTGGCGACGGGAATACCGGAAAACTGGCCGGCTAAAGGCAAACTCGAAATTGTCGACTTGAGCATGAAGTACCGAGAAAACTTGCCGTTGGTGTTGAACAAGATCTCCTTCACGGTTTTACCGGGTCAAAAAATTGGCATCTGTGGTCGAACGGGAAGCGGGAAATCGTCCATGTTTGTCGCCTTATTTCGCATCGTCGAACCACAACCAGGGTCGAAAGTGTTATTAGACGGCGTGGACGTGTCCACGTTAGGTTTGAGAGACTTGCGCTCAAAAATGGCCATGATTCCGCAAGATCCGTTTATGTTTGCCGGGACGGTCAGGACCAACTTGGATCCGTTCGAAGAACACACCGACGAGGAAGTTTGGTCGGTGATTGAAAAAGTTGGATTGAAAAACACCATTGACTCGGCGGCGAAACAGTTGGACATGGAAGTCATCGACAATGGGAGCAACTTTTCTTTAGGACAGCGGCAGTTATTGTGCATGGGAAGAGCGTTGTTAAGAAACTCTCGCGTGCTCATGATGGACGAAGCGACTGCTTCGGTTGATATGGATTCGGACGCGTTGATTCAAAAAACCGTCAGAGAGGCGTTCAGCGAGTGCACGACGTTGACTATCGCGCACAGATTGAACACGATCATGGATTCGGATAAAATATTATTCTTGGATAGTGGAAAAGTGACCGAATACGACGACCCGCAGACGTTGTTAAAGAACGCGACCGGCGACTTCTCGCGACTGGTTGAGAAGTCGGGCAAGACGCAAGAGAAGAATTTAAAACGCATCGCCAGCGACGCCGCGATGAAGAGGAAAGGATCCTTGAGCGATATGAGCTCGTAAAAAAGAGAAACATCGCTCGTTTAGTAACAATCAAAAAACTATCTACACATACAATCAATCGATATCACTCACTATTTCGTCTTTTTACTCTCCTGTCTCTTTTCTACCTCTTTCAGAATCTCCTCGGCTAACTTCTCGGCTCCGGAACCTTGCGTCGCCGGCGCCTTGGCGAGTAAATACGCGCCCGATATCATCCCGATGAAAATCGCGAAATACATCACGTTTACCGGTCCGTATTCGTTCACGTTGTTCGGTAAGAAAGTCAAACTCGTGCGATTGTCATTTCTCATCCACGTCTCTCGGAATATCTGTTTCGCGAAAAAGCTCATCAGCACTTCCGCCTTTGCCTCTTTCGTCTTCGTGAAAATCTGTTGTCCCAAGACGAAGAATACAATCGCGCATCCGATTTCGGTTTGCATTTTCGACGGCAACAATAAGTTCACCCCGGCGAATAATTCCAACTTCCCTTGCGTTTTTTGGTTCAACCCTTTCGCTTTCTTCGCTTTCTGAATGAATTTCGCGTATCCAATCACGATCAACATGATCGATAAAACGTAAGAGTTAAACTCGCCTCCGTTTTTCTCCATAAAGTCATCGATGGACTCGATAAAATCGATGATAACCGCCACGTACGGGTGCAAGAACGACAACATTTTTATTTCGTCTTTAATCTGTGTTCTGTGTGTGTGTACCCTTTACCCGTCGTGTGTTCTTGTGTGTTCTGTGTGAAAGAGAATATTCCAAGCTGTTGGTCGTAAAAAAAACAATGACGGCCCCAGAAGAAATTTCAAGAGAAAAAAAAAGAGAGACCGACACACGCAATAAATTAGTACGTAGTATTAGTCGTAGAGAAGAATAGAAGATACCGGTAATAAATACAGTATGACGACGATGGAAAGCAAAGAGATGAAATGAAGCCGAAGAAGAGTAACGCGATAAAGTGCTGCTTATTGCTCGCTATCGCTGGATTTGTGTTATATACAAGCGTGGATGTTGCAACAACAACAACAACATCAATAACAACGACAACAACGAGTGCTACTGGTATTCAGAATGTTGGCAGCGGAGCGAAAGCAAACGTAAGAAGAGAATTCGCGGATGAGAACGATAACACTGATGATTACGGCGAATCAAAACGCGGATATACTCACAGAGAAGAAGAAGAGGCGGTAGAAGAAATCCGCACCTCAGCTTTTTCTTCTTCTTCTTCTTCGTCCAAAAATAAGAGAAGAGCGAAGCAAAAAGAGATATTGAAAACAATAAACGGACACGCCAAAATGTTACCGGATAAGTCTCCATCGAGAGTGTACGACATTTTTACCGACGACGATGATGAGTTTCAAGATTCGAACACCGCGTCGTCGTCGTCGTGTAAAACTCAATTCACAATCTCTGACGCGTTCAAAAACGCAAACTCGAACGGCATCGGGTATTCGCACATGGCGATGCTCTCGCCGTTACCAAAAGGAAGCTTTTATCGATGGATTTTAGTGTGGCAGTGTTCAAAAGGAATCGAGGGTACCGCGGATATGCACTTGAGGGCAGTTTTTTCGGACGATCTCAACAAATGGATGCCTAAGGACGGCATAGAGTTGAACGTAAAGAAAGATAAAAAGAATGCCGTTTGGGCACCGGTTCTCCATTTAGACGAGAAAGAGAACGTGTTGTGGTTATTTTTTAGCGAGTCGGTGAAATGTTTGCGATTGATGTCGCCGGAAAATCGATGGTCGCCTGGTGGAAACATCAACGCTGTTTCTTCCATAGACGGGATTTCCTGGACGAAGCCTAAAACGTTGATAACGAGCGAAAGCGAGAGCGGCAACCCGAAAGTCATCGCGAACAAGTTAGTCGTACATCCGAAATCAAAACACTGGATTTTACCGTACTGGGGGGAAGCCTCGAGCGCGAAAGGGTGTCGTTCGGGTCATCCAACCATCAGCGGAGTGTTAATTTCTAAGGACGAAGGACATACGTGGCATTCGCACGGGAAAGTACACCCAAGACACGGTAGAGTGATCGAGGGCACCGTGGCGGTAACGGAGAACGGGAGTTCAATTTTACAACTGTGGAGATCAAAAAGCGGATTTTTGATGCAATCGACGTCGGCGAATGGTGGATTTACGTGGACTTCGCCGAGAAAACGAACTGATTTGAAAAATCCAGACAGTAAATCGAGTCTGATAGACTTCAGTTATTACGTCAACGGCACGAGTGGTAAAACGATAATCGTCAGCAACAGCGGCATCAGCGAATTATCGTCGACATCATCGAAAGCAAAGCAAAGTTTGAAACACGTCATCGCGTTAGCCTTTAACGACGCCTCTTCCGGTCGCAAGAAACTTTCGTTAGCCGTTTCTTCGGGCGACGGCAAACGTTTCTCGAAGCTGAAAGAAATCGAACCCGGAAAATCGGGTGTTCACTTCCACTACCCGACGGTCATCGCCGATCCGTATTATGCGTGCGGTGGTAACAAAATCCGAATAACCGTCGCGTACTCGTACATGAAACGCGTCAACGGTTGGGGCAACGTCTATCGACAGGCGAAGTTTGGCGGCATTAAAGTCGCTACGGTTTTGATGGACGCCGCGTGAAAAATAGTAGAGACGATAGCGAGAGGTAGAGTTTATTTACCGTAGACATTTTATTAGAACTGTATGTAAAAACAAGATGATAGTATACTATTGAAGTTGATACGACGACGGACGCGAGTAGTCCATCATCCATCAGTCTCATGCGTATTAGCTTTTACGGCTTCGAAACGCCCGCGGAGAGCGAACATCGATGAAGTCCCTAAATTTTCATTTGATATATTTCTTAAATACAACCCTACAATAAATCCC